>Ga0181516_10000496_pt1 | contig 36149 bp, 33 predicted proteins | sample PEATcosm2014_Bin_25_FD_121104 | JGI IMG/M metagenome (GOLD analysis project Ga0181516, IMG submission 121104) | Peatland microbial communities from MTU Mesocosm Facility, Houghton, MI, USA - PEATcosm2014_Bin01_10_metaG | ecosystem: Environmental > Terrestrial > Soil > Wetlands > Peat | place... | reverse complement strand
GCCGGCACGCCGGTTTCGCCGGGAGTAATCGCCTGGCCGCTGCACGCCTCGATGCAAATCCGCGCGCCGCATTTCTCGCAGAGTTCGGGATGCAGGAAAACCACATGGTCCGCGTAGCCGCCCGGCGCCTGCACCTTGCCGCCCATGAGCAGCGCGTCCTGATGCGACACGAGCAATTGCCCGTCGAACGGGATCGCAGACCAGCCAGCCTTGTCCATCAGCGCACCGTGGAGCGGAACGTTTTTTGTTTTGCACTCGGCGCGAATCTTGGCGATTTCGTCGCGCGGAATTTTTCCGGCGAAAAAATCTTCCACCGTCGGAATGCGTTTCCACGGCTGGACCGGCGCGCTGCCAAGTGACAATTTTCCGTTCGTCAAACTGGCGAGCGCCATGCCGATCATGCCGGTGGCGACGCCTTTTTGAAAACCGTCGCGGGATTTTTCGGCGACGCGGCCTTCGGCCTCCACCCAGCTCGCGCGTCGGCGTTTGACGTAGGTTTCATCGAGGTTTTGCCGGGTGAACGGCTTTTTGGCCTTGAGCAATTCGATGACGGCCTCGGCGAGTTGCGTGCCGGTGGCCCAGGCTTCGTCCACGCCGGAGCCGGTGAGGACGTTCGTGGTGCCGCTGCCTTCGCCGATGCGCGCGTAGCCGTCGCCGGTGAGGTGCGGCTCGCCGTGCTGGCCGGATTCGCCGAGCGTCTTCGCGCCCCACGAGCGGAGCTTGCCGCCCTTGAGCCAGCGCCAGAGATACGGATGCAGCATCCAGTGCTGGAGATAGCGGTAGGCTGTGCGCGCCGGGCTGTCGAACCACGACGGCACAAAAATGCCGAGCGAAGCGACGCGGTCGGGATGGACGTAAAGAAATCCAAAAATCTCCGGCTCGGGATAACCGAACGTGTGCAGCACCGTGCCGGGCTTGAGCGTGGTGTCTTCGGGCAAATCCACGACGAACTTCATGCCGACTGCCCAGTCGCGAATGTGTTTTCCGTCGGGCAAACCAAAAATTTCGTCGAGCTGCCGGCCAATGGAACCGATGGGACCATCTGCGACGACGGTGAGCGCGGCGTGGATGTCCATGCCGGGCGTGAAGCCGTCGGAAGGGTTTCCCTTTTTGTCCACGCCTTGATCAAGCAGACGCACGCCGATGACTTTGGGAGAGCGAGTGGCACAGGCATCTTGCCTGTGCGTTTCTGTTTTGCTCTTTTCCTTTGAATCACACAGGCAAGATGCCTGTGCCACTTTTTCAATCAGCGCCTCCGACACCGGCGTGCCGGGCCAGATTTGGACGGTGCCGTTGCTTTGCACCTGCGCGCCAACCCATTGCATGAACTGACCCATCGAGAAAATCATGCCGTCTTTCTTGTGCAGAAACGAAGGTGTCCACGGCAGATTCAGCGCGTGCTGCTCGAACGGTAGGGCGAATTTCGCGGCGCGAATCAATTTATCCGCGAGGCGCAACGCCGTCGAGCGGCGGCTCGCGCCGTGCGGGTCGAGCAGATACAAAACCTTTTCCTCGCCCACCGGCGCGGCCATCGGAATGCCGGCGGTTTTGATTTCCGGAAAGCTTGCGCGCAACGCCCGCGCCCGCGTGACGATGCCGGACACGCCGAAACCGATGTCGTCCGCGCGTTCGTAGCAGAGCACCTGCGGCGGCAGGCCGGGCATGACGGCGCTTTCGACGGCTGGCGTGCCGTCGGCGTTGACGAGTTGTTTGGACAGCGTGGCGAGAAATCCGGCGGTGGCCGGGCCAAAGCCGACGCAGACGATGTCCGCGTCCATCCGCTGGCGTTCGATTTGAGGTTGTTCGTTCATCTTTTGCTCCGAAAAGTAAAAGACGCCAAGGCCATGACAGACCTTGGCGTCAGGAAGTTAATTTACGCCGGATAATCCAGCGCCTCGCGCGTCATCACCTTCGTCAGCGATTCGGCGGCGCGGTCCTTGGCGAGGCGGCAGCCGGTGAGGCAGCCGTCCAGCTTGGCGCGCAGGCGGACGAAGTCTTCGAGACCGGCAAAGCGCACGCACGGGCCGGCCTTGAACGGATGAGTCTCGCCGGTTTCCGACACGTCGGCGTAGGCGCGGGCCGAGCCGTCAATGCCGGGAATCAGGCCCTCGAGCGTTTCCAGTTCGGTGGCGCAATAGCAGGCATGGCAGCTGGTTTCGTCCCAGGCCGGATGCCGGTTGTAGCCGTGGACAATTTCCGCGCAAATGCGGCCGGCCTCGCCCGCGGACCAGGCAGATTGCACATGGCACAAATCGGCGAAGAACGCCACAGTGCCGGCCAGTCCGTCGGCCAGCGCGGGATTTTCCGCGCCCTTGGTTTCCAGCTCGATGACGTCGAGGATGAACTGCCGCGCCGCGAGCAGCCAGCACAGCGCGTCAGCCAGCGGAAACGTCACGCCCTGCCGCGTTTTGTGATACAGCTTCGCGCCGTCGGCGTCGGTGGAGTTTTGAATGTGGTTGAGCGACCAGAGCCAGAGCTGCATCGCCGTGGCGAGCGTGCAGGCGCCGGAGCCGGGCCGTTCGGATGCGATGCGGCGCATCTCTGCGGTCCATTGTTCGAACTGCGCGAGGAACAGCTCGTTGGTCATTGTGACGGAAAGCTGGAGCCGCTGAACCGCCTCCGGTCCTTCGTAAGTCGCCTCGAGCTGGGCGTCCATCCATTTCTGGCCGAGGAAGCCGGGACAATCCTCGGTGATGCCGTAGCCGCCCATGAGGCTGACGGCCTCGCGCATCATGTTCGCGCCGTGGCCGGTGTTCCAGAGCTTGCACGCCGGGCAGAGCACGTTCGCAATCGAGTCGAGAAGGGAGAACTGCACGAGCGGGTCGGCCTCCAGCGTTTCCGTCCGCTTCAAATCGCGCTGGCCGACGGGCAGGGAGTTCATCCGCACCAGCTCCACCGCTTCCTGCTGTTTCTTCGCCAGCTCCTTGAACGCGGCGCGACCGGTCAGATTTTTCTCCGCGAGCCATTTCTCTTTTCCTTTTTCCAGCGGATCCAGGTCATCAAACAGCCGCGCGGCGGCGAAGCCCAGCGACGCGCTCGCCTCGCCGGTGGCCCAGATGTCCACCAGCCGGTGCAGTGCGTCCTCCTTCTGCTGGATGCCAAGTTCGTAACGCGGCGTGCCCGGCGCGCCCTCGCCGCCGCGGAACCTGCGGCGCTGGTAAAGAATCACCGGCTCGACGGCGGAAAGCAGTTTCGCGGCGGTCATCAAGCCGACCGTCACGCGCGTCCGGCGGAAAACGGCCTCGATGATTTCACCGTGCGAATAATTCGGAATGATGACGCCGTCCTTGACCGTGTAACCGCCGACGATGCGGCTGGCGGGAACCTTCAAATTGAAAACCGGGTCGTTCGTCGAGGAAAGCTGGTGGACGAGTTTCTTCGTCGGCGTGCCGCGGTCGAACACGCCCGGATCGCCCTCCTCCAAAATCACCATGCAACTGCCCTTGATTTTCGGATCGTCGGAATCCACGGCGGCGGTGACGACATTGGCGAAGCCCATGTTCGTGATGAAGCGCCCACGCTTCTCCACATGCAGCAGCGGCTCGCCGCCGTCCTTCCAATCCGCGATGCGCACCTTGCCGGCCAGCATGCCGGTTTCGACGCCGACGAACGGCAGCGGCTCGGTGAGCGCGAACGCGGCGCGCACCTGCTTCCGGTTTTCGCCCGGCTTCAACGGCGCGGCGGCGGCGATGTATTTTGCCTGCTGCTCCGGCGTGCCGCGCTCGTGGATCGGCGCGAGGCCGAGATTGCCCGCGAGGCTGCCGGTGGCCGCGCCTGCGTCCACCCATGCCAGTTCAAACGCGATCAGCGCCAGCACCAGATTTTTCGGTCCGGCGACAAACCCGCCCTGTTCCGGGTCCAAAAACGCCGCGGTAATGCCGCTCTCGTCGTAGTGCTGGAGCAGGGCGTTTTTCTCCGGCGTCCATTCGTGCGAATTGCGCCCGCCGGCGGCGACGAGCCGGGCGACCGGCCCGCGCGCCACGCCGCGCGCGGCCTGCACCAGCATGTGGAGTTCGTAGCGGTCGGCAAAGCGCCACAAAATCTGGCGAACGTCATCGCCGGGAAGGGTGTTCAGCCCTGGTGAGGTTTGTTCCGCGTTCATTGGTTCCATAAAATTCTTGTTGCGGCGGACAGTTTTCGCCATCGTCGAAAATGTCCGCGCGATTTCGACAATTTGAACAGACGCCCGATTCTACTTGAGAAATCACCTGAATTCAAGCCGCGACCGGCCTAATTGATCTTCTCCGCTACCCGGTATTTGAACATCCGCTTCTTCATCCAGCGCACCGCGAGCAAATCGTAAAACGACGCAAACAGCCGGTTCCACACGCCGTAATTGCTCTGCCCGGCGAAGCGCGGATTGTTGCTCACCTCGATTTCCGTGACCGTGTGGCCCTCGATCTTGAACAGCGTCGGCAGGAAGCGGTGCATGCCCTTGAAAAATTTCAGGTTCTCGATGCACTCGCGCCGGAACGCCCGGTAGGTGCAGCCCGCGTCGGAAATTTTTTCGCCGGACAACTTGTTCCGGACCGCGTTGGCGATGCGTGAAGAGGCGATGCGGATAAAGTTGTCGCCTTCGCCGCGCGTTTTCACGCGCGTGCCGCAGACGCAGTCGAAATTTTTCAGCGCCTCCAGAAATTTCGGCAGGTCCTTCGGGTCGTTCTGCAAATCGGCGTCGAGCGTGAAGAGATATTTGCCGCGCGCAGCCTTGAGTCCGGCAAAGCTCGCCGCGCTCTCGCCGCAGTTGAACGCGAACCGCTGCGCGCGGATGCGCGGATCGGCAGCGGCGAGTTCCTTGAGGATTTCCCACGACTGGTCCCCGCTGCAATCGTCGGTGATGACGACCTCGTAGGAAATCTTGAGCGGCTCGACCGACTCGCGGATGGCCTTGACGAGTTCGCGCAGATTGCCTTCCTCGTTGTAACACGGAATGACGAGGCTGATTTCAGGTGAATCGGGCATTATTTCTTTCCGTAAAACTCCGCGATCGCGTCGCAAACCTTGTCCGCCGCGTCGAGGCCCATCTCGCCGTGAATCGGCAGCGACAGGATTTCCTTCACCGCTTTTTCGGTGTTCGGCAGTTTCGGAATGTAGGGGAACAAACCGATGACCGCCGGCTGCAGGTGGTTCGGCTTGGGATAATGGATGCCGGTGTCAACGGCCTTTTCCTTGAGAAATTTCTGGAGGTCGTCGCGCTTCTCGGCGCGGATGACATACATGTGATACACCGGCGTGGCCCATTCGCGCACCGGCGGCGTCTGGACGATGCCTTTAAGCCGGGCATCGTAGCGCGCGGCGATTTTGCGGCGGTTTTCGTTGAAGCCGTCGAGGTGCTTCAGCATCACGCGACCGATGGCGGCGTTGATTTCGTTGAACCGCACGTTGTAGCCGGTGAACTCGTGGTCGTATTTGCCCTGGCGGCCGTGGTTGCGCAGCATCCGCAGCCGGTCGGCGTAATCAACCTTGTTCGTCACCACGCAGCCGCCGTCGCCGAGCACGGTGAGATTTTTCGACGGAAAAAAGCTGAACGCGCCAAAATCGCCCATGCTGCCGACGGTCTTGCCCTTGTATTTCGCGCCCTGCGCCTGCGCGCAATCTTCGATGAACCAGAGATGATGCTTTTTCGCCAGCGCGATGAACTTGTCGTTGTCCACCGGATGGCCGTAAAGATGCACGCCGATGATGCCGACGGTGCGCGGCGTGATGAGCGACTCGACGTGCGCCAGATCCATGACGAACGTGTCGTCAATGTCGGCGAACACCGGGCGCGCGCCGAGGTGAATCAGCGGCTCCATCGTCGGAAACGCCGTGTGGCTGGGCACGATGATTTCGTCGCCCGGTCCGACACCCTGGAGCTGGTGCAGCAGATAAACAATCATCGTCCACGAGCTGCCAAGCACTGCGGTGGCCGTGCCGGTGTGCGCGGCGAGTTCGGCCTCAAATGCCTTGGACTCGGCGCCGAGGATGTATTGGCCGGAGCGGATGGCGCGCAGCGCGGCCTCCTCGACTTCAGCATTCACGAAACATTTTGATAACGGGATTTTGCTCATAAATTTATTATCCGCGAATTACGCGAATTGCCGCGAATTGCTTTTGTGTTGAAGATCAATGGATTCAATCGCGCGATGGGTCGGCACGATTCTCTTCCATTCCAAACTTGGCGCGCCGAAATTGATCAAAACACCCACTTCGAGGTTGGAAACTTTCAGATAATTGATCACCTGCGCTTCTTCGCGCGAAGTCAGTTTGTCCAGCGCCTTGAGTTCGACAACAATTTTGCCGTAGCCAATCAGATCGGCAATGTAAGTTTTCTTGATCGGTCTGCCTTTGTAATAAATCGGCATTTCCTTCTGCGCCGCAAACGGAATTCTTCTACCCGCCAGCTCAATCTCCAAACATTCTTGATAAACCGGTTCCGAAAATCCAAAACCATTTTCCCGATGCACCTCCATGGCTGCACCGATTATTGCATAAACTTCGTCTTTGAGAATCAGTTCAGGCATGGGTTGGTTTCAGAAAAATTCGTGTTAATTGGCGAAATTCGCGGATTGTTTTATTTCAGTTCCACAGCCTTGCCGGTCTTCACCGACTCCAGCGCGGCGTTCAGCACACGGACGGCGGCGTAGCCGGACTGCGCGTCGGCGCGCGGTGTGGCGCGGGTCTTGATCGAGTCAATGAACGCGCGCAGCTCGGCCAGCAGCGGCTCTTCCGGCGGCGTTTCGATCTGCGTCACAATGCCTTCGTTTGCCTTGAAATCCTTTCCGCCGGCGGGCGTGTGCGTGTTGGCGTAGGTCTTGATCTTGTATTGCGCCACGTTGTAATCGCACACCGCGCTCAACTTGTCGCCGCAGACAATGACCTCGCGGAATTTGCCGGGAATGAAATATTCCGTCTCCACCGTCGCCCACGTTTTGCCGCGCGGCGTGTCGTATTCGAGCGAGACGAACGAAACATCGTCCATGCCGCGGCCCATGAAATCATGATGGATCGCCAGAACGCTTTTCGGCAATGCGGCGAGGATGAAATTGAACAGATCCACGAAATGGATGCCGTCGGCAAACATCACACCGCTGTCGTTGCGCGGGCGCTTGAAGCCGCCGAAATGACCGCGAATCATATTCACTTTGCCGAACTCGCCGTTCTGCACCGCGTCGCGCAGCCAGAGCGTCGCCGGATCAAACCGCAAAATGTGTCCGACCTGCAAAATCCTTTTGGTCTTGTCCGCCAGTTCCGCGAGCTGCCTGGACTCCTCATTGGCGAGCGTCAATGGTTTTTCCACAAACACGTCTTTCCCGGCTTCGAGAAATTCCTTGCACAGCGGAAAATGCGATTGCGCGGGCGTGACAATGACCACGCCGTCCACCTTGCCGATGAAATCCTTATAATTCGTCGTGAGCCGTTCGGCGGGCAGGCCGAGCTTGCGCGCGGGTTCGAGCTGCTTGTCGCCGACCTCGGCCACATACAACTCAACCGGCAGGTTGTTCAGATTGCGCAAATGGTTCGCGCCCCAGCGGCCCAGCCCGATCAAAAGAATTTTTGTCATCGAAATCAATGGAGTCGAACGCATGTCAATGGCGTTGGAAACCGCCGGTTAATTATCCGATTTTCCGGGCTGAACCAAGACGAAAATGCGTCAGCGACTGGTGAAAAGCTCCCACCGTCCCACGCGGGAGACGAGACGCAGCGGCGCCGCGCCGCGGGCTTCCTGAACTTTTTCCGCCGTGTCGCCGAAGCTGACGATCCAGACCCGGCGCCCGCCGGCGAGCAGTTGCGCCAGCGCGTTGTCGTCGGGCAAAAGCAGGCTGCCGAGCCGCTCGCGATTGCCGGGAAATTCAAACGGCACCTGCGCCAAATCCATGCCGCCGAAAAACGGCCGGTTCGTCGCGGATATCACCGTGCCGGAATCAAACGGCAGCCCCTGCGGAAACCGGCCCCAGCAAACCAGCACATCGCCGGGCCGGTAATTCTCCCGCAGCGCGTCGCCAATCGGCTTGAGCGTCTGATTGTCCCGCATGCCCGTCTCGAACAGCGGGACTTCGGCAACAGTGAGCGCCAGGCTCAACAGCGCCAGCGCCGCCGCGCCGGCCGCGCACGCGGACGGTTTCCATTTCCACGCCAGCCAGAAAATCAAAAGCGCGGCGAGTGCGAAAATCGGCGTCTGCCATTTCATCCATTCCGGCAATGCGTCCTGAAATGCAAATATCACCAGCACCGGGAAAACCGCCGGCAAAAGCAGCGAGCTTGCCAGGCAAATCCGCCAGGCCCAACGGGGCGCGGATTCGGCATCACGCTCCTCGCTGAAAAACCGCACCGCCAGCATCACGGCGAGCGCCGGAAAAATCGGCAGGATGTAAGCCGGCAGTTTCGCGTGCGAAAATGAAAACAGCGTGAACGTGAAAACGGCCCAGACATTCAGCAGCAGCCAGCCGTCTTTTGTAAGTGGGGAGCGCGGAGTGCGGAGTGCGGAATTTGAAATTTCAGAGCGCCGCCACAGCCAGCCGAGCAGAAACGTCCACGGCAACAAACCAACGGCGAGAATCCCGAAAAAATAAAACGGATTGCCGTGCCGGTTTTTAATGGTCGTGCCGAGCAGGTGGCCGGCGGCCTGGCCCAAAATCATGAAATGCGCGGATTGCGGCACGCGCTGGAAAACCGCCAGAAACCACGGCGCGGCCAGAACCAAAAACAGCGCGAAGCCGGCAATCAGACCGGCGAACAGGATTTTTCCAGAAACTTCACGTCGGCGGAATATGGCCAGGGTGGTAAATGCAACCACCGGAATTGCCAGCGCAATCGGCCCTTTGGTGAGAAACCCCAGCGCGATGGCTGTCCATCCGGCGAGATGCCATTTGAAAAATTCCGCGCTCCGCACTCCGCACTCCGCATTGGCGGCCAGCCAGCTTCGCCAGAAAAAATAGACCGCCCAAGCGACAAATTGCGTCAGGAAAATATCCGGCGTCAGCATCCGCGACATGGCGAAGTAAAGCAGCGAGCTTTGCAGAATCACCGCGCTCCAGAAACCGGCGCGCCGTCCGCCGAGCGAGCCGCCGAGCAGGAACGCCGCCCACACGCCACTGACTCCGGCGAGCGCCACCGGCAACCGCACGGCCCATTCGCTCTGGCCGAACAGCTTCATCGAAGCCGCCACCAGCCAGTAAGCCATCGGCGGTTTGTCCAAGTGCGGCAGATACCAGAAATGCGGCACGAGCCAGTTTCCTGTCTCAATCATTTCGCGCGCGATTTCGGAATAGCGGCCCTCGTCCGGTTCGTTCAGCGAGCGGCTGCCGAGCAGAATGAAAAAAGTGAAAAGCGTCAGCGCCGGCAATCCCCATTTTTGCAGGATGCTTTTCATTTCGCGGTGGCGGCGATGTCCGGCCGCAAAATCACCTCACGACCTTTCCAGCTTGCGCGGCCGATGTGGTTGAACCCGCCGAGCCGGTAGCGCCAGGAAATCCCGTAAAACGGATTGTTCGTCGGCCAGAACGAAATGATGTCCACGCCGGCGTTTTTCGCCATTTCAATCGCCCGCTGAATCGTTTTCGGATGGTCGTTCCAGTTGAACAGCAGATATTTCCATTCGAGAATCGGCATCTTCAGCCCGCGCGCGTCGCGGTAGGCGGCCATCGCCTTCATCGCGCCGAAAGCTTTTTCAAAGCTGCCGCGCACCATGTATTTCTCGCACATCGCGTCGCTGATGCCGTGAACGGAAAACTGGATGTCGCTCAAATTCAGCGCCGCCTCGCGCTTGGCATCCGTGTTCAGCAAAACGCCGTTCGTCGAGACGCGGATGTAGGCTTTGGGATTTTTCGCGCGCAGCAGCGGCAGCTCCTGGCAGACCGCCGGCGACAAAAACGGCTCGCCGAGGTTCAGATAAAAAATCCGCTGCATTCCGAGCCGGGCCGCAAGATCGGCCATCTGGCTCAATTCGGCGAGCGGCATCGTTTTGCCGGCGCGGATGTTTGCCGCCCCCTCACGCGCGCAGCCGATGCAGTCCACGTTGCAAATCACCGTGTTCTCCAAAAGCATGCCGCGATAGGGCAGGCGCGGTGGCGGCGGCGTTTCGTTTTTTTCAAGCCGATGCAAATCGCCGCAGCGCGAGCAGGTGGAAATCGGCATTTTCCCGTTCGCCAGATCATCGCGGAACTTCTGCGCGACCGGGCCGAAGAAAATTTCCTCGAACGAATGCTTTCGCAAATCGCCGAGGTGCCCGCTGCCGTCGTAATCCTGGCAGTTGCAGGAAACGGTCAGATCGGAATTGACGGTGATGTTGTATTCCGACTCGCCGTCGAGCGCGATGCAGCGATATTTCCGCCCGGTGATTTTTGCGCGCAGCTCCAGCCAGCGCGACTTCGCCCAGCGGACGCCATCGCTCACGCGCCAGTTGAAGCGCGTCTTCGGATTTTTGATCGCCCGCAATGTCGGCGAAGTGGCCATGTGAAAAGGATGGCCGCGCGGCGCTAATTCAGCAAGCGAACTTGGTTTGATTCCCGTGCCGGCAAGATGCGGATGCTGTTGCCAGCCGCAGCATTTTCATCCGGTCATAATCGGCTGGGCGCTGGCGAGTTGACCAGCGGCACTCCCGCCGGACGCGATTTGCGGATCGAAAGATCGTATTTGCCGGTCGCCGGATTGAATCTGCCGGTTGGAAAATGCCTTCTGTCGGTCAACATATTGCATCTGCCGGTTGCCAGATGGCTTCGTGCTGTCGGATTATGACCATGTGCGGTTGCCGGATGACATCTGCCGGTCGCCAGATGGCTTCGTGCTGTTGACTTTTGACCATGTTCAGCCGGTTTATGGCCGCTGCCGGTTGGTTTATTGCCTCTGCCGGTCGGGAAATTCTCAAAAACGCCCATTTTTCGAGGTTTTTCAGCCGGGGCGATTCCAAAAATGGCCGCAAATTGTAAAAGCCAAGCCGCCGCTGCCGGGTTCAGAATAGCCGTTGCGGAAAGTGATCTGAATTCACCTTCCGCATCCAAAAAATGAACACGAAACAACAAAACAAGCTGGCCATGTATCTGGCCGTGAAGGGCGTGCTCGATGCCAACAATTCCGTCTGGCAATCGTTGCAGGCTTTTGCGGATGGATACACGGACTTCACCAGCCATGTCACACAAATCCAGACCTTGGAACTTTCCCAAGTGACGGATTCCACCGGCATCGCGCAGGACAAAAAAGCGTCCAAGGCGGCGATGGCAACGGCAGCGCAGCAAATCAGTGCGGCGGTTCACGCCTACGCCGTCAAAACCAGGAACAACACGCTGGCCAACGAAACGGATTTCACCGTTTCAGACCTGACCGGCGAGCGGGACGCGGATGCCATCAAGGATTGCTAGAACATCCACGACCTCGCCAACACGAACATTGCCAGTCTCGGCAGCTATGGCGTGACGGCGGCAAAACTGACTGCGTTGCAGGCGGCCATTGACGGATTCAAAGCCATCGTCAGCAAACCGCGCGACAACATCGTGGCAGGCGCGACGGTCACGCAGGAACTGAACGACGAGTTCGCCGCTGCGGACGAAACGCTGTCGGAAATTCTCGATGGCTTGGTCGTGCAGTTCAAGGACACCAACGCCAAATTCGTGAGCGACTACAACAATGCGCGGACGATTGTTGACGCCTCGGCCAGCCACGCCAGCCCGAACCAGCCAGCCCCCGCGCCGACACCGGCAACGACGCAAAAGTGATCTGTAGCGTCGCTCTGTGAGCGACGGTCATAGACCGCCGCTACAACAAAACCCGCTGGATTCGCCGCAGGCAGTTCAGCGGGTTCTTTTTTAGCGCACATTCCCAAATCCGCAACACCCGCCAATTGGCCCGCCGCAAGGTGCGATTCACCGAATGGTCGCGGGATTTGTTCGCAGAAAGGTTGTGCCACGAAACCAGAAATTCACACAAATTCAGAAATATCGACCACCTTCTTAGGCTGTTTAACTTTCACAGAATTGGGCTCTTTTTCTTCCACAGCGTCGGCGTCGAAATAACTAATTTCGCTGTCCTGCCGAAGATCTCTTTGAAACTTAAAAAATTTTTGTCTAAACAATAGGATTGGATCAGATTTTTCCTCTTCCGGTTCTGCGTCATATTGCTTTTGAGCATGATACTGCGATACGACCATGAGCACATAATTCGCAACCATTTCCAAAAACACGGGGTCATTTTCGCTTTTGGTTCGTCTTTCTAGAATCATCGGATGGTTTGCATTTATCCAGACGATGCCCTTGCCAACCATGTCGCGGTCATCAACGGGATCATCATATTCACCAAAGACTCTCCTTTCCTCGTCTGGAATGTTTGGGTCATCCGACATCAATACGCGAAGTCCTTCGCGGGTTTTCTTTCCTTCGGCTGATTTAGATGGTTGTGAACCGATTGCCACGGCCAAATCTGGACCCTCTTCATCTGGAATGAATTGTGGCCCTTGCGGATTCGGATTGGGATTAGGTCTCGGATTCGGATTTATGGGAGTTTGAGTTTTTACCCACCGGCCCCGTATTAAGACACCAGATAAGTCGCTTTCGATTGGTTTCCGATAGATTGTTTGTTCATCGTCGTCCTTTTCCTTTTTTTCATTTTTACTTTCTTCCGTCGGGTTAATCACGGCTCGCTTTTTAAGCTCTTTCAATTCACGCCTGAAATTCAAGTCACATTTCCGAAGAAATTTGCTTAACTCCTTCATTTTCTCATTTGACGCACTTAACCGCCTGTCCCGCTCTTTTCGGCGCTGCTCTTCTTCAACTTCTGAAACGACTTTGTAAACGCATTCCTTGATGAAGGATTCAACAGCGTCTGTTAGGTCGTCGCCTTCTTCGAGTCCTTTACGATTTTCCTTCACGGCTGCCGAGTCGCGCAGTTTTGGGAGAGTCAATGAGCCGTTGAAGTATTTTGAAAATGGGCGGCCATCGAATTTGTCCACCTTTTCGTCCGCGACGCTTGATATTCCGTCACTGACGTCAATGAAGTTATCTTCAAGAGGTTTTTGAAAATACTGAAGTTTTAGAACTGGTTTATCCGCTTCTCCATTGCGCAATTCTCTTGGGGCTGGAAATGTCCACACTTTTACGGGATTGCTGGGTTCTGCGTATTTCAACGGAAGTTGGGCATCTTGACCTTTCTTGCACAAACGCACTATGACTTTTTGATTTTTAATCACGTGTCTGATTCTCGGCAGCTTTTCAAGATTGGCAACAAGCTCTATCAGTTCATGATTTACCTTATGACTATCCTCCAACTCGACCGTTGTCTGGTTTGGTCTATTGACGCGCTGATTTTTATAGCCAGCTTTATTATAGTCTCGCACGATTCGCTTTCGTGACTCATCCCATTTGAACCACGCTCGACTTTCGAATCCATTTTTTACAGAAGTTATCCAGCAGGACGCAAAATTCATTATTGCGTATGCCTTTCCGCCCGTTCCAAAGCGTCCGGTCACTTGCTCTCCGCGCTCGCGTCCACTTGCGCTCCAAAAATATTTGAAAAATTTGTTCTCCAAGTCGTCGTAAGACATCCCTTCGGCAAAATCTCGAACGACTAATTTGTCAATGTGGCGGCCGCGTCTTGAGTGAATTTCGACTTCGATGGGCTGGCTGGTGAATTTTTTAAGACGACGATATGAGTCATCGCAGTTTGAAATATACTCTGCTATACCCCGGCCATGGCTGCCTCCGCCTTGCCATCTTTCAAGTTGCGTTTCGAGCAATTTGCCCCAATCAACTTGAACTTCATCCGCTGCCTGCGCATTTGTGTTCATGATTTTCCTTCCAATAATTCCTTTCTTACGCTTGGAAACTTTTCATTTAGCATTTGGTGAACTTGACGTAATACCGAGTCGCCTCCGGAAAATTTTTCAACTACGGCATCAACATTTTTAATTCGGTTGTGAATAATGCTGCGTTTCGTATGCCAGCTAATGCCATAAAAATACAAAAAATCCGTCTCCACGATTTGTTCTGGATGACCTGAATTAAGTTTCTCATAGGCTGGGGTTTTCCTAAGCCGCTTGTATGGGGATTCGTCCATAGAACTGATTTCTCGATTTGCAGCACCCGATCCTGTGTTTGAGCTAACACTGTGGTGACGAATCAAGGCGATAAGATCAGCATATTGACGTTTCGAAATTTCTGTCAGCGCATAACCTGACATTTCAGAACCTGTAAGAAGTGCCTTTTTACCCTTCATCTCACCAACGCGCTTCATCACTGTTTGTGAACAGGGATAATCACGGTAGCCGCGCAATGAATGCTTTTCTGGGTTAATCAGCCAACATTCCAATACGATGTCTTCAGGTGTAAGTTTTAGGCCAAGTTCTTTGCTGCGGCCAACAATCCAAATAATTAATTTTTCAGTTGAAAGTTTTTTCAACTCGTCAATTTCATCTGCTTGCGCCACCTTTGGGTTCAAATCCATATTATTTCAGCCAGTTGATTTTGATTTCCTTCTCGACGGATTTGAATTCGGGGTCGCCGGTCACAAATTCGGCGTTCCGCAGTTTGGCCAGCGCCGCGCCGAAGCAGTCGGCATAGGACATTTTGCAGGTGGCCTTGTAAATCGCCGCCTGTCTGGTCAAATGCTGGTCCGCGCCCACAATTTCAAGGGGCATGGCCGAGATTTCCTTCAGCTTTTGCTCGGCGGCGGCCTCGGAAACCTCGCGCCGGGTGTTGTAATAGACTTCCCCCCAGTTCACCACGCTCATCAGGAGCTTGTGTTTTTCGGCGGCGGCCTGTTCCAGGATTTTTTCCACCGCGTCCGCCGCCGGTTCGTCCTCAAAGAAGGCAATGAGCGCCCAACTGTCCAAAACCTTGGTGGCCATAGTCAGTTTAATTTAGTTTCGACACCTTACCACACGATTTGTTTTCATCCGCATAACCCTCACCCGGCTTCGCCACCCTCTCCCGTTCCCACGGGCGAGGGACAAGGCCCTCTCCCTGTTCGAGGCGGAGAGGGGGAAGATTTTTGCGTGTTTTGTGATTCTTTGCGGCCATATCAGAGTTCGCGTTCGTGTTTGCGGTCTTCCATCATGGCCTTCATCACGCCGGTGCCCTTGAGCGAGCCGCGCAGGCTTTTGATGAATTTGGCGGTGATGGGTTTGAGCACGATGTGGCCGTTCTCCTCATAGACCTGCGCCTTGGTGCCCTCCTCAATCTCAAATTCCTTCCGCAACCGGCGCGGAATGACCACCTGGCCTTTCGTGCCGAAATTGACCGTGTCCGCCTTCAATGTTGTAATCACGGCGACAAGTTAAACCAAACAACAAAAGTATGTCAACAGCTATGTTGTATGACTTTTTAACAATGACGGACGGCGCGTCTTTGGCCCCTTCAGGGCTTCGGCTTCGCTTCGTGAGAATTCGTGTTGCGACTTCGCGCCTTTGCGTTGAAAAAACACCGGAATTTTTCAATCCGGGCGTCACCGTTCAATTCAGCAAGCGATACCAGTTGTCGCGCTGATGCGGCTCGTAGCCCAGATCTGAAATCAGCCGCCTCATGTCGGCGACGGTCATGCGGAAGGTGGTGCCGGCTTGGCTGACGACATTTTCCTCGATCATGATGCTGCCGAGGTCGTTCGCGCCGAATTTCAGGGCGACCTGCCCGATCTCCTGGCCCTGCGTCACCCACGAGCTTTGGATGTTGGTGAAATTGTCCAAATAAATCCGGCCCAGCGCCTGCGTCCGCAAATACTCGTGCGTGCCGACCGTCGGCGCCTTCAATTTCGTGTGCTCGGCCTGGAACGTCCAGCAGATGAACGCGGTGAAATGGCCAGTTGGATTTCCCCTCACCCGGCCTTCGGCCACCCTCTCCCCGCTTGGACGGGGAGAGGGAACATTCCGTTGCTCCACGCTTTTTTCTCCCTCTCCCCGCCCGAGCGGGGAGAGGGACGGGGTGAGGGGCGTTTTCGCGTAACTCAACGATTTATCCTGCTGCACGCGCAGCCGCTCCAGATGTTCGATGCGGTCTTCTATTGTCTCGACGTGGCCGAACATCATCGTGGCGCTCGAAAACAAACCGAGCCGGTGCGCCACATCCATGACCTCCAGCCAGTCGTCGCTCATGGCCTTGAGGGGCGAAACTTTCTGGCGGACGCGGTCCACGAGAATCTCACCGCCGCCGCCGGGAATTGAGCCAAGACCCGCCGTCTTGAAATCGCCGATGATTTTCTCCAGCGGCTCGTTGAAAACCTCGCGGAAATGGATGAACTCGCTGGGGCTGAAGCCGTGAATGTTGACCTGCGGAAACTTCGCCTTCATGTGAGACAGCAAATCGAGATACCACTGCTTCGTCAGTCTCGGATGATGGCCGCCTTGCAGCAAAAGTTGCGTGCCGCCGAGCGCGATGGTCTCCTCAATTTTTCTGTCCATCTCGTCCAGCGTGATGACGTAGGCATCGGCTTCCTTTTCCGTCCGGTAGAACGCGCAGAACTTGCAATAGACGTTGCAGACGTTGGTGTAATTGACGTTGCGGTCAACGATGTAGGTGACGATGTCGTTGCCGCGACCGTCGAAATCCTTCGCCTTGGCGAGCTGGCGGCGGCGGTCGGCGAGCGCGCCAAGCTCCTCCAGCGGCAAATGATAAAGCCGCAGCGCCTCGGCCTGGGAAATGCGTTTTCCGTCCCAGACTTTTTGCAACAGCTCGTCCAATGACCCGTCGTAAATCACGGCTTGACGCTAACTTATCCGCGTCATCAAGACAACCGCCAAGCCGCGCTGGAAAAAGGCCGGGCCGGTTTGGATTTTTATTTTCAGCGCCTTGTGCCTATCATCGGGGATTTATGACTGCGGTTGTCCATCCAGCGGCGCGGCCGGCGCGACCGGAAAAATCTTTTGAACCGGCCATTTTCGCGGCGATGATCGCCGGGGCCTGCACGTTTTTGAACGTGTATTGCACGCAGCCGCTGCTGCCGTTTTTCCAGCAGTTTTTCCACACCTCGGAAATCGCCGTCGCGCAGACCGTGGGCGCGACCACGCTGGCGGTGGCGCTCATGGCACCCTTCACCGGCATGATTGCGGAAACCATCGGACGCAAAAAGGTCATCGTGCCGGCGCTCTTCGCCATGGCGGTGCCGACCCTGCTGGCCGCCACGTCGCAAAGCCTCCACGCCCTGATCCTCTGGCGCTTTGCGCAGGGAATTTTCGTGCCCGGCGTCATTGCTGTGATGATGGCCTACATCAACGAGGAATTTTCCGGGCGCGTCGGCGCGGTCATGTCCGCCTACGTGGCCGGGACGGTCTTCGGCGGCTTTCTGGGACGATTCCTCACCGGCGTCATCGCCACTCACTGGAGCTGGCGGGCGGCTTTCATTGTTCTGGGAATCCTGGATTTGCTCGGCGCGTTCGCCGTGCGCCAGTGGCTGCCGCTGGCGGTGAATTTTGTCCCCGCCAAACATGTTTTCAAATCGCTGGGCGACACGTGGGGACATTTGCGGAACCTGCGGCTGCTGGCGGTTTGCGGCATGGGTTTTGCCGTCCTGTTTTCGCTGGTGGGCGTGTTCACCTATGTGAACTTTTATCTCGCCCGGCCGCCGTTCAAGCTCACGCCCGCCGCGCTGGGCGGCGTCTTTTTTGTCTATCTGCTGGGCTGCGTTGTGACGCCGCTGTCCGGGCGGTTCCTCGACCGCCACGGGTTTCGCCGGACCTCGTTCCTGTCGTTCGTCATGTGCCTCGCCGGACTTTTGCTGACGCTGATTCACTCGCTGCCAGCGGTGATTGCCGGACTGGCAATTTTTTCCTCCGGCATTTTCGTCGCGCAATCGGCGGCCACGGTGCTGACGGGACAGGTCGCCGGGCGCGCCCGCTCCGCCGCCGCCGGACTTTACGTGACATTTTATTACATCGGCGGCAGCGCGGGATCGGCGCTGACGGCATGGTTCTGGCTGAACGGCGGCTGGCCCGCGTGTGTCGGCCTGTTCGCCGTCGCCAGCATGGTCACCCTGATTTTTGGATTTGTGGGGGCAAAATCCGTCGCCGCCGGCAAAATCTCCGGCGAGCCGCTGGTGGACACGGCCATTTGAGTTTTGAAAAATTATCCCGCAGGGCTTCAAACCCGGCTGCCGGCGGATTCAATCGTGGTATTCCCGGAAAACCACCGCCGTGGCGGAGGCCGGATCAAACGCCGCAAAGACGCTCCCGCGCTGGTGCTCCTCGCTTTCCTTGAAAACGCGCTTGAAGAAAAGCGCGTTGTTCAGCAGCGGCAGGCCTTGATACAGCCGGCTTTTGGTGATGGCCGATTGTTCGAGCGTTTTTCTGAATTCAAAATCGTCCACCGGCACCAGCTTCGCCCCGGCCACCATCGTTTGAAAATCCTTTGGCCCGACTTGGAACACGGCCAGCCACTCCTCGTTCAAGAAGGTGGAATAACCGGCGACCCGGACCTGGCTGGCTGACGCGGGAATATTTCCGAGACAAATGTAGTTCAGCCGGTGGGCCGGGAGCTTGCCTGCTCCCAGCAGAACGAAAAAACAGGTCACCACCAGCGCGGGGCCAACCAGCACCGCCAGCGCCACCGGCACCTTCAACGCGCGCTTCTCGATCAGAACCTTGGTCAGGGCGAAGACCGTGCTGCCCGCGCCGCCGACCAGCACCATGACCGGAATGAACGGCAACAAGGCCATCGCACAGGCCCTGCCGAAGAATTCGTAGGTGCCGTATTGGGTGGCCAGGAAAAAAAGCACGCCGGCGCTCACCAGCACCGCATCGAAAACCCAGAGCCGCCAATAATTAATTCGGCTCGGTTTCACGCCTGTTCTGTCTTCAGACTCATTCACGTCCGCATCAGGAAAGCCGACTGGTTGGCAAACACAAGGTTTTACGGCGGCGTCCGAAGACGGTGGGGCGAGCGTCCCCGCGAGCCGCCCTCACCTCGTTTTCACTTCGGCATTTCCAACTTCACCTTCGCCGCCACCTGCGCCACGTCTTTGTCGCCGCGGCCGGAGAGGTTCACGATGATCAATTTGTCTTTGCCCATTTTCGGCGCGCGCACCATGCACTCGGCCACGGCGTGGGCGCTTTCCAGCGCGGGGATGATGCCTTCCAGCCGGGCCAGTTTCATGAACGCCGCCAGCGCCGCGTCATCCTTGGCGTATGTGTATTCCACGCGCTTCTCGTCGTGCAGCCACGCGTGTTCCGGCCCCACGGCGGCGTAGTCCAGCCCGGCGCTGACGCTGTGGGTCAGCTGGATTTGCCCGTCCTTGTCCTGCAAAATATAGCTGCGCGTGCCCTGCAACACGCCGAGCGAGCCGCCCTGAAACCGCGCCGCGTGCTGGTTGGGCCGGATGCCCAGTCCGCCCGCCTCCACGCCGACCATTTTCACGCCGGCGTCGTTGAGGAACGGATAGAACAGGCCCATCGCATTCGAGCCGCCGCCGACGCAGGCGATGAGCAGGTCGGGCAGGCGCTTTTCCTTTTCCAGAATCTGCGCCCGCGCCTCGTCGCCGATGACGCGCTGGAAATTCCGCACCATCACCGGATACGGATGCGCGCCGTAAACCGTGCCGAGGATGTAATGCGTGCTGCGGACGTTCGTCACCCAGTCGCGCATGGCTTCGTTCACGGCCTCCTTGAGCGTTTGCTGGCCGGCCTTCACGGACACGACCTCGGCGCCGAGCATTTTCATGCGATAAACGTTCAACTCCTGCCGTTTGCAATCCACCGCGCCCATGTAAATGACGCATTTCAAACCGAACATCGCGGCGACGGTGGCGGTGGCGACGCCGTGCTGGCCCGCGCCGGTTTCGGCGATGACGCGCGTCTTGCCCATGCGTTTGGCGATGAGCGCCTGGCCGATGGCGTTGTTGATCTTGTGCGCGCCGGTGTGGAGCAAATCCTCGCGCTTGAGATAAATCTTCGCGCCGCCGAGTTCGCGCGTGAGGCGCTCGGCGAAGTAAAGCGGCGTGGGGCGGCCGCAGAATTCCTTGAGGTAATACGACAGCTCGCGCTGAAATTCCGGGTCGTGCTGGGCGCGGAAGTATTCGGCCTCCAGCTCCTGCAAGGGATGCATCAGCGTTTCGGGCACGAAACGTCCGCCGAACGGCCCGAAGTGGCCGGTGGCGTCGGGCAAATTTTCCGCGGCAACTGAACTCATGGTTCAATTCTCACGCAAAGACGCAAAGACGCAAAGAATTTATTTGCCGCAGAGACGCAGAGGCACAGGGCCGAATTTATCCCGGTGTCTCTGTGCCTCTGTGGCTAAAACTAAAGATCAACTCGCCTTGACCGCCGCGACGAGCGCGTTGAGCGAGGCTTTCGCGTCGCCGAAGAGCATCCGGGTGTTGTCCTTGTAGAAAAGATGATTCTCGATGCCGGCAAACCCGGCGGCCATCGAGCGCTTCATCACAATGGTCGTCTTGCAACGGTCGGCCTCAATGATGGGCATGCCGTAAATCGGGCTGGATTTTTCCTCGCGCGCGGCAGGGTTCACCACGTCGTTGGCGCCGATGACGAGGCAGACGTCCACGCGGTCCATCGTGGGATTGATGGCTTCCATTTCGATGAGCTGGTCGTAGGGCACGTTCGCCTCGGCGAGCAGCACGTTCATGTGGCCTGGCATCCGGCCGGCGACGGGATGAATGGCAAACTGCACCTCGATGCCGCGTTTGCCGAGTTCGTCGGAAAGTTCGCGCACGGAATGTTGCGCCTGCGCCACCGCCATGCCATAACCAGGAACGATGACAACCCGTTGCGCGTAGGTGAGCAGCAGCGCCACTTCGTCAGCCTGGATCGGCTTGACCGTTCCGGCGACACCGCCGGCCGCCGTCTTGCTGCCGCCGCCGGAGCCGAACGCGCCGAACAAAACGTTCGTGACCGGGCGGTTCATCGCCTTGCACATGAGCAGCGTGAGCAGTGTGCCGGAGGAGCCGACGAGCGTGCCAGCGACAATCATGGCGTTGTTGTTGATGGCAAAACCGTCCGCCGCGACGGCGAGGCCGGTGAAGGAGTTCAGCAGCGAAATCACAACCGGCATGTCCGCGCCGCCGATGGGCAGGACCATTGCCACGCCGAAAAACAGCGCGAGGCAGAACATCACGATGAATGCGACGACGGCGTTGTGGCCGGTGGCGTTGAAGGTGAGCCAGCCGCACAGGCCGAGAATCACCAGCAAAATCAGGCCGTTCAGGAAGTTCTGGCCGGGGAACGTGTGCGGTTTCTCAAATTTTCCCTCCAGCTTCAAATACGCGATGATGCTGCCGGCGAACGACAGCGAGCCGATGAGCGTGGCAAACAGCATCGGAATCGTGACGGCCGCCGGGACATCATCTAATACTGTCAGCATGATGCCGGGAAAAGGGTGCATTTGGGCTTTTTTCAAAAATTCCAGGCTCGCGACCAGCGACGCCGCACCGCCGCCGAGGCCGTTGAACAGCGCGACCATTTGCGGCATCGCGGTCATCTTCACCGAATACGCGCCCAGCGCGCCGATGACGAGGCCGACGATGATGCCGATGACGATGAGCGTGTAATTGAACGTCCAGCCCTGCGTCCAGATGTTCGCGCCGTCCGGCTTGCTCAAAATAATGAAGCCGATCACCATTCCCGCCGCCGCCACGAGGTTTCCCCGCCGCGCGGTCTTCGGCGAACTCAGGAACTTGATGCCGAGGATGAACAGGACCGCGACGCCGATCAGAATTAAAGCGATGGTGGAGCTCATGTTATTTCTTTTTCTTGAACATCTGCAACATGCGGTCCGTGACCATGAAACCGCCAAAGACGTTGGCCGAGCCGAACACGACCGCGACAAAACCCAGCGTCCGCGCCAGCGTTCCGTCCGCGTCCGCCAGCACGAGGATGCCGCCGAACAGGATGATGCCGTGAATGGCGTTGGTGCCGGACATCAGCGGCGTGTGCAGCATCGAGGGCACTTTCGAAATGACTTCAAACCCCACGAAAATCGAGAGGACGAAGATGAAGAGGATGTTCGTATCCATAAATTCTAGCTGGTTTTGGGCAGGAGTTTTTCGTTCACAATCTTGCCGCCATGTGTGACAAGGCAGCCCTTGATGATTTCGTCGTCGAGCTTGAGGTTGAAAACCTTTTCCTTCTTGTCCCAGAATTCCTCGATGAGCGCCACGAGGTTCGCGGCGTAAACCTGGCTGGCGTGCAGCGGCGCGCGACCGGGCAAATTGGCGATGCCGATGATTTTCACGCCGTGGCGGTCGGTCACCTTGTCATAAACGACGCCTTCGACGTTGCCGCCGCTTTCCACCGCCATGTCAATCACCACGCTGCCGGGCTTCATGGCGTTGAGCATTTCGGCGGTGACGAGCACCGGCGCCTTGCGCCCAAACACCTGCGCGGTGGTGATGACCACGTCGGAATCGCCGCAGGTCTTGTTCATCGCCGCGCGCTGCTTCTGGATTTGCTCCTCCGTCAGCGCCTTCGCGTAGCCGTCCTTCGTCTGGCCGGTTTCGCCGAGATCAATTTTCAGGAATTGCGCGCCGAGCGATTTCACCTGCTCCTCGACCACGGGCCGCGTGTCGTAGGCGGTGACTTTCGCGCCAAGCCGTTTCGCGGTGGCAATCGCCTGCAAGCCGGCCACGCCGACGCCGATGATGAAAACTTTCGACGGCAGAATCGTGCCCGCCGCCGTGGTCATCATCGGAAAAATCTTGTTGGAATAACGTGCGGCCAAAATCACCGCTTCGTAACCGCCGAGGTTCGCCTGCGACGACAGCACGTCCATTTTCTGCGCCCGGGTCGTGCGGGGGATGAATTCCATGCTGATGGCGCTGACGCCGCGTTCGGCGAATTTCTGGACCAATTCCTTTTCGTTGAACGGATCAAGCAGGCTCGCGTGGATAGCGTTTGGCTTGAGCAACGCAATTTCCTCCACCGGCGGCTTGCGCAGGCGCAGAACGATGTCGCCGGAGCCGACGAGCGCCTTGCGGTCGGCGGAAATCGTCGCGCCGGCCCTGGTGTAAAGTTCGTCCGGAAAACCGGCGGCGGCGCCGAGGCCGGCCTCAACCTCCACCTGCGCGCCGAGCTTGACGAGCTTGCCAGCGCCATCGGGCGTCATTGGAGCGCGGTTCTCGCCGGGACTTGTCTCTCTTGGAACTGAAATTTTCATTGTTCGAAAATCGTGCGTTGCATGATACCACAACCCGGTCGCCATGAAACTCCAATGTTGCCGTTTTTAAAACTTCTATTTCCGCGTCTAATTATGCAGATGAATAATTCTTCAGCCGTTTTCCCGGCGTCCGTTTTTTGCCCCGGATGAAGACCCGCGCCGGGGCGGTTGAACCCACTTCACCTCCGACGGCGGCCGGAATTGTTTCATCCGCTCCAGCAGCTTTTTGGCATCCTCTTCCACCAGCACCAGCTCGCGATGTTTGGGCCGGATGAACCCCTCGCGCGTCGCATGGTCGAAAAATTCCAGCAGGCCGCGGTAAAATCCCGCCGCGTCGAGCAGGCCGAAAGGCTTTTGGTGGTAGCCGAGCTGGCTCCACGCCAGCACCTCGCAGAATTCCTCAAAGGTGCCGTAGCCGCCGGGCAGCGCAATGAAACCGTCGGCCAGCTCCGCCATCAACGCCTTGCGTTCGTGCATGTTTTTCACCACGCGCAGGTCGGGCAATTTTTCGTGGACGACTTCCTTGATGACGAGCGACCGCGGAATGACGCCGATGACGTGCCCGCCGTTTTTCAACGCCGCGTCCGCAACGACGCCCATCAGCCCGACGCAGCCGCCGCCATAAACCAGCTCGATTTTTTCGCGCGCGAGCAATTCGCCGAGCTGTTGCGCCGCCTGGGCATAGGCCGGACGGACGCCCGGGTTGGAACCGCAAAAAACGGCGATGCGTTTCATGTTTGGTCGGCGTTGCGGACGGCGGCGATGAACGCGCGGATTTTGGCGTGGTCTTTTTTCCCCGGCGAGCTTTCCACGCCGCTGGCAACGTCCGCACCGAACGGCCGGACTTTCCGCACGGCGTCGGCGACGTTTTCCGGCGTCAGGCCGCCCGCGAGAAAAACCGGCTTGCCGAACTTTTGCGCCTCCACCGCCAGCTCCCATCTGAATTTCTCGCCCGTGCCGCCGCGCGCTCCCGGCGAGAAGGCATCGAGCAAATATGCGTCGGTGGAAAACTCCGCCAATTCCTTCAGCGATGCGGCGTCGCGGATGCGAAACGCCTTCATGCTCATCAGGCCGAATTGCACGCAAAATTCCGGCGGCTCGTCGCCATGAAATTGCAGCAGGTTCAGGCCGCACCCGCCGATGGCGCGCGCGATGAATTCCGCCGGCGCGTTCACAAAAACGCCGGCGCGCAGAACTGCCGGGGAAATTTGTTTTGCAATTTCCGCCGCTTTTCCCAGCGAAACGTGGCGCGGGCTGCCTTCGAAAAAATTGAAGCCCAGCGCGTCCGCGCCCGCCGCGACGGCGGCCTGCGCGTCGGCGAGGCTGGTAATGCCGCAAATTTTGACCCGGGTCTGCATTTATGATTTACGATTGTTGATTGATGATTTTTTCCCGCATTCGCAAACAACGGACAAATCATAAATCATTAATCATGGATCATAAATCAATTTCACCCGGTGAACCGGCTCGCGATTTGGAAAACGAGGAACGCGGCGGCATAGGCGAGGCCGGACATGTAGGCGATCTGGAACAGCGGCCATTTCCAACTGTTGGTCTCGCGGCGGACGATGGCCTGGGTGGAAAGGCATTGCGCCGCCAAGATGTAAAACACGAGCAAGCTCAAACAGGTGGCGGTGGTGAAAACCGGCGTGCCGTCCGTCCGCATGGCCCGGCGCAGCGTGTCGTAAAGCGACGTGCGGTTGTTGTCGGCGGCGTCCTCGCCGACGCCATAAACGACGGCGAGCGTGGACACGATGACTTCGCGCGCGGCGAAGGAGCTGACGATGCCGATGCCGATCTGCCAGTCAAATCCCAGCGGCCGGAGGACGGGTTCGATGGCGTGGCCGATGTGGCCGGCAAACGAATTTTGCAGGGCGCTTTGCGCCGCTAGCCGGCTGGCGTCCGACCGCATTTCGCCGGCCTGCGCGGTCGCGCCGGATTTTTCAAGCTGCGCGGCCTGGGCGTTGAGATTGACGGCGGTGGCGGGCGGCTCGGATTTGGGGTAATGCGACAGCGCCCACAAAACCAGCGAGATTGTGAGGATGATGGTGCCGGCGCGCTTCACGAAAATTTTCGCGCGGTCGAGCGCGTGGAGCAGTGAAGTGCGCAGGCTGGGCAGACGGTAGGGCGGCAATTCAATCATTAAGGGCTTGCTGCCGCCGGGCAGGATGGTGTGCTTGAAAAGCAGCGCGCTTCCCAAGGCGGCCATGATGCCGATGGCATAGGCCGAGGTGAAAATCAGCGCGGCCTTGACCGGCGAATTGGGAAAAATCAGCGCGGTGACCATCGCATAAACCGGAATTCGCGCCGAACAGGTCATCAGCGGCGTGATGAGGATGGTGACGAGCCGGTCGCGCGGGTTTTCGATGACGCGCGTGGACATGATGGCGGGGATCGCGCAGGCGTGCGCCGAAAGCATGGGCACAAACGCCTTGCCCGGCAGCCCGAAGCGCCGCATGACCTTGTCCATCACAAACGCCGCGCGCGACAAATAGCCGGTGTCTTCAAGCAGCGACAGCGCGAAAAACAAAATGCAGATTTGCGGCAGGAAAACCAAAATGCCGCCCACTCCGCCGATGACACCGTTCACCATCAGACTTTGCAGGTCCCCGGCCGGAATGATCGTGCCGACCCAAGACCCGATCGTCGCAAAAAGATGGTCAATGAGGTGCATTGGAATCTGCGCGACCCAGAAAATCAGTGCGAAAATCACCACCATGACGATTTGGAAGACCATCACGCCGGCGACGGGGTGCGTGACGATTTCATCAATTTTTTCCGTCCATTCCGACCGCTTCACCGCAGAGGCGTCCATGACCCGCGTGGAAATTTTTTCCGTCCAGTCATAACGCGCCTGAAACGTGCAGCCGGAGCATTTGCCGCAGTTCGGCTTGGTGTGTGTCACGGCCTCGGGCATCGCGCCGCCGGCCAGCCGGCCAAGTTCAATTTTTAATTGATCAACCCCCTTGCCGGTGCGCGCGGAAATGGGCACGACGACGCAGCCGAGTTCGGCGCGCATTTTCGCAACGTCAATGCGGATGCCTTCGCGCCGGGCCATGTCCATCATGTTCAGGGCGATGATGACCGGGCGGTCCAGTTCGAGAAGCTGGCTGACCAGAAAAAGATTCCGTTCGAGGTTCGTCGCGTCCACGACGACCAGCGCGGCGTCCGGGCTGGCGTGTCCTTCCAGCCGCCCGCGCAGCGCGTCACTGGCGAGTTTTTCCTCGGGCGAGGTGCTGTCGAGGCTGTAAAGTCCGGGCAGATCAATGACGACCACCTGCCGGCCTCCGAGATGCACGCGCCCAACCTTGCGCTCCACGGTGGTGCCGGAAAAATTGGCGGTCTTGGCATGCAGGCCGGTCAATGCATTGAACAGCGTTGTCTTGCCCGCGTTTGGATTGCCGACCAAGGCAAGCGTGAAGGCACGATGCGTCAGACGCGGTGGAGGATTGTTTTCCTCGCAACCACAGGCCGGTGTGGAAAGGCTATTCCCGGCGTCGCTCATGCGCATTCACTCTCACGCAACGCGCAATGGCCGGGCTCGCAAACTTCGACGTGGACGCGCGCGGCAAGCGAGGCCGACAGGCCAAGCCGCGAGCCGAACACGCGCAGAATCAGCGGATCGCCGCTCTTGACCAGCTCGACGCGGCGCCCCACGCAAACGCCGAGCATCTTGAGGCGCTTGGTTTCCCCGTCTTCGGTTTCAATGCTCCGCACGACAGCGCAAACGCGCGGCGGCAGCGCGTTCAGGCATATCAACTCTTTCGTGGCATGGTCTATTGTTGTCACAGACATGGCAAAATAAGCTTTCCACCCGGCTTGTCAATCTCTCCGCACCGCGCGATTGACGCGCGGGAGACGGAGTTGGGCGGTTTTCTCGTTTTTTTGTCGTTTGTTGAAAATTTTCCGGCCTGTCCGCTTTTTTCTCGTCGTCGGGGCGCGGATTCCTGAAGATGCGCGGGTGCCGCGGACCATTTACTTCGATTACAACGCCACAACGCCGCTGGATCCAGCGGTGCGCGACGCGATGCTGCCGTTTCTCAACGGCGTCTGGGGCAATCCCTCCAGTGTCCACCACGTCGGCAGAAAGGCGCGGGCGCTGCTGGACGAAGCGCGCGACCGGGCGGCAACTTTTCTCGGCGCCAAACCGGGCGAAATCATCTTCACCAGCGGTGGAACGGAATCAAACAACCTTGCGATTTTTGGCGCGGCGCGCCTGCTCAAGCCAAAAGGCCGGCATTTGATCACGTCCGCCGTGGAGCATCACGCAGTCCTGCTTTGCTTTGATTATCTCGAAAAATTTGAGGGTTTTGAAGTCACACGGCTGCCGGTGGATTCGGACGGCCGTGTTTCGCCGGACGATTTGAAAAAGGTGATCCGCAAAGACACTGTTTTGGTCTCCGTGATGGCGGCGAACAATGAAATTGGCACGATCCAGCCAGTCGCAGAAATTGGTGGGATCTGCCGTGAGCACGGAATTGTTTTCCACACAGACGCGGTTCAGTGGTTTGGCAAGGAGCCGTTTGAAAACATTGGCCAGTTCAACGCGGATTTGGTTTCCGTCTGCGCTCACAAATTCCACGGCCCGAAAGGTTCCGGGCTGCTTTACATAAAATCTCCGCTTCATCCTGACCCGATTTTGTTTGGCGGCGGACAAGAAAACGAACGACGCGCCGGAACTGAAAATCTTGCGATTATTTACGGTTTTGTAGAAGCCTTGGAACGGTTTGTAAAGCCGCCGGTTTTTTCATCCCCAAAAATGAAAATTCTTCGTTCAAAACTGGCTGATTCCATTGAGAAAATTCGCGGCTGTGAGATTGTCAGCCCGCTTGATGCTTGTCTTCAAAATACGGTTTCCTTCATCGTTCGGGGTGCGGACAGCATTTCGCTGCTGGCGGGATTGGATGTTGAAGGCGTTTGCGCTTCAAGTGGCTCCGCCTGCTCCGCGGGTTCCATTGAGCCTTCCCATGTGATCATGGCCAGCGGCAGGAAATCTTTATCTAATTCCCTTGTGCGTTTTTCCCTGGGTCGCGAATCCACTGAAGAAGATGTGGATTTTGTCTGCGACTTTCTTCCTGAACTGGTCCGCCGAGCACAACTTGGAAATAACCGTCCAGGTCTCTGTGAATGAATTGTGATTTTGGTGAAGAACTTTGCCTTTTCAATCTGTCTGGTTTCTATAGTCTGTTTTGAATAATGATTTCATCTTTAGAAAATGTAGCGGCATCCTTGACACGCGGAGTTGTTTGCATTATTCACACCCCTTAATACGGTTAGTTTTTAACCTGAAAAGAATACTATTAAACGCGCATGAACCTGACCATCACCAAGGAGCAAATTCTCGCCGGTCTGCAGGCAGTTCAAAATGTCGTCAGCACGCGGACCACGCTGCCAATCCTGTCCAATGTGCTGTTGCGTGCCGAAAAAGACCGCGTCGAGTTCACCGCCACGGATTTGGATGTGACGATTTCCTGCTCGGTTGAGGCTAAAGTTAAGAAACCCGGAGCCACAACGGTGCCGGTAAAGAAGCTTTTTGGCATCACCCGTGAATTGAACGGCAGTGAAATTGAAATTGAAGTGGACGACAAGAACGTCAGCAGCGTCCGTTGCGGAGCTTCCTTTTATAAAATTCACGGATTGGGGGCGGATGAATTTCCACCGCTGCCGAAATTCAAAGACGACAAAAAAGTCTCACTCCCGCAGGAAACCGTCAAGGCGATGATGCGCAAAACTTCATTTGCTGTGTCTTCGGACGAATCGCGATATGTTCTCAACGGCATATTCATCAGCCTCAAGGACCATAAAATGACGCTGGTGGCCACCGATGGACGCCGGCTGGCGCTCGTTGACGAGGAAGTGGATATTTCAGAAAAGAGCAGTGGAGATTTCATTGTGCCGGCAAAGGCGGTTGGTGAATTGAACCGGCTGATGCAAGACAAAGGCGACGTTGAAATTAAATTTGGAGAGAACCAAGCCTCCTTTGAGATGAAGGACGACAAGGGTTTTTCCGTCCTGCTCATCACAAAGCTGATCGAAGGCAACTACCCAAATTACCGCCAAGTCATTCCCGCCGAGACAAAGGAGCGGATTCCGCTCGTGCGCGAGGAGTTTTTACAGGCGCTGCGCCGCGCGGAAATCATGACCAGCGAGAAGGCGAACTCCGTCAAGCTCACGTTCGGGAAAAACAACCTCGCCATCACCGCCAACTCGCCGGAAGTCGGCGAGGCGCGCGAAACGCTCGCAGTGAATTACAAGGGCAAGGAAATGGCCATCGCCTTCAACCCGCGCTACCTCATTGACGCGCTTGCCGCGCTGACCGAGGACGAGGTGTTTTTCGAGCTGATTGACGAATTAAGCCCCGGCGTGCTGAAAATCAACGGCCCGTTCCTCTACGTCGTCATGCCGATGCGGTTGAGCTGATCACATCTGCTCGACGGTTTCAATGCCAAGCGATTCGAGGCCCAGCCTCAAAACGCGGGCTGTCAAATCACACAGCGCCAGGCGCGATTCACGCACCGTTTCTTCCGCCTTGAGCACCGGGCAGTTTTCGTAGAACGACGTGAATTTACCGGCCAACTCGAAAAGGTAATTGCACAGGAAATTAGGCCGGTATTCCTCCGCCACCGCCTCCAGCGTCAGCCCGAAATTCAGCAGGTGCCTGGCCAGCGCGATTTCTTCCGGCGCAGTAAGAACAATTGCGGATTGCGGATTGCGGATTGCGGAATCAGCCTCCGCCTTGCGAAAAATGCTCCGAATGCGGGTGTAGGCGTATAGCAAATACGGCGCGGTGTTGCCGTTGAGTGCGAGCATCTTGTCCCAGCTGAAAACGTAGTCGCTCTGGCGATTCGGCAGCAGGTCGGCGTATTTTACCGCGCCCAGCCCGATGACGCGGGCGATTTCCTTGCGCTGCCCCTCCGGCAGATCTGGATTTTTTTCGGAAACAATCTTGAACGCGCGCTCCTCCGCCTCGTCGAGCAAATCGGCCAGCTTCACGGTCTCGCCGCTGCGCGTCTTGAACGGCTTGCCGTCCTCGCCGAGAATCGAGCCGAACCAGACGTGCGCCAGTTTGAGTGCGGAGTGCGGAGTGCGGAGTGCGGAATTGACAGACTGCCATTTGTTGAACGCGGCGAACAATTGCTGGAAATGCAACTGCTGCCGTCCGTCGGTGACGTAAACGATTTCTTCCGGTTTCCACGTTTCCAGCCGGTGCGCCAGCGTCGCCAGATCCGTCGTGGCGTAATTGAACCCGCCGTCGCTTTTGCGGATGAGCGCCGGATGTTTTTTCAATTGCGGATCGTCGTCGAAGAAAATGGCGATGGCGCCTTCGCTTTCGCGGGCGATGCCTCCGGCCAGCAGTTCGTCCACGAGCGGCTTCAGTTTCGGATTGTAAAAGCTTTCGCCTAGCGCGTGGTCGAACTTCACGCCGAGCCGGGCGTAAATCGTGTCGAACTGCTTTTGCGACAGCGCAATCATCTCGCGCCAGATGCGGAGGTTTTCTGCGTCGCCGGACTGGAGCTTCACCAATTCCTGCCGCGCTTCTTCCAAAACCTTTTCATCGGCCTCGCCGGTGGCATTGACAAGTTTGTAAAGCCGTTCCATTTCGGCAATCGGATCGGCCAGGAGCGCGGCGCGATCCAGATGTTTTTTCCATCCGACGAGCAGTTTGCCAAATTGCGTGCCCCAGTCGCCGATGTGGTTGTCGGAGATGACGCGGTGGCCGAGCAGGCGCAGCGTGCGCGCGAGGCAGTCTCCGAGGATCGTCGAGCGAATGTGGCCGACGTGCATCGGCTTGGCGACGTTCGGCGAGCTGAAGTCAATGACGGTCGTTTTCGCGGACGCGGCTTTCTCAAAAAACAGGTGTTCGCCGCGGGCGGCGGCTTCGAGCGATTGCGAGAGGACGGCATTTTTGAGGCGAAAATTCAGGAAGCCCGCGCCGGCGATTTCCACCTTTTCGCAGATGTCGGAAACATCAAGCCGGGCCAGCGTGTCTGTGGCGAGCTGGCGCGGATTCATTTTCCGTGCCTTGGCGAGCGACATGAGCGCGTTGGTCTGGTAGTCGCCAAATTTCGCGTCGCACGGCCGGACCAGGATGGCGGAGACGCCGGCATCCGGCAAAATGTCGCGGACGGCCTGCTGCAGGCGGAGTTCGATTTGTTTGTGCGGAAGCATCGCGCTGAATCGTGAATCGTGAATCGTGAATCGTCAACGCAGGATTATTTGCCCCGGAGTGTTGGGGCGAAAGGCCGGTGCCGCCGTCCGGCTATTTGTTCCCGTTTTCGCGGATGACAGACAGCATGGCATCGGCGCCGGGCGCCTTTTCAAGGGCGTCGCGGAATTCCGCCTTGTGCAGGAGCTTGGCGATGTTGGCCAGCGTGTGGAGATGTTTTTGGAACTGGCCCTGCGGCACGAGAAACAGCATGACGAGTTTTACCGGCTGGTTGTCCAGCGCGTCGAAATTCACTCCCTTGCCGGAGCGGCCGAGCGCGCCGACGACCTCGTAAATCAAATCCGTGGAGGCGTGCGGAATGCCGATGCCGAAGCCAATGCCCGTGCTCATCGAGGTTTCGCGTTTCTTGACGGCGGCGGTGACGGCATCACGGTCGGCGGGCTGGATTTTGCCCGTGGCCACCAGGACATCAATCAACTCGTCAATCGCTTCCCAACGATTTGTCGCCTGCAAATCGGGAAGGATTTGCGCTTCGCTTAAAATGTCAGCCAGGTCCATAGGTGCGTCCTTGGGGGATTTGACCCTATTCGCATTTAATTTCAAGACTGAATTTCAACAATTTTCAACCGGGGAAAATCAAACCGCCCGCGCCAGCCAGTGAAAAATCCGGACGGAATCCTCAAACCACCAGCCAAACACACCCATCAGGCGGACATTTGTGTTCAACAAAGGCACGCCAAACAACAGCACGCAGACGTTGCCGAGAAAAACAATCACCGCCGAAAACAGCCAGCCCTGCGACGTGATGTCCGACTGCTCGGTCTTCAGGGCCTGCCACGTCAGGGTCAGGTGAAACGCATACGCCGCGCCGACGCACAGATGAAACCAGACGAGGTAACCCTGCCAGTCCCAGAACAAATTTCCCAGCGCAAACACGGCGACGACGCAGACCGCGTAAAACGGGAAAAAATACGGCGAGAGAGCGATGAAGAAATTGCTCTTGGAAATGACGACATGGCCGCCGCTGGAGCTGACCTTCAATTTTTTCACCTGTCCGCCGAACAGCCAGACCCACAGCGCATGCGTCAGTTCATGGCCGAAAACATAAAGCCACATCGGTTTGGGCAGCATCAGGAAAATCACGAGCCAGCACGCCGCGCCCGCCAGCAGCGGCACCCAGACCAGGTCCGCCCGGCCGGCGGCACACAGCACCCGCCACAACGCCATCGCCGCCCCGGCGCAAACCGGAAGCAGCAGGACGGCGAGGATGAACTTGATCCACTTCGGCACGGACGAATGTTATCCGCAGATTTCGCAGATTGCACAGATTTTAAAACCGGAATGAAACCCGAAAATCAGCGTCATCTGCGGATTGACTTGAAACCGGAAACCGGAAACTGGAAACTGGAGCGATGACGCAAAATGAAATTCTGCAAATTTTTCGCGACACCGGCGCGCTGCTCGAGGGCCATTTCATCCTCCGCAGCGGCCTGCACAGCCGCCAATACTTTCAATGCGCCCTCGCGCTCCAACAAATGCCCATCGTCGAAAAAATCGGCGGCGCGCTGGCCGGCAAGGCCCGCCCGCTCGGCGCCGTCACCGTCATCGCACCCGCGCTTGGCGGACTGGTCATCGGCCAGGAAGTCGCACGGCAGCTCGGCGTGCGGTTTATTTTTTCCGAAAAAGAGGACGGCAAACTCGTCTTGCGGCGCGGATTCAAAATCGCGCCGGGCGAGAAAATCCTCGTCGTTGAGGACGTCGTGACCAAGGGCGGCCGCGTGCAGGAGACGATTGACATTGTCCGCGCACACGGCGGCAAGGTCGTCGGTGTGGCCACGATTGTGGACCGCTCGAACGGCACGGTGGATTTCGGCGTGCCTTTTGCCAGCCTGCTGGCGCTCCAAGTCGAGGCGTTTGCCCCGGACAAACTGCCGCCGGATCTGGCGGCGATTCCAGTGGTCAAACCGGGAAGCAAATGATGTAGCGTCGAGCCTGCGGCTCGATTCGGCCACAGGCCGAACTCTACACCAAACCGTGCCAAACGGCACTATGGCCGCGCCATTATGGCGCATTTGGCGCATATTTCAGCTTTCCAAGCAAACACTCGGATTTTAATTCCCGCCTTTGTTTTCAACGAGATTCACCATTTTCTACGAATTAAGCGTTTCGGCACTAAAATTGCGTGGACAAGGGAGCAGATAATTGAACTGAAATCTATTTTTTATGGCAAAAGTATTAGGCATTGATTTGGGAACCACGAACTCCTGCATGGCTGTCATGGAAGGCGGCGAGCCGTTGGTTCTGGAAAATTCCGAGGGCAAACGCACCACGCCGTCCGTTGTCGCGTTCACCAAGGGTGGCGAGCGCATCGTCGGCGACGCGGCCAAGCGCCAGGCCGTCACCAACTCGCGCAACACAATTTATTCCATCAAGCGCTTCATGGGCCGCAAGTTTGACGAGGTGCAGGAAGAAATCAAACGCATGCCCTACAAGGTTGTGAAGGCTTCCAATGGCGATTGCGCCGTCGAGGTCGAAGTGGACGGCAAGCCGCAAAAATTTTCACCGCCGGAAATTTCCGCGATGATTCTTTCCAAGCTGAAAGCCGACGCCGAAACGCGCCTCGGCGAAAAAATCACACAGGCCGTCATCACCGTGCCGGCTTACTTCAATGATTCGCAGCGCCAGGCGACGAAGGACGCCGGTAAAATCGCCGGACTCGAGGTGCTCCGCATCATTAACGAGCCGACGGCCGCGTCGCTTGCTTACGGCCTCGACAAGAAGAAGGACGAAAAAATCGCGGTTTATGACCTGGGCGGCGGCACGTTCGATATTTCCGTTTTGGAAATCGGCGACGGCGTGTTCGAGGTCAAGGCGACCAACGGCGACACGCACCTCGGCGGCGACGACTGGGACAATTGCCTGATGGACTGGATTCTCGACGAGTTCAAAAAGGAGTCCGGCATGGACCTCCGCAAGCAGCCCGACGCGCTCCAGCGCATCAAGGAAGAGGCCGAAAAGGCCAAGATCGCGCTCTCCAGCTCGCAGAGCTACGACATCAATTTGCCGTTCATCACCGCCGACGCCAGCGGGCCGAAGCACATCCAGAAAACGCTCACCCGCGCGAAGATGGAACAGCTCTGCGACAAGCTTTTCGAGCGCACCATCGCGCCGGTCACCGCGTGTTTGCGGGACGCCGGCCTGGACGTGGCGAAAATTGACGAGCTGGTGCTCGTCGGCGGCATGACCCGCATGCCGAAGGTCGTCGAGACCGCGCATTCACTCGTCAACAAACCCCCGCATCAGGGCGTGAACCCGGACGAAGTCGTCGCCATCGGCGCCGGCATCCAGGGCGGCGTGCTCAAGGGCGAGGTCAAGGACGTGCTCCTGCTCGACGTGACGCCGCTGTCGCTCGGCATCGAGACGCTTGGCGGCGTGTTCACGAAATTGATCGAGCGCAACACCACCATCCCGACGCGCAAATCGGAAATTTTCTCCACCGCCAGCGACAACCAGCCCGGCGTGGAAATCCATGTGCTCCAGGGCGAACGCCAGTTTTCCAAGGACAACAAAACCATCGGCAAGTTCCAGCTCGCGGACATTCCGCCCGCGCCGCGCGGCGTGCCGCAAATCGAGGTGACGTTCGACATTGACGCCAACGGCATTTTGCATGTCGGCGCGAAGGATCTCGGCACCGGCAAGGAACAGAAGATCACCATCACGGCCAGCAGCGGCCTCTCGAAGGACGAAATCGAGAAGATGCGCCGCGACGCCGAGGCGCACGCCGAGGACGACAAGAAGCAGCGCGAGGAAGTTGAGACGCGCAACGAGGCGGACGGCGCGGTTTATCGCTCCGAGAAAATGCTCAAGGACAACGCCGACAAAATTTCCGGCGACGACAAGGCCAAGATTGAAACCGCCGTCGGCGCGGTGAAGGAGGCGTTGAAAGGCAGCGACAGCGCGGCCATCAAATCCGCCGCCGAGAAATTGAACGAGGCGTGGCAGGCCGTGAGCACCGAACTTTACAAGGCCGCGGCGGCGAAGGCGCAGGCGGAGAAAGCCAAAGCGGGTTCAGCCGGCGGCGAGCCGAAGGCCGAAGAAGCCAAGTCCGACGACAAAAAGAAGGACGAAGGCGTGATTGACGCGGAAGTCGTGGACGAAAAGAAGTAACCAACAAATACAACAATGAAACCATACGGCCTTGAAATTTACGATAATGGCACACTGACCGAATCGTTGGATTCAGATACGCCATTTCAAGCGTTTGCTGTTGGAGATGATGTGTCATTTGATTTGACCTATTTGGGTGTCATTGAAAAGGTTCACCACTTTATCCGAGATAGCACTAAAGACGGCAAAACTTCTCACAAAGTTGCTATTCACATTCGAGCCAAGAAGTGAATTGTATGGCAGAGCCATCCCAACAAATTACTGTCATTGGTCTTCAGGAGGCGGAACCCGCTTCCGACCATCCTAGCAATGACTGTGACCCAGTTAATTATTGGCGGCTTTGCTTCAAACTGTCGCAGTCTCCTGATTCTGCTTGGGCTCGAATTTTTAATAATTTGGCGTTAAAGACCAATGCAACAAAAAATATTGATTTTGGGATTCAAGAGGCACCGGATGTAGTTGTTACTCACTGTTTCAAAGATAAAGTTCCGGCCGCACTAAAGAGAATTCGTGAAACAGCTAAAAAGGCTAACATCAAATATGTGGAGCACTTGAAAAGCGAAAATGCTCTTAAGGTCGAAATTGAAAAACAAGTTGAAGAGTGGAAGAAAGATTTAGAGTTCGACAAATGAATAAAAAATTTTCCCGCCGCGAGTGCGGACCGGGAGTTAATTCGGACAAAACCAAACAACAAACAAAAAGACAAACTATGGCACTAAACGTTAAACCGATCGGCGACCGCATTTTGGTCGAGCCGGTTG
>Ga0181516_10000495_pt1 | contig 36176 bp, 34 predicted proteins | sample PEATcosm2014_Bin_25_FD_121104 | JGI IMG/M metagenome (GOLD analysis project Ga0181516, IMG submission 121104) | Peatland microbial communities from MTU Mesocosm Facility, Houghton, MI, USA - PEATcosm2014_Bin01_10_metaG | ecosystem: Environmental > Terrestrial > Soil > Wetlands > Peat | place... | reverse complement strand
GGCGGCGCGGCGGCGCTCGAGGCGGTCGTCGAGGCCTGGAAGGCCGGTCGCGCCGCCGATCCAACGAAGGCGCCGCTCCTCCTCGCCCGCACCAACCGGCAGGTTGGCGCGATCTGCGATCGGATTCGCGCCGTCATGCGGTCCGAAGGCCGGCTGACCGGCGAGGATGTGTCGATCGCAACGACGACGCCGTCCGGTCAGTCGACGCGGATCTCCCTCGCCAAGGGCGATGCGATCCGATTCCTCGTCCGCAACGACGCGATCGGCGTAATCAACGGGACCGAAGCGACAGTCGTCTCCGTCCGTCGCGAGGCCGCCGCAAACCCGACCGACGTCGCGCGCATCGTCGCCAAAATCGGCGATCGACGCGTCGAGTTCCGCACCAGCGACCTCGCCGACGCCAAGGGACGCGCCAAGCTCGGCCTTGCCTACGCGGCGACCGTGTTCCAGTCGCAGGGCGCGACCGTCGACCGCGCCGTCGCCCTCTTCGACGAAGGCTTCGATCGTCGTCAGGCCTATGTCGCGGCTTCCCGCGCTCGGGTCGACACGGTCCTGGTCGTCGACGGCGTGGCGATCGACAAGCGTCTCGCCGCCGAGGAGCCGATCGATCGGCAGGCCGATGACCGCCGGTTCCCCGCCGTCGAGCGTCGCGGCTGGCTCTCGGCACGACTCTCGCGCGCGTCGACGAAGGAGACGACGCTCGACGTCATCGCAGCCGGTCAGGCTGAAGCCGGGCCGGCCGATCTCGCGCGCGAGCGCTCCGTAGCGCACGCGACCGAACGCGGGCGGAGTCGGTCGCGGGAGCTCTCCCGTGATTAGAGCCTCTCGCAAGCCGGACGGCAGCGGCGGCTCTGCTTCGCGTCGCCAGGCAGACGCTCGCCGGGGACGGCATGGCGAGCGCGCCCAACCCCGTAGCGGGTGCGAGTGGCGCGTCGTCGACGACCTGCCGACGTCCGTTCCGATCGCAACGCGCGAACTCGACGTGATCGAGCGCTGGCTCGCTGCGGCAGGCAATTCCGAATTCGGCGGGTCGTCCGCCGAACACGCTCGCACGGCTCCCAACCAAAATGGCGCCGGCGAGAACCCCGAAGCTGTGACCCAACGATAGGAGACGTGCTATGAACTTGCTACCCCCAAATGAGGCTTTGTACGTGCTCAACGGCGACCGCTGCGCGCGGGACGACTTTGTCCACAAGTTGGCAGAACTGGTCCGCGGCGCGAACTTGAGGCAAGTTGACGGTCGCTTGTTGACGACTGTGGTTTTCGACAAGGAAGTCGAGGAGCAGAAAGTCGCAGAACTCCAGGTTGACGTCGCGGTCAAGCTCTTCGCCGCGGACGCCGTCGTCCGTTTGCAGCGGGCGCTGGACAGCGGAAGTTTGAACTTCCGCGCGGACTTCGAGAAAGTCGAGACAACCGCCGACGATTGGAGCGATTTCGGCGCCGAGGCGCGGCTCATCGGGCTGTCGGGGTGGGACGGTCGCGCCGTCCTGCTCTACATCCGGCCCGATGACGAACTCGATCGGCTCCGGGTCGAGATCCACTGACGTCGCGTTACGGAAGGTCGACAACCGATCTGAAGCGGGCGTCAGCGCCCGCTTCATCGACCGAAGCCCCGCCCGAGTTCGGGCGGGGCTTTTGGCGTCGGCTCAGTCGCCGCTGGCCTTGCGATTGCGGGACCAAATGAGGCTGTAGCCCGAGCCGGCCTCGTCGTTGAAGAGGTTGGCGTAGATCGGCGCCGAGAAGCTCGGGTCGTCGAGCTTGACCGAGAGGTAATCGCGCCCCTCGGTAGACCGCTTCGACCACGCTGCGCCGATTTCCGCTCGGCCGCAGTAGACGCGGTGGCTGGGGGCGTTGTCGGCGCCGCGGTTGGGCTCCGGGGCGATGCGCACGGCCTTGGCCTGGAGCGTCAGCGTCGCGATCTGACCTTGGAACTCGTCGCCGACCTTCTTGAAGGAACCGATGCTGGCCATTGTGTTTCTCCTTGGCTGTCTTTGAGCCCGCGACCACCGCGGCCTCGATGGCGATCGCAAGGCCGAGGACGATCGACGACGCATCCGGGACGGACCGCAGCACAAGCGAAGGACGCCGGCGCGGAGACTTTCTTGTCTCGCGAGGAATGGGCCGTGTCGGCCCAGGGGAAGAAAGTCGGAAGCATAGGCGTTGCGGCAGAGGCGATCGAGGCGCAGCCGATCCTCGGCCAGATCAAGCCAAGAGAGGCAAGAGGTCCGTGGGCGGAAACAGTCGCAAAAAGGAGAAGCCTAATCGGCGAGGATATCTGCGGAAAGAAGGTCGACGACGATCCTCTGCCGTCACGGCGACTATGCGTCAGGCCCTCTGACCGCCACGCGCATCGCCGCGGCGCCAGCGGCGCCCGGCGCCCGCTCCGAGTCTTCGTCGGCCGGGCCGAGACTCGGGGCCGCCTGATCGAACCGGTCGACAAGGGCCGATCGTATGCGAAGTCGACAGAGACTCCCGGGGCAAACCGCATTCGCCGATCCGCCCGAACAGATGCGCCGACGACAGTTGGGGTACAGCCTGATCCGGTCCTGCAACAATTGGCCAGCGGCGGCAAAGCTCGACGCCAAAGGCGCCGTCCGATTGGTCCGGGGCGACCCCGGCGTTCGATGACTTTCTCGTAGCAAGGGCGCTGGGCGAGGCGTTCGAGCGACGGTTTGAGCGGACAGTGAATGGCGAGCGTCGGGTTGGCGCATCGAGCGCTCGGGCCACGCATACAGCGGCAGGCGCCACCGAATGATCGCGTGGGCGGCGGCGGCGAACGCTCGGCGACGTTCGTTAGAGCGGTCGGGGCGCGGGCGGCGTCGATGTTGGGTGGCGCCGAGCGTATTCGTCCGCCCGGTTCGCGGTCGGGCGAAAGCGAGCGGCCGTCGCGGAGGTCGTCTCAGGCTGTCTTGACAATCCGCCACACGGGAATGCCGCACTTGCGCGCCTTGTCGGCGAGATTGTCCTGGATGCCGTTGCCAGGAAAGGCGAGCACGCCGATCGGCAGCGTTTCAAGCATCGCGTCATTGCGCCGGAAGGGCGCCGCTTTGGCGTGTTTCGTCCAGTCGGGGCGGAAGACGATCTGCGGGACCTTGCGGGCGGTCGCCCACTTGGAGGCGATGAGTTCGGCGCCGCGTGGCGAGCCGCCGTGCAGCAGCGTCATATCGGGATGCCTGGCGAGCGTCGCGTCGAGCCGATCCCAGATCACGCGATGGTCATTGTAGTCGAGCCCGCCAGTGACGGCGACCTTCGGTCCGGGCGGGACGAGAATTTCGCGTTCGGCCCGTTTGTGGGCGGCGATGAAGTCGCGGCTATCGATCATCGCCGCGGTCAGATGTTTGTGGCTGACCTTCGAGCCGGCGCGCGGCCGCCACGACGACCCGACGTGATGTTCGTAATAGCCGGCGGCTTCGTCGCGTAGGAACTCCATCGTGTTGCGCCGTTCGACGAGGGTCAGGCCCTGGGCTGTCAGGCGCTCGAGTTCGACCGAGCGGACTTCGGAGCCGTCCTGTTCCCGCTGGTTGCGGCGCTGGGCCTGCTCGTTGTCGTCAAGCTGGCGTTCGATGCGCTCGATCGCGCGGTGGAATAGGTTGACGGTCGACCACAGCAGTGGCGCGAGATCGAACTCAAGGCGCGTGTCTGCGAAGACAGAGATAAGCGCGTCGAAGATGTCGGCGACGGCGGCGGTTGCGATGCGCGGCTCAGGCAATGGCCGCGGATCGGGTTCGTCGTCGAACGGTCGATGGCCGTAAAGCTGAAGTTCGTCGAGCAGATGCGCGATCGGCGAAGCGGCGTGGAAGGGTTCGTCCCGGTCGGCGTCGTTGGTTGCGTTCATCGTCTTCGTCCTCGTCAATGAGGCCGCGCCCGTCGCGGCCCTCCCGGCGACGAAAGGCGGCGAGCGGAGCGGGCCTGCACCCGGAGCGAAGCGGAGGGCCGAAGCGACAAGCAGAGGATGGCGGCAAGCCGATATTGTGCTGGGTGACGGGAAGCGCCCAGCGGGGCGCGCTCGCAATTTTTCGGCGGCCGCCATTGCGGGGCCGGGCCGCTCGCCGCACACGTCGCGGAAAAGGGAAGGCCGTGGGCGCGGATTCGATCGAGGCGAAGACAGCGACGGGAGAGAGAGCGACCGGGCGCCCGTTCAGGGACGCCGCTCTTCGCGCTCATTGCTCGGTGTGGCGGGGAAGCGCTCGACGTCCTCGGCCGCGAGTTGGCGGGCGAGCCATGCGCGGAGAGCGCCGACGCCGAAGGCGCATAGGTCGTCGTTGAAATCGCCGAGCCGCGGCGTCAAAGTGATCGCCTCGACGCCCTGTTGAGTTGCGCGCTGGCAAAGCGCTGCGGTCGCGCGAGCGCCAGCCTGGTCGGCGTCGCGAGCGACATAGAGCCGGCGCAGCGACGATGGGAGAAGGATTGCCGCGAGGTTCGACGCAGAAAGTGCGGCGACCATCGGCATGGTCGGCAAGGCGCTATGAAGCGACAGCACGGTCTCGACGCCCTCGCCAGCGGCCATGACATCGAGGGCTCGGCCGAACCGTGCGCCATGTCCGAGGATTGCGCCCAAGGATCGCCGCGGCGTCGCGACCGGCGACTTGGCGCCGCCGTTGCGAGCAAGATAGGTGCGGTGAACGCCAGTCGTTGCGCCACCGAGGTCGGTGACGATTGCGAGCAGAGCTGGCCATCGTTCGCAGCGGCCGGTTTCCCCGTCGCGATAGAAACAGTTCGGATGAAACCGCAGCGCGGCATAGTCGGCAAAAGCGCAAACGCCGCGACGACGCAGATAGGTCTCGGCGATCGTGCCGCCTATCGGCAGCGAGGCCGCGATGATGCGGCGTGCAGCCATTTGACGATCAAATGGCCGCGAACGGCGCGTGCGATCTCGGATCGCCTTCGTTTCGCACGCAGGCAGACGCAGAAAGGCTCGCGCCTCGTCGACCGTCTCGGCGAAGGTCGCAAGACGGCGGGTCTCGCGGATGAGGTCGAGGAGATCGCCATGTTCGCCGGTCGCCATGTCGGCCCACCGGCCGGGCGCGCATTTGCCGGCGTCGGTCAGTCGCACGTAGAGCGAGCGGCCCGGCGAATTGCGGAGATCGCCGACGCGCCAATGGCCGCCCTCGCGGCGGCCGGCGGGAAGATAGCGCCGGCAGACGGCTTCCGCCTCGACAGCGAGCCGGCGCGCAAGTTCGTGGATGTCATAGGACATGGGAAGAGCCTCGAACGACAAAGGCCCGCCGTTTCCGGCGGGCCCTGTTGGAGATGTTGGTCGATCCGTCTGGCCTATTCGGCGGCGGCGAGCCGAGCGGCGTTGTCCGCAGACCCCTCGGAGTCGTCGGGAGAATCGTCGGCGCTGCGCGGGGCGCCGTCGCCGCCTCCTGCCGAGTGATCCAGGACGTCCGCGTCGCCGCCGGCCGGCGGGGCGCTCGACTCCCACGGCGCGGCAGCGTCGTCAGGCGCTGCGGAACCGTCGGTCGCCGTCGGCGGCGCCGACTCCGGAGGGGTCCGGGCCGACCTTCCCGGCGTGCGCAGCGGTTCGGGCAGCCAGCCGGCGCCGGCTAACAGGCCCTCCGCCGTCTCGGCCATCTCGCCTTTCTTCATCCCTTCCAGACGGCGCGCGGCGCCGTCGCCCCTGGCCTCCCGGACCGCGGCGAGAATGCGCGCCTTGGTGATGCGCCCGAGATAGGTCTCGACCGTCGCCTCCCAGCCGGCCGCCGCCATGTCGAGATCGAGCGCCTCAGCGAGCGCGTCGGCGTGGGCGAGCGCCCGCGGTCGACGGTTGTACGGATCGAACATCGCATTGACGGAAAGCGCGACGCAGTGAGCGAACAAGGCTTCGCGGCTGTCGTGGTCGAGCCCGGTCAAGGCGTCCCACAAATCATGCGGCTCCTTCGGCAGGGCGGCCGTCCAGCGCCGATGGCGATGGTCCAATCGGCGAGCAAGCTCGGCATCGCCGAGCCCGTAGGCGCCGCGCTCGCCGACGTTGACGCTGCTGAGCTGGAGATCGAGGCAGGAATCGAGGCCATAGCGGTAGAACGCCTTGAGGCACAGCGCGTGCAGCGCGGCGAGGAAGGCGACGTCGGGCCGCTCGCCGAGCGCCTGGCGTAAGGCGAGCGTGCGATGGGCGGTCAACTCCGTCGTCAGCTTGTCGGGGATCGGCTTCAGGACGCCGTCGTCCTCCGGCTCCTCGGCCTCAGCCGGCGGCGCCACAGCGATGACGTCGGCCTCCGGCCCGGCGCCGACGATCGCGGCGTCGGGGACAGGGTTCGTCTCGGGCTCGCGCTCAACCGCCGCGATCGGCGCTTCGTCCTCCGGGCGCACGAAGCCGCGCTCGACGCGCAGTTTACCTTCGCCGTCGATGCTGACGAAGGCGCCGGCAAGGGCGATCTCGTCGGGATCGAAGCGGATCGGGCGATCGTCGAACGCGGCGAGCGCCGTCTCGAGTTCGGCGAGCCGCCGATCGACCTCTTCTGGCAGATCGTCGTCGCCGGCGTGAGCCTGTTCGAGCCGATCGTATTCGGCTTGGAGAGCCGCCTTCGTCGCCTCCTCCTCGACGGATAGCGGCGCGGTCTCGCCATGCAGGCGCCTGAGACCGTAGACGTGGCCGTACGGCAAGTCAGGAGCGACTTGGACCCATCGCCACCCCTCGGCGCGGACGGCGTCGGCCTCGCTGTCGAGCTTTTCGGCGACCAGGCGGTCGACGAGCGCGACGTCCTGAAGCCAGCCGCCATTGTCGCCCTGGAAGAGGTCGGTCATCACAGCGCCGCCGGCGGCGACATAGGCCTCTATGCCGACGAAGACGGCGCGCTTGTCGCCGGCGCGCACCGCGCCTTCGGTCAGCATGCGACGAATGACGCTCGACTCGATGAAGCGCGATTGGCGGATACGGTCGAAGACCTGCTCCTGCCGCTCGTGATCGGCGCTGACCGTGAAGGCCATGAGCTGGTCGAGCGTCATCTCGTCGGCCGCGTAGGCGTCGAGCAGTTTCGGAGACGCCGCCGCGAGCCGCAGGCGTTGGCGCACCACAGCGGGGGAGACAAAGAACGCCGCGGCGATCTCTTCCTCGCTCTGGCCTTTGTCGCGCAAAGCCTGGAAGGCGCGGAACTGGTCGAGCGGGTGGAGCGGCGCGCGCTGGATGTTTTCGGCGAGCGAATCCTCTTCGGCGATCCCGCCCTCGCGAATGACGCAGGGGACGGGAGCGGTCTTGGCGAGGCGCTTCTGCTTGACCAGGAGTTCGAGCGCCCGGTAACGGCGGCCGCCGGCTGGGATCTCGAACATGCCGGTGTCGCCGCCCTCACCGTCGAGGATCGGGCGGACGGTGAGGCTCTGAAGCAGCGTGCGACGGGCAATGTCCTCCGCGAGCTCCTCGATCGACACGCCGGCCTTGATCCGCCGCACGTTCGCCTGCGACAGCACGAGCTTGTTGAAGGGGATATCTCGGGACGAACTGAGGACGATCTTCTTCGTCTGGGTCATGGTCATTCTCCATGACGGGCGGCTGGGAGACTCTTCTCTCAAACCTTGACCCGTCACGGAAAAGGGCGGAGCCCTCTCGCTCTCGGCGGCGCCGGTCTCAGAGGCTGCGAGGATTTTGAAGCCGCAGCGCCGAGACCACCGGCGCAACGGTTTGGCGGCGTCAGGCCGCCGCCTCGAGAAGAAGCTTGGCTCTGCCCTCGAGTTCGAGGCGCGAATCTTGATTCGGCCGGCTGCGGGCGAGCGCCGCGATCCCTTGCGCGAAGTCGAACGCGCTCTCTGGCGGCCGGCCCTCTTCGTCGAGGACGGTCGAAATCACTTTCGCCGTATCCGATTTGCCGAAGCCGCGTTTGCGCAGGAAGCTCTCGCGCTCTTCGTCGCTGCGCGCGACGATTCTTTCGCGCGCGGCTTTGATTCCCGCGGCGAACGGCGCCGGCGACGAGCGCGCGAAATTCGCCAGCGCCGGGATCGCCTCGTGGGCGAAGCGGTCGCCGGCGAACTTGCTATGGCGGATGCCGATCTCCTCGAAGCCCTCGACGCCCCAGAGGTTGCGGTTCATGCAGACGGCGCGCAGATAGAACGAGGCGATGCCGAGAGTCTTCGAGCCGACCTCGCTGTTCCAGCAATAGAAGCCGCGGAAATAGAGGTCGGGCTCGCCGTTCGGCAATCGGCCCACTTCGATCGGACGGGTGTCGTCGACCAGAAACAGGAAGACGTCGCGGTCGGAGGCGTAGAGGGTCGTCGTGTCCTTGGTCACGTCGACGAATGGATTGTGGGTCATGCTTGCCCAGTCGAGGGCTCCCGGCACTTTCCAATTCGTGTCGCCTGCGCCGTTCCCGGCAATGCTCATCACCGCGGCGACCAGTTCGTGATCCCAGATGCGGCCGTAGTCCGGACCGGTGACGGCGCGCAGTTCGACCCTGCCGTCCGCCGTTTCCAGCGTCTTGATGATCTCAGCGCGATGCGAGAGGAGGCCGTGTTGCAGATTGATCGCCGCCAAGGGTGCCGGCAAGTCGCGCAGATAGCTCGCCGGCGCGCCGACCAAGGCGCTGAGCTGGCCGAAGCTCCAATGGGTCAGCGCGAGGGACGCTTGCGCGCCGGGGAGGACGACGGTCAGCCGCTCCGCGTCGTCGCGATCAGCCTCGAAGCGAACGGCTCGACTTTCGACGGTCCGGGTTGTCGCGCGATCGGCGCGTGTTCGCACCGCGGCGTACAACTCTGACAGCGTGAGATAGCGCTCGTCGTCAGGACGCGAAAACCATTCCGACGAAACTCGGCCGATGCGGACGCCTCGTGCAACGTCGACTTTGAAACCAAGCGACGTCCGCGGCGTCGCGCCGCCAGCAGCGGCAAGGGCGGGAGAAACGCTTACGGTCATTGGGAAACCTCCGCGACGGACGCCGGAAGACTCTCTCCCGAACTCGAATCCGTCAGCGCGCCAAGGCGCCGCCCTCTAACTCTCTGAAAGGAGGGGATAAAAACACGAATTAGACGTTAGACGACCGATCGCTGCGAGGGGCGAAAGACCCCTCCCGCCACACGGTGCGGCGTGGCGCGAAGCAAACGGGTGAGGCCCAACGGGCGCCGCCGGGACGCCGTACGTCGACAGGGCCGGCTGAAGCCGGGCGCACGAGAGCCTCTTTGAAAGTCGATCGGCTTTCACGATTTGATTCCGTTTCTTTGGCATTGAGGCTCTGGTTTGACTCGGCCACAGGGGAATCTTGAAAGGGACACATGAGGCGTTGGGGTTTGATGGTTGGCCACGTGAGCGACGGGAGGGGCGAGCGTCTCCGCGCGGCGCTTTCGGAGCGACTTGCGCGGTTGGGGGTAGCCCCGCCAGTCATGATCCTGACCGCCGTTCAGCAGCTCTCCCTCTCGGATCTCGGGTGTGAATAATGCGTAACGGTTTTGCGAGATGACGTCGCCAAACCCTATTTTGGTTCGGCTTCCGCCGCGGCTTGATGAGCTCTTAAACCAGCGCCGGGGCGCGCAGACCCGCGCCGCGTTCTTGGTGGCGGCGGTGGCGAAATACCTCGGCGTCGAAGCGACCGAGGCGGCGATCCCAAAGCGCGGCCGTCCGAAGAAGCTAGATAGTCAGGCCACCGAAATGATTCCTTCGCCCGAAACCAACGCAGTGCGTGTCCCGGATGTTGCGTGGCTAAGAACCGTGCGCTGGAAGGATATCGTCGAAGCTTTTCCCCGGAACGGCGAGGCCGGACATACCCTTTATGTAGCAGAAGATGGAACTTACGTGCGTTTTGCGTTCGAAGAGCGCAACCGGTCGACGGGCAAGGAGATCGTTCGCATCATCAAATGCAATGGTGGCCAATGGAACCCCAACACTGGGTGGCCAATAGAATCTTCGAGCGTCCTGGAGGCCGTGAAGGCGCGGGCGTCGCACGGGCGGCCGCCCTGGGACATCCGGCCAATGAGTGACGTCAGGCCGAAAGGCTGGGAATTCGTAAGGTTGAACGTTCTTGATATCGGATCGGGTTTGGCATTGTTGCAGCTCGACGGGAAGGCGCTCGACGAAGCAGGCCGAAAATACCCGGCGGAAACCAACGACTTTGTTTGGCGCTGGGCCAAGGAGGCGGTCGTCCCTTGGTTTTACTCTCCAGACTCGCGGAATACATTCGAGAGCCTGCCGACGCCGGCCGCCGAGGCGAACGCGTGGGCCGCCGAATTGAAGAGCAAACACTTTGCCACGGTGACGCAAACGACCGCGACGCCAACGCAGCGGCGCGCCTGGGCATCACAGCCGATCGTCGCAACGCGCGCGATCGATCTGGTGCAGGTCCGTATCGCGCTCGCCAATCCCCTGCATCGCTTGATCCTCAAGGAGACGGCGAAGGCGATCAAGCCGGGCGACGCCTTTGATTCTGAAGTGGTCGTGCCCGCCTCAGCATGGGACGCGTTTGCGCGCGACTTCGCCGCCGCCGGCGGCGCGATCGATGAAAAGCGCGCCAACGCTTCGCGCTTCGGCGCGCGCGCTTTTGATCCAACCGCGATCCCCGGGTGGGAGCAACCGACCCCAAGTGGTAAGGCATTTTATCGCCACCAGCGCGACGACATCACATTCCTCCTGGAGCGTCAGTGCCGGGCTCTTCTCGCGGATGAAATGGGGCTCGGCAAAACGGGGGCTGCTATTGGGGCCGCCGTTGCGGTTGGCGCCAAGAAGATCGTGGTGATCGCCTCGGTCGGCGCGCAGGGGGTGTGGGATCGAGAGATTCGCGATTGGGCCGGCAGCCCCGAGATTATTCGGGTTGACGACGCGTTACAGGATATCAGCCGCCTTCCCGCGGCCGCGTGGGTGCTGGTGACCTACGACGTCCTGACCAGCCGCGCCGAGTCTTTCGCGCCGGCAGATGCAAAGACAGCCGAATGGCTGCGCGACCAGCTTGTTGAGGCTGGTCACTACGAGAAAGCGGCGGTCGTCAAGCGCACGGCCTCGGCGGCAAAAAGTCTCGCCCAGGCGGAAGGCACCGACAAGGGCGAGGGAGAATTTACGCCGTTTCGTTTCGATGCTCGCCTCAACCCCGAGATCGGAAATCTGTTACAGAATTTGACGCCGCCAAGCGATCAAGACATCGACGCCGGCGTCCTGGAGCGACTCAAGCGAATCGGCCGCCGCCTGTCGTCGGAACTCCTGCGACGATTGTCGGAGTGGGACCCTGATATTGTCTTTGTCGACGAGGCCCATCGGATCAAGAACGGCGACGCGAGACGGACGGGCGCAGTCCGTGCGCTGCTCGCCGATAGCAGCCGCGGCGCGGTGTTGATGACCGGCACGCCGTTGCGCAATCACAGCGGCGAAGCGGCGAGCCTCATCGACGCCATTCTGCCCGGCGCCAAGAAACAGCTCGCCAAATACCTCAGCAAAGGAAATTGGCGGTCGGCCCGCAAGGCGGCGGCGGATGAGGCGGTCGCCAAAATCCTCAAGGCGGTGATGATTCGACATCTGAAGACGGAGGCCGCAGATCTGCCGCCGAAGATTCGACAGTGGGTCGATATCGAGGTCGCCGACGGCGAGACGCGTGACGAATATTGCGATCTCATGATCGCGGCGACCAACAAGGTCGAAGAGCAGATCGCGAACGGAGCGTCGCGACAGGCCGCGGGCCAGGCGGCCATGGGCTTGCTCACCAAGGCTCGCCGAGCCCTCGGCCTCGCTAAGATCGCCGGCCCCGCTGCGGCCGACCTCATCGACCAGGTGGTGGAAGAGAAAGGCGCCTGCATCGTGTTCGCGCACCATCGCGACGTGATCGCCGGCATGGCGGAGCAACTGCGAGCCCTTCGGAGAACTGTTGTCGTCGTCGACGGCGAGACGCCTGCGTGGAAGCGCGCGGAAGCCGAGGCCGCTTTCCAGGACGGGAAGGTCGAGGTGTTTCTCGGCTCGATCTACGCGGGAGGGGAGGCGCTGACGCTAACGCGCGCCGACACGTGTGTCTTTCTGGAGCTCGATTGGGTTCCTGCCGCGATGCATCAAGCCGAGGATCGCGGCCATCGCCACGGACAGACGGCGGCAGGCTATCACGTGATCGTTCTGATGGCGCGCACCCTCGCGAGCGTCGGCGTCAACCTCGACGAGGAGGTGGGAAGGATCCTGAAAGACAAGATGGCTCACATCAACGCCGTGCTCGACGAGCACGCGACAATCGAAGGCGCGCGCGTCAAGAGCGACGAAGTCGCCGTTCGCGCCCAGGTCATTGAGGCCATGTTGTCGCGGCGCCAGCAGACGTAGGGGCTCGCCCGCAACTAAGCGGTCGCGGACGAGGCCGCGGCTCTTCCGGTGGCAGTTGCCTCTTCCAGAGCGCGTCGCCAAGGAATGGCCTCACTCCGACTGATCCCCGAACTGGTGCGAGTACCGCCGCTCTCAAAGGCGACGACCTTCTCCCACCGTTGGAGTCGGCAGACTCGCTGATCGCGGCGAACGCCCCGCGTTTGCTCGCGCTTGCGCCGACTCGCACGAGATCGCTTATTGTTCTTGATTTGTTGCGCTGGATCCTCATCATGAGGATACGTCACTTCGTGGAACGCCACGGAATTCCGGACGTGAGCGACAACATGAACGACATGACTCCTTCCGCCGGCGCCTTCGGCGTCGCGGCCGATCGGACGAGCTTGAAGGCCTGCGGCTACGGGCGCGTGTCGACGACGCGGCAGGCGGAAGGCGAGCTCTCTCTTCCCGAACAGCGTGACGCCATCGCCCGGCACTGCGCCACGCGGACTTGGGAGCTGGTCGATTATTACGTCGACGCCGGCGTATCGGGGACCGAAGAGGATCGCCCCGAATTCCAGCGGATGATCGAGCGCGCGCTCGACGATGATCGGCCGTTCGATCTGGTCGTCGTGCATTCGCTGTCGCGCTTCTTCCGCGACTCCTTCCATCTCGAAATGTATGTGCGCAAGCTGGCCAAGGCGGGCGTGCGCGTCGTCTCGGTGACGCAGGAACTCGGTGAAGATCCAGCACAGGTGATGATGCGCCAGCTCATCGCCATGTTTGACGAGTACCAGAGCCGGGAAAACGCTAAGCATGTCCTCAGGGCCATGAACGAGAACGCCCGCCAGGGCTTCTACAACGGCTCGCCCGTACCGCTCGGCTATCGGACGGAGGAAGTCGAGCGGCGCGGCGCGCGGATCAAGAAGCGGTTGGTCGTCGACCCCGTCGAAGCCGAGCTCGTCAAACTGCTATTCCGGCTTTGCCGAATCGGCGACGTTGCGTCGGGGCCGATGGGCGTTAAGGCGATCGCCTGTTGGCTTAATGCGAGCGGCTACCGCACCCGCACCGGCGGGTTGTTCGGCAATGGCGCCGTTCACAAAATCCTGACCAACCCGGTCTACGTCGGCAAATGGTCCTTCAACAAGCGCTCGTCGAAGACGCTGCGCCAGAAGCCGATCGGCGAGCAGATCGTCGTCGACGTCCCGGCGATCATCGCTCCGACCGAGTTCGAGGCGATCGGCGAGCAGCTCAAGAGCCGCGATCCGCGCGCTATCGCGCCGCGGGTGGTGACCGGCCCGATTCTCCTCACCGGCCTCGCCGTCTGCGGCTCTTGCGGCGGCGCCATGACGCTGCGTACCGGCACCTCGAAATCGGGTGTGGTTCACCGCTACTACACCTGCTCCACCTGCGCGCGGCAGGGCAAGACCGCCTGCCAGGGCCGCTCGATCCCGATGGCCAAGCTCGACACGCTGGTCACCGACCACCTGATTGATCGGTTGCTGCATCCGCAGCGGCTGACCGAGATCCTCGCGTCGATCAACATTCGCCACGCCGAGCGGGCGCTGGAGCTCGACAAACGGGTCGCCGCTCTCCAGAGCGAGGTCGCCGAGGCCGACGACAAGCTGCGGCGGCTCTATCGGATGGTCGAGGAAGGCGTCACGGAGATCGACGACGTCCTCAAGAATCGCCTCGCTCAGCTCAAGACTGACCGCGAGCGGGCGAAGGCGGCGCTGGACCGGATCATCTCCTCCTCCGCCCGCTCGGCGGCGATCGAACCCGAGGCGGTCGAGAAATTCAGCCGGTTCATGCGGGAGAACGTCGTCTCCGGCGCGGTTCCCTTCCGCAAGGCCTATATCCAATCGGTGGTCGACCGGATCGAGGTCGACGACGGCCTCATCCGTATTGTCGGCGACAAGGCGACGCTTGAACAGGCGGTTGCGGGCCGGGTGATGGCGTCCGGCGGTGTTCGCAGACGTGTACCGAAGTGGCGCGCCCGAAGGGATTCGAACCCCTGACCCCCAGATTCGTAGTCTCGGCCCGGTAGCTACGCCTTGATACGCTGGCGTACCATCATTATCGCTACATCAAACGCTTACCAGAAATCGCTCGACGCTGCGATGCGCGGAAAAACGCTCGAAATCGACGCCGCGTGGTGACATAGTGGTGACACGGCACCGCGCCCGCCGGCCGCTTCTTGTCAACGCGTCCGACGTGTGGAGATGCAAATGTGTGAGTATGGGGGCCAAAGCCGTCCAAAGCCGTCCGAACACAAAATATTGGCCAGAATTCAACCATCTAAGCCAAAATCAAGTGCGCCACAAGCCGTCCTGAAGGTGTCCTCCGCGTAAGCCCAACCCGTCCGAATGTGCAGTTTATGCCGAACCTGACGAAGCGCTATATCGACTCAATCGCGGTGACACCGGACCGCGGAATCCATTGGGATTCCGCCCTGAAGGGTTTCGGACTGCTGGTTTTGCCGACGGGCGTGAAGTCGTTCGTCTTCAATTATCGCAACGCCGACGGCCGCCGGCGCCGCTACACGATCGGCCGCTTCGGCGCGCTCACCGTCGAACAAGCGCGGGCGGCAGCGCGCGATCTCGCCGGCCGCGTCGCGCGCGGCGAAGATCCAGCCGCCGCCGCGAAATCGCGTCGCGATGCGCCGACCGTTTCAGATCTGCTCGACGATTATCTCACCAAGCACGTCGACGTGGTGAACGCGCCCAGGACGCGCGAGGTCGTGCGCTCGACCGTCAGGCTGCATATCCGCCCTTCCCTCGGCGCGTTGAAGGTGGCCGGCGTCATACGAGAGGACGTGCAGCGGTTCCACCATCAAATGAAGGAGTCCCCACGCGCCGCCAATCTCGCGCTGGCGGCGTTGTCAAAGGCAATGGCGCTCGCGGAGTATTGGGGATGGCGCCCAAAGGGCAGCAATCCCTGTCGGGGTGTGAAGCGCTACCCTGAGAAGAAACGCAGCCGCTTCCTCTCTGGAGACGAGATGGTGCGGCTCGGCCGCGCGATTCAGGAAGCCGAGACGGTCGGCCTGCCTTGGCGCGAGCGCGACGGGGCGAAGGCCAAGCACAGGCCGAAGGAAGAGAACCGTCGCACGCTCGTCAGCCCGCGCGCGTTGGCGGTGATCAAGCTGCTACTTTTCACCGGCGCCCGACTTTCGGAGATCCGCGAGCTGCGGTGGCGCGACGTCGACCTCGAGCGCGGGACCATCGCCCTCCCCGGCCGCAAGGGCGGCGAGCGGCTCGCTCATCCGGTCAGCTCCATGGCGCGCGGCATCCTCGAGGCGCTCCCGCGGATCAAACTGGCAAGCGGCGAGCCGTCTCCGTGGGTTTTGCCGGCGCCGAAAGACGCGGGCAGGCCCCTGTCGCGATCGGTCATCAGCAACGCGTGGCAGGCGCTGCGCGCCCGCGCTGGTATCCCGGACGTGAGATTGCATGACGAACGCCACACTGTGGGAACCTTCGCCGGACAGACCAATGCTAACGCGTTCTTGATACGTGATCTCTTGCGCCACAAGACCACCGCGACGACGAACATCTATGTCAACGCTGATGAAGACCCGATGCGCGCGACCCTCGAAGCGCTCGGTCGCCGCATAGAGGCCGGGCTCGGCGGCGCTTCGGCTGAAATGCAGCGCCTAGCGGCGACTGCGAGTTCTGCGAACGACGAGGCGGCCGAGATTGCGGCTTACGACGCCGCTCGGGATATGTTCGAACGCGACGGCGACCGCGCAATTCCGCCGGAGATCACGGCTTTGGTACTTGCCGGCAGGAGCCGCCTCACCGCGATCCGCCTCTGGCGCGGCCTGACGCAATCCGAACTCGCCGCCAAGGCGCAAGTCGCGGCGACTGAAATCAGCGAGATCGAGGCGAAACGGCGCGTATGCCGCCGCCAGACGTTGGCGCGCCTCGCTGGCGCGCTTGACGTCGCACCGGAGTGGATCGCCTAGCAGCGGCCAAGACTGCCCATGGGCCCATCCGGCGGGCGCATCGCGCAGCAACCGGTCGCCGCGCTTCTTGCCGTTTCAGCCGATTCCACAACGTGACGCACGGCGGCGTCACAAGACGCGCCGTGCGTCACTTTGACGGTCGAATCGGCTCGGAAAGCCGGGTTTCTAGGGATAATCTCAGCGCGGCTGACGGGATGGCGCGTTGAAGCGCGAGGGGGAGAGGAAATGAGCCTCGGTAAGGCAGTCTTGATCGCGCTCGGCGCACTGGCTGGGCTCGCCATCGCGTCTGGGGCAGCGGCCGACAGCGACAGGCTGCCCACGACAACTGAGTCGTTCGTTGCCGACTTTCGCGCTGCGGCGTTGCGGCATGGCATGCACGAGGGATTGACGAAAATCGAGTGCCTTCCGGGCAGCTCCGAGAAGCGCGCGGTTTGCAACTATAAAGTTGGCACCTTCGCGATGCTCATGAGTCAGACGGAAAAGGGAGCCGATGAGATCACGGGCGTCACGGCGATTTGCCTGGCTCAGGGCGACGTCGATTCGATGAAATGCGTCCTCCTCGACGGCGTGCTCATGGATTGGCTGGCGCCAGACGTCGACACGCCTTCACGCGGCAAGATCATGAAAGTGCTTATCGATGGAATGGCGGTGGCGAACGACGTACGCGTGACGAACGACGAGACGCGCTTCACGCTGCAGAAAGTGACCGGCGCTGGGTTGTGGTTCCATGTGACCGCGGCGGACGACGCCGATTAGTCAGAGGGGGAGGAAATGAGCGCGGTGAAGGTCAGCTTCATCGTCCTGGCGGCGATTTTCGGCTTCGCCATCCTCAGGGGCTTCGAACAGGACGAAACTCAACGCGCGGACGCCGCCGCTGCGATCCAATCTGGCGACTGGGCGAAATACGCCAAGGCCCGACTTCCGGGAGACAGCGGCTCAGCTGAGCTGAGCGATGGACATTTGACACTGAAGTATCACGAGCCGGCGCTGACCATCGGCACCTTCGTCACGGGCTTCAACCTGGAGGTAGCCAGGCTGGTGCCCGAAATCTTCGCCGGAGCGAAAGACGTCGACCTGGTAACGATCGTCGACCGGGGCGATTTTGTCGACCTGCGCGGCCACAGTTCGATCGGCGACGCGATTCGAATTGAGTTCGCGCGACAAAATGCTTCGCAGGTGAACTGGAGCAACGTGCTCTACGACAATATCCCCAAGATCGCTGACGACTACTGGCGCCACCCGGGCCTAGATAAATGAGAAGGGTTGGCACAACTCGCCCCGCTGCAGCGATCGGAGTAATTATTTGGCTCTGTAGCGCGTCGGCGCCGGCGGCTGAGCTTGGGGACGCGCAGATCGAAATCCACTACGCGCCGGCCGAGAACCTCGAGGCAATCGACCGTGAGCTAATCGACTCGGCTGGCGAAACGATCGACATGGCGGCCTACGTGCTGACCGATTGGACGGTCATCGACGCGCTTGTCGACGCCGCAGAGCGAGGCGTGCGGGTGCGCATCTGGCGGGACCGGTCTGCCACTGAGCACACGAACGCTGACGAACTCGCCCGCCTAACCGCGACGGAGGGCGTCGAACTTCGCGTCAAGCATTCTAGCGACCTTATGCATTTGAAGAGCTACGTCGTCGACGGCCAGATACTGCGCACCGGCGCGGCGAACTTCAGTGCCAGCGGCGAGAAGCGCCAGGACAACGACTTGGTGGTGATTCGCGATCCAGCATTGGCGGCGCGCTTTGAGGCGAATTTCGAGCGGCTATGGAGCGGACGTTGAGCGATTCCCAGAAGTATCGTGCCATGCCGACGAACGAGTGTGACTCCGATCGCCAAATCGACCCGTTGCGCGGGGTCGTCCGCGCTATCGCGGAGCTAAATCTCGCAGCGGATGGTCGTGTTGCTGAACCCGAAGCACTTGGTCGCGCGATCGAAGCTGCGCTGGCAGTCAAATCGCCAACGCTGAAGCGGCAATACGTGCAGAGGCTGAAAAACAGACATATAGCAAGCGGAGTTGATGACCCATGAGGCGGACACGTGCAACGCTGATTCTGTTGTTTCTGGCGATGACGCTATGGCAAAGCGCCGCAGACGCGCGCCATCGCGGCGAGACGTGCTGGCGAACGAATCACTACACTCACCAACACTTCCGGATTTGCTGAGGGGCGCGCTTCGAGTGCGGCAGTTCTCTACCGTCAAAGGTCGCGACGCCGCTTCACGCCCGGCAGATCCTTGAACTTGGCCCAGTTGCGCCGGAAATCCGGTAATGCCTTCTTCATCGCATTTACGAAGAAGTTGGCCGGTGCCTCCGCGCCCACGGCATAGCGGTGCAACTCAGCGACGACTTCCTCAAAATTGGTCCGTTCTCTGAGGGCTTCCCGTCGGGGACGCAACGTCCTCGAGATTCGTTTGACCGCTTCCGCGCCAAAACAATCCACGATCAGCCAAGCGCACGCTGTGACAAGTTCATTTCTCGGTGGCGGCACGCCGAGGCGCGCCAGCCCTTTTTCCGGCCCTCCCTTGTCGGGCCCGACACCCGCCAGGCCTTTGCGCGCCCTAGTAGCTAAGCGCGCAATCGCTTGGGCACGGTCGATCGAAGGTTGGATGAAGAAGGCCGCGTTTGGCCAAAACTCGCGCGACAGGATTTCCGGGAGGAAGGCGTCAGTGACGTCGTCAAACGGGAGGGCCGGTGGGTTGATCACCTCTCCAGTTACAGCACACTCGAATCCTCGATTGCGCTCATTTTCGGCGCGGAGCATCGCATCGCGCAGCAGGTTGCCGAGTGCAACATCATCGCCCATGACAGCGGACAATGCGGCTACAAATGAATTCGCTGCGTAGCCCAGACCTTCAAGGGCATCGAGCGTCCCGGACAAGCGCGCTTGGATTTCCCATCGGCTCGCGTTTTCGTTGTACGACCGCGCAATGTTCTCGATCGTCTCGTCGAGCGGCGCTCTCGGCTTCAAAGTGATGCTGATCGACAGCGAAGGCACCTCGACTCGCTCGTTCTGGCGGCCGCGGGCGACGAAGGCGGAGATCCGCGGCTTGCAGTCCGGCGCGAAGGAGAGCAGCGCCGCGCGCGCTCGCGCAATCTTGCCCTTGGGCGCAAAGAGATCCGGATCCGCCATCGGCTCCAAGGCCGGCTCCTAGATGGCTACTTGGCGACCCGCGCTCCCTTGCGCAGCCGAACGCCGGGCCCCTCGCCGTTCTCGGCGACGAAAATTACGCCGGCCGCTTCGAGGGCGCGCACGATCTTGGCGAGGGTTGTCGAGAGCGCGGTTATTGGCCCCGGGGCCTGCTCGATTCGTTTGATGGTCTCTAGCGAGACCTCCGCCTTCGCGGCGAGCTCACGCTGTTCGATCCTCAGCATGGCGCGGGCTGCGCGGACCTGTTCGCTCGTCAGCATTTTACCCCTCAGAGGTATTCAAATGCCCTTGGGGGTTGACCCAAGCGGCGCATTGCGATACGCCTCAGGGGTATCACAGTACACATTGGAGGGCAACCTTATGGCGACAGACCTGGCTTCGCTCAATCCGTCCCGCCGCCGGCTTCTCTTGGCGGGCGCCGCCGTGGCGGCGACCTTAGTTTCTTCCCAGGTTGCGATCGGGAGCGCACAATTCGCGACTTCGATCCTTACCACTCCGCGTCCCAGCGCCGACGAAGCGTTGTTCGCCCTGCTCGCGGAATGGGCGGTCCTAAGCAAGCGGCAAGACGCCGCTTTCCGCGAGGTCGATGCGGCCTCTGATCGATGTGACGCACTGGCGCCGACCGTGCCGAAGGTCGCGGATGGCGATGCGCGTTTGGGCCTCACCGGGCTCAATGTTGGCGAACCCTTCGACGAGGTCGGGGTCGGTGGTCTGAAAAGGATAATCGAGCTGAACGGCCTGCCTTGGGACAGCGGCGATGGTTCGTTCGCCAAAGCTTACCGGACTCGCCTCATGGGGATCGTCGAGGAGTGGCAAGCGTATCTCGCCGCTGACGACACCGCGCGAAAGGCTTCCGGACTTGAGGCCGCCGAGTGCGAGGCGGAGCGCGTCGGCGTCGCCATCATGCGTCTCTTTAACCGCATCGCGAGGACGCCGGCGCAAACCGCGGCAGGCGCGCTGGGCAAGATCGCGGTCGTCTCCGACTATTACAACGACGCGGTGACCGGCGACGAAAGCACGGCAGACGACGTCCTCCACTCGGCTGTGTGCGACGTCAATCGGCTCGGCCTTGGTCGATTGACTGCCGAGGCTCAACTCGTCGGCGCCGCCGCGGAAGCGTGAAGGTGGCGAGGAGAAAATCACCGGCAGTCGTCGCTCACAATCGGTTGGCGCACTGGGGCCTTATCCATGGACGCGACCCCCTCAATTTTAGCGAGGTCGCGTCCACGATCTCGCGCGTATCCCAGTTATCCTCTCCAGCATTGGTCGAAGCGCATTGGGCGCGCGACCGCGGAGGACTAAGCGTAATGACTCTGCTCGACACCGAGTCGCGCCGGCTGCTCACCGAGGGCGAGGCGGCGCAGTATCTCAACCTGCCGCAGCGCACCTTGTCGACCTGGCGCCAGCGCGGCGGCGGCCCGAAGTTTGTTCGCCTGCGCCGCAACGTCCGCTATCGCCTGTACGACATCGAGGCGTTCGTGAACGCCGGCGTGCGCGACAACACCTCCCAGGAGGTCGCGCCGTGACCTTACGCTCCTCCAAGCCGGCGACGCGCCGCCCCAAGCCGCGCGCGCTTCGCGAATTCGCGGAATTTTGGGCGCGCAGCGACGGCGCCGTGCTCGGCCACTATTTCGGCTTCGATGGCGTCATCGTCGAAGCGCAGGATTCCCGCGGCAAACGGCTCGGCCAGTTCAAGACGTTTGCCCACGCGCGGGCGGTGATCTCGGCCGCCGCGCGCTACGATTCGGCGGCCACGGACCTCGCGCGCGCGCTCGCCTCCGATTGGGCCTGATCCGATGCGCCGGCGCTCGATCAACTTCCGCCGCGTCGCCGAAGAGGCGGCAGCGCACGCGCAATCCATCCTCGAGCGGTGGCTGTCCGACGGCCGCCGCGAAGGCGGCGAATGGACGGCGCGCAACCCGAAGCGCGCCGACGCACGGCTCGGATCCTTCAAGGTCAACTTGCGCACCGGCCTGTGGTGCGACTTCGCCACCGGCGACCGCGGCCGCGATCTCATCGCCCTCGCCGCCTTTCTCTTCGACCTGCCACAGGATGAAGCTGCGCGCCGCGTCGCAGAGATGATCGGAGTGGACCCGTATGAATGATGGCCCGTTCGCGCCGATCGGCGGCGGGAGGAAGCCGCGCCTGCGCGTCGTCAGCAAGGACGGGTGGGTTCCGGCTTGGCCGCTGCGCAACGGCGCACCGGCAGCGCCGAGCGTGCATCCCGAACTCGGCGCGCCTTCGCAGCTGTGGCGCTACGTCGATAGGGACGGCCGCGTGCTCGGTTACGTTCTGCGATTCGACGGCGCGGACGGCAAGCAATTCCGCCCACTGACGCCTTGGCGCAAGGGCGAAGCCGTCGTCTGGCGCTGGGTTTCGTGGGACGGGCAGCGACCGCTCTACGGCCTCGACCGCCTCGCCAGGCAGCCAAACCTGCCGGTCGTCGTGTGCGAAGGCGAAAAGAGCGCCGACGCGGCGGAGCGCATGCTGCCGGGCGCGGTCGTCGTCACTTCGCCCGGCGGCGCGCGCGCGGCGAGCAAGGCTGATTGGAAGCCGATCGCTGGCCGCCGCGTGACCGTGTGGCGCGACGCCGATGAGCCAGGGGCGAAATACGCCGCCGACGTCGTGGCCGCCTGTACGGCCGCCGGGGCGGCCTCCGTGGCGATCGCCGAGCCGCCTGAGGGCGTCGCCGCGGGATGGGACGCCGCCGACGCCGAGGCGGAAGGTTGGACGCCGGCCCGCGCCGCGGCGTTCGTCGACGTGGCGAAGCCGATCGGTGCGACGCAGCCGACGGCGCAGCAAGAAGCCGACGACGCCGCATCCGAATCGGCGAAAGCTCCGCGACGCGGCGTGGCGGCCATGATCGCCCTCGTCACACGAAAGAACGTCAAATTCTGGCACAGCCCCGCCAAGGACGCCTTCGCGACGGTGCGGGTCGGCGACCACAACGAAAATTATCGCCTGGAGAGCCGGGAATTTGCGCGTTGGCTTGCCACGGCAGCCTATGTCAACGGGCTCACCCCGCCCAGCAGGGCCACTTTGGACGATGCGCTTCGCATCTTCGCGGCGCAAGCGATCAGCGACGGGCCAGAAAAGGAACCGATCAAGCGCGTGGGCGCGCGCGATGGGAAACGATACATCGATCTCGGCGACGATGACTGGGCTGTCGTGGAGCTAGACGATGTCGGCTGGCGTCGGCGCGCGGATCACGATATCCCGATCGTGCGCTCCGCCGCGATGCGCCCCCTGCCAGAGCCCGAAGTAAACGATTCTGGAATCGGTCTCTTCCGTCCCTTCGTCAACGCCCTCGACGACGGCTTTATGCTGATCGTCGCTTGGCTCCTTGCTGCGCTTTGCGCGCTCGGGCCATGTCCGATCCTAATTATCAACGGCGAGCAAGGCAGCGCAAAGTCAACCCTTTGCCGACTACTGCGCTGGCTCGTCGACCCTAATATTGCGCCGCTGCGCGCAATGCCCAAAGACGAAACCAACCTGCTCGTCGCGGCGATGCATTCGCACGTGCTGGCCCTCGACAACGTCTCGCAGATCAGCGGAGAAATGAGCGACGCGCTTTGCCGCATCGCGACCGGCGGCGGTTTCAGCGTTCGGACGCTATTCACGACGTCTGACGAGTTCGTCGCATACTTGCGCAATGCCATCATCTTGAACGGCATTCCGTCGTTGACGGGTCGGCCCGATCTGGCGTCGCGCGCCGTCGTCGTCAGGCTCAAGTCCATCCCTGAGGAGACGCGGAAGAGCGAAGTCGAGTTCAACGCGGAATGGTCAGCGGCGGCGCCAAAGGTGCTAGCGATCCTGCTCGATGTGTTGTCGAGCGCGATGCGCAAGCTCCCCGACGTCAGGCTCACCCGCGTTTCGCGCATGGCGGATTTCGAACGATTGATCGTCGCCGCCTGCCCCGCCCTGGGCTGGGAGCCGGAGGAATTCCTCCGCGCCTATCGCGACAACCAAAACGACGTCGACGCAACGGCCATCGAAGGCGATTCCATCGCCGGCGCGATCGTCGAGATGATCGAGCGGGACTGCCCATCGGGATGGGAGGGCAATGCAACGCGCCTCTACGACTTGCTGAGCGACAAAGTGAGCGAAAACACGCGCCGCTCGCGCGCCTGGCCGATGAACGCGATCAGTCTCGGCTCGCGCCTCGAGCGCCTGAAACCGGTGCTGCGGCGCAACGGAATCATCGTCGAAAAGCGCCACAGCGGCGACCGTTTCATCACTATCCGCCCGGCAACGCCGCCGGCGGCAGAGAACTGAAAGGAGCAGCGCATGGGTCTTTTGCAACTTACGGCCGCCGAGGTAAAGGCGATCGTCGACCGGAGTCCGCGGTTGCCGTCGGTTCGCATGGTCGTTGACGCTGTGAGGCGCAACCCAAACGCGCTTCCCGATCTGGCTGAGGCGCGCCAGCGCCTTCGGGCCGCGGCGATGGCGACAGCGGCCTTGCGCCAGGAGCTATTGGCGGCATTCACGACGACCCAACTGCCACGGGAGATTTGGAGCGCCTGGGCGGCGTTTGGACGCCCAAGGTCGGCAGATGCAGATCGACTCGATTTCCCACTACGGCGACTGTTTGAGACCCGCGACGCTCCCGCTGTCGAAGTCTGTCGTCGGCAGGTCGATAGCGCGACAACACCTCTCGATGAAACGGGGATGCAAGAGCCGGCGGAACGCCGCGCCGCCTTCTGGGGCGCCGCATTTGACGCCGAGGCTTGGCTCGCCGAAAGGGCCGCCGATGTCGACTGCGACGCGGCGCTCCGGCGCCGCCAGATCAATCGGCTGGTGAACCGCCTGGGTTGGGCAGTCATTGGCATCATTCGCGCCGGCGTCGGATCCCGTCCCGAATCGCCCGCTGCGGCCGACAATGACACGCTCGTGCCGATCGCTCTCGCGGCGCAAATGCTCGGCGTCAGCAAGAACGCCGCGGTGAAATGCGCGCGCAAGAAGGGCTTCGATGAGCTCGTCGGCGGCCGCGTGCACATCCGCCGCAGCCTGATCGCCCGCCTGTACGAAAAACGTGGCCGCGTTGGCTGAGCAGGAGGCTCGATTGGCTGCGCACGGTTCGCGCCGCCGGCGCTTACGATGCGTGTCAGGAGGTTTCCCGATGGAAGACACCCGCTTCATTCAAGGCCAGATCGCCGAGCGCCGGCGCTTAGCGGCCTTGCTGCAATCGCCGCTCGCCAATGGGCGCGAGCGCGCGGCGATCGAGTTGGCGTTCAACACCGCGTTCAGCGTCGAAGAGGCGCTCGCGCTGCTGGCGACGACGCCGGCGCTCGAGGCCGAACGCGCCGCCGGCGCGCAACTGAAAGGAAGCATGCAATGACCGAAGCCGCAGAACAGGCAACCGACCGAATCGCTTTCGCGAATCCGAGCGGCCGCTCGCGCGCTTTCCCGTTGAAGTATCCTATCGTCGTCGGCGATCGCATCTATTCGGAAGTTCATCTTGCGCGCCTGACGGTCGCCGAGGTCGCGCAGTTCCTCGAGGCGGTGAGCAACGGCGACAAGCGCAGCGCGATCGCCTGGCCGGTCTATCGCGACGAGAACGGCGAGCCGATTCCGCAGGCTGTGCTCAACGGGCTCGACGATGACGACGGCTTCACGGTCGAACAGGGGTTGCGGGATTTTTTGCCCCTCCGGCTCCGGGCGCTGCTCGACGGCGCTACGGGCCGGCCGGATGGCGAACCTACCGCGCCTTCGTCTCCCGCGTGATCGGCTGGCGAATGGCGGAGATCATGGCGATGGACTGGCGGGACTTCCTTGCCGAGGTCGACGAGGCCCGACGCACCGAAGGGCTGGAAGATTGACGGCGAACCGCCTGCGCGCTGAGTGCAGGCGGCCTCTGATTTGGAGAGCGAAATGGCGAGCCTGACGGCGTTCCTGCAACTCGGACTCAAAGACAACCTGACGAAGCCGCTGAAGACGGTCGCGCAGGCGCTCAAGGACGCCGAGGCGAACGTCAAGGCCGTCGCCAAAGGCATGGCGAACACCGGCGCGACCGACAGGTTCTCCGCGTCGTTGTCGAAGCTCAAACTGAGCGCCAAGGACATCGAAGCCGTCAGCAAGGCGTGGACAGAATATTCCCGCAGCGCCGGCCTGGCGGCCAACGCGTCGAATTGGACCAAGGAGCAGCTCTCCGGCGTCCGCTCGTGGGAAAGTCAGACGCTCTCGGCGTTGCGCAAAGTCAGCGCCGAGCAGCAGCGCTTCTTCGATCGCCAGGCCCACATGGCGAAGAGCGGGGGCATGTTCTCGGTCAGCAAGCCGCTCGCGGCGCTCGGCGGCCCGATGATCGGCATGGCGCTCGGCGGCAGTATGCTCGCCGCGGTCAAGGAAGCGCTCGGCATGGGCGCCACAACGCAGGAGCGCATCGCGCAGCTCAAGGCTGCCGGCGCGACGCCGGCGCAGATCGACCAGGCGCGGGCCGACTTTCGCGAATTCTCCAAAACGCACGCCGGCGTGCTCGAGGCCGACTATCTCGCCACCTTCAAGGACGCACGGGTGATCGCGCCGGCCGAAGCGTTCGAGATGGCGCAGCTCGGCGCCCACTATCGCTCGGCGCTGCGCAACAGCGGCATGTCGACTTCGGAAGAGGACGTCGGCAACGTCATGCGCATCATGGACGAACTCGGCATGAAGGGGATGCCGGAGCGCGAGCGGTTCCTCGACAGCTTCCTCAAATCGCAGCAGGCGTTCGGGTCGCAGATCGAGACCGGAACGGCGCTTTCCGCCTATCGCAACGCCAAGCAATCGATCTACGACTGGTCGCCCGAGTTCCGCGAGAAGCTGTTCCCGACGCTGCTGCAATCGGCCGGTCAACAGGGCGGCACCGAAATGATGACCGCGCTGAACAACTACATCGGCGGCCACATGCAGGGGAAGGAATTCCAGGCGCTGATCGACGCCGGATTCGTCGCCAATAAAGACGTCACCTGGAAGAAGAACGAACCGATGCTGCGCAAGGGCGCGCATCTGTTCGAGTCCGACGTGTTCAAATCGAACATCGCCCAGTGGGCGTGGGATTTCCACAACCACTTCATGAGCCGCAAGGGCGCGACGGAAGACCAATTCAGCGACCTGATCGACAAGATGCCGCGCAACATGGCGGCGCTCATCGCCTTCCTCGTCCACAACGAAGCGCGCATCAAGCGCGACGAGCAGACGCTGGATAAGCCGACCGGCCTCGCCGCCGGCGAGGACGCGGCGATGGCGCAAAATCCGGTCGCGGCGTTCAGCGCCTTGACGGACTCGCTGAAGCAACTTGCCGGCGCGGCGACCTCACCGCTGATGACCAAAGGCGCCGAGGCGCTGACCTCGATCGCGCAGACAATTCAGAACTTCTCATCGGGTTACAGCGAGTGGGCGAAGAGCAATCCGGACCTCGCCAAGGTCCTCGGGATCGCCGGCGTCAGCGGCGGCGGCGTTGGCGGCCTGATGCTGCTCAATGGCGCGTTTCAAGGCATGCTGGGCGGCTTTGGGCTCAAAGGCTCGGCGGCGGCGCTCGACGCGTCGGCGGACGCCCTGACCGTGGCCGCAAGCCGCCTGGGGGTCGCAGGGGCGGTCCCTGGCGGCGCGCCGCCGGCGGCGGCTTCGCCGTGGATCGCCGGCTTTTCGCTCGCCGGGCTTGCGGCTTGGCTCGGCTTCGGCGTCGGTACGGGCGCCGCCGATATCAAGAGCACAATCGATTACGCCAAGTTGACCGACGACGAGCGCAAAAAGATGCGCGACGACGTGAGGGCGCTACCGAGCCTCGTTCCGGGTCTTACAGTCGGTGATCTTCAAGACCGCAACCGGAAGGCCGTCGCTGATTTCTTCAGACCCCTCATCCACCCATTCGCGGGGTCGCAACCTCTGAACGGCGCATCTCCGCCCGCCAGTCCATGGGCGCCGACCGCCGACCAAAAGGCGATGGCGGGCGCTTATGGCTTCAAACTCGACGACGTCAAGCCCAAAGCCGACGAGAGCAAAGCGGTGCTCGACGCTCTCAACAGCACGTTCAAGCCCGAGGTCGACACGTCGTCGCTCCAATCGGCTTTGCAGCTCGCGCAGGCGCTGTTCGAACAGTTGTCGAGAGTCGGCGCGGCTGCTGGCGCTCTCCCAAGCACAATGCGCATGGCCCCCGTTCCGTCGCTCGGCGCGACGCAGCGCGGGCGCTTCACATATGGCGGCGTCTCCGGAGAGTAGCAGTCCAAACCGCCGCCGTGTGAGAGCGACCAAGACTTACCCCCGCCGCAAACCTCAATTGAAAGGAAAATCGCGTGACAACGAAATGGATCACACTCCCGATCACGCTTCAGGCGATTGATCCGGCCAGTTCAATTCCGATCGTCAATGATGCGTCCGGTGTTCAGTTGCAGGGCCGCGAAGTCCTCATCTCGTATTCGCCTGGAACGCCGATCGAACTTGACGCCGCCAAGGCGGATCGTCTGCTGGCTCGCTTCGCCGAGGCCGGCGCAGTCGAAGTCGACCCGCCCGAAGCCTCGAGCGCGCCGAGCGTTTCGCAAACCAATGTGCCTGCCGGCTCGAACATAGCCTCAGTGGCGGCGCCGTCCGCCCCAGCGGCGCCAAGCGCTGACCAAGCCTCCGCGCCGAGTGCATGAGGCGCGGACGACGCTTTCCCTCAGATCCTCAACCGAAAGGAAAATCGCATGACGACGAAACGAAACATGGCCGAAGCGGCCCACCCTCAAGCGGACGATCTCACTCTCGTCGAGAAACTTGTCGCGGCGTTGCCTGGATCGGACGACGAAGCGGCGGTCCCGCCGGCCTTTGTCATCCCCGGCGTCGCGGCCGAATTCCCGCCGGCACTGCACGTCGCGACGGAGAAGATGGCGTCGCTGACGGCCGCGATCGTCAAGGCGCGCGCCGGCGCCGAGAGTCTCGACAACAAGGCCGCGGAACTGCGACTCCGCGCCGTCACGCTCAGAGATGAAATCGAGCGCGTGGGCGGATCCGCCGCGGCGGCGGTCGCCATGGGGATCGAAGCCTCTGATCCCGCTCGCGAGGCCAGGGTCGCGGCGAAGATCGCCGAACTCGCCGACGTCGAGAAAGACATCGCCGACACGGCCCGCGCGCGGGCCTCGGCACCGGCGCTGTTCGAAGACTTCCGGGCGCCATTGACCGAAGCGGTCGCTGATTTCGAACGGCAATACGCCGAGATCGAGCGCCAGCAGGCGCAATGGGCCGCCGACGCATTGGACGCACTCTCGCAAGCGACGGCGCAGGTCAGACACTTCGCCACCAGCATCCAACGGTGTGGTGAAATCGCCGCGCAGAGCGTTCCTCCCCAAGTCGAAGCTGGCCACCCGATGGCAGTCTTCCCGCAACTGGCAAGATTCCATTCGGCCTACAAAGCGGCGGTGTCCGCCAACCACCCGTTGGCTGGGGCGGCCGAAACCAACGCTGAAGCCGTCGATCGTCAGCGCCAGTCCGAGATGCAGCGCGAACGGGTGATCTCGATCAGCGGCGGCCGCCGCTGATCGGCGGTCTGAGCCGCCGCATGGAAGATGGCCGGGCGGCGACGGCCATCCTCCACAATTTCCTCAGCGCGCCGCCCAAAACGCCGAGAGACAGTGAAGGAAGACAGCAAATGACGGCTTCGCTTTCGCGCATCGCGGCGATGCGGCTCTTCAACACGCCGCTCGCGATTCATCCCGGCAAACTCGCCGCGGCGCTCGACGGGCTCGGCCCGCGCATCGTCTCGGAAGGGCTCAGCGTCGAAGGCGCCTCGGAGCGCGTCGACCACGTCGCCTTTGCCGGCGGCCGGCCGAGCATGGGGCGACTCGGCGACCCGCTCGGGGCCCGCATCGTCGCCCAACGCGAGGGCAAGCCTTACACGATGATCGGCTCTCTCGCCGTCATCGCGATCGAAGGCACGCTCATCCACAAGGGCAGATGGATCGGCGCCGCTTCGGGCGCGACGAGCTATGAGGGCATTCACGCCGCGGTGCGGGCCGCCGCCGAGGATCCGGACGTCAAGGGCGTCGCATTCGAGATTGACAGCTTCGGCGGCGAGACCGCCGGCGCTTTCGATGTTGCGGCGCGCATTCGCGCGCTGTCGGCGAAGAAGCCGACGCTGGCGATCCTCACCGACCACGCGCTTTCCGCCGGCTATCTGCTCGCCAGCGCGGCGCGCAAAATCTCCATGCCTGCGAACGGCCGCGCCGGCTCGATCGGCGTCGTCATGGTCCACACCGACTATTCCAAGGCGATCGCCGGTCGCGGGATGAAGGTGACGGTGTTGACCGCCGGCAAGTTCAAGGGCGAGGGCAACCCATACGAGCCGCTCGGCGCCGAAACCGCTGCGCGGCTGCGCGACGATCTTGAGGCAGGTCGCCGTGAATTCGCGGCGACCGTGCATGAAGGGCGCGGCAAGCGCCTTTCAATGCAGCAGGCGCTCGACACCGAAGCCGACGACTTCCGTGGCGAGGATGCCGCCAAATTAGGGCTGGTTGATCGCGTTGAGCATGCGAGCGACGCCTTCGACGCGTTTGCCGCTCAAATCAACGCCAGCGCGCCGCGGTTGGCTGTGGGCGTGAGAGCCGGTCGCTCGGCGTCGGCCGGCGTTGCGACTGTCTCGGCCGCGGCTCCAGGGGTCGATAGCGCCTTGGATGCGCCGCGCCTGGCGCGGGGCGAAGGCGTGGAGGGCGTCGGCAATCTCGCCGGCGCACTGGCCGCTGTCGGCGGCGTGGGCGATCAGGGCTCGGCGCAGGCGCAGGATTACGCAGCCGGACGGCTGGATGGCCTCGCCGAGGGTGCGGCCACCGCCAAGGCGCGCATCAAGGCCATTCTCGGCAGCGACGAGGCCAAGACGCGACGCGTATTCGCCGACAAGCTCGCCTTCGACACCGATCTCAACGTCGAGCAGGCAATCGACCTTCTCACAGCTTCGCCGGCGGAAATTGTCGCCGGCCGGCTCGCGCGGGAAATGGCCAACTACCGCCCGCCCGATCTTGGCGCCGGCGTTCCCGCCGATCGCATCGCGCCCGCAAGCGATTTCGAAAAGGGCGCCGCTGCAGCGCGAGAGCTGCTCGGCGTCAAACCGCCCGCGTGGAGCGGGTCGGCGCGCTTCTAAGTCAACTGAAAGGAGAACTCTGATGTCGGTAACGATTTCCGCCGCGGAACTGGAGAAGGGCGCCCAAGGGGCGCTCGCGCTGCTCGCGCTTGTCGGCGTGTCTCGGCGCTCGACGAAGGCCGCCGCGCCGCCGGACGCAGCCTCGCCGCAAGCGCCTGACGACTACGAGCGCGGCGCCGCTGAAGCGCGGCTGCTGCTCGGCTATCGAGGAGCGACGGCCCACGCCAGCGCGGCCTCTTTGTCGCATCGCTCTCCCGCTGGCGTCCACGACAGCGAGCGCGAAAAGGGCGCGGCCGAAGCGCGCCGCTTGCTCGGAATCAAGATCGCCGACGTCTGAACGTCGGCCACGGCGTCAGGGGGCGTTTAGTGACGGCGAAGCGGCCAGCCGAACAACGAAAAGCATCCTGCCGGCCCCCCGACGGATTCCTCGGCTCAAGGATGCAAGGCCGCCCCTCTTCCCGGCGCAAATTAAGCCCTGGAATCCACTCTGACCTTCGCAACCATTTCGGCCGCGGGTCGCGCCTGGCGGCCACGAGTGACGTTAAGCGCTCTGGAGTGTATCTCCCGATCGAGCCGACCCGAGGCGCGACGGCCGAGGCTTTCGAGAAGGGATCTCGCGCCGCGATGGAAGGGATTCTGACCAGGGTTGCGGAAATGCTGGCTTAGGCACCTCGCAAGTCTTCATCTTTGTGGGGCGTGCGGGCCGCACAGAGTCGCCGCGGCAATCTACCGACGGTTCCAAGGGGGCGTAACCGCCGCGGTCGGCGGCGGTTGAAGAGCCTCGCGCTGATCCGCGGGTAGACTCCGCCATAAGTCGTTCAGGTTGCTTCGCGCGCTGTGCCAACCAATGAGTGCTTCATTGATCTGAGCGGCTGACTTCCAATCCGACCCGTTGGCTGACCGAGAATGTGGCGAGCCTGTCACTTCAAGCGGAAAGCCTCCGGGCACATTGGAGAAGCAAAATGCGCCCCGGTTGTCGACCAGTTGCTTCCCAACTGCGCTAATCTCGACGGCTAGCTTGTCGACTTCAGCGTTCGCCGCCTTAAAGGCCGCGAGGGCAGCTGCATATTCTTCGAATGCGCCCATTCGGAGCACCCCTTCTAGCGGGCGCCCTGCTATCTGATTCGTGGGCCTCTTGGAACGCGGCAGATTAGCGCTGCCGAAAACTGCGATCAGAGCTCAGCGCAGGTCGACCTCGCCCGAAGCATCCGCCCAAAGTCCGCCCCTCGATCTTTGACGTCCGGTGTGACGGCGTGCGCGCTTTGCATAGGGGGCTGTGACACCGAAATGACGTCAAAGGCCGCTACACTGCCAAGTCTTCCGATCGCACGCGCAGTGCACCCGCCAGGCGCTCGATGAGAGCAGCGTCGCATTTCCGGTGCCCGGTCTCGAGGTCGGCTATATCCCTCTCCAACACGCCGGCGGCGCTCGCAAGGTCGTTCCGAGTCAGGCCGCGCTTAGCGCGCCAGAAGGCCAGCGGGGTGGGCGCGTCGAGCGCCGCCTTGACTTCCTCTGATGTGAGTATCTCCGAACGACCGGCGGCGATTTCCGCCTTCGCGTGGTCATAAGCGGCGACGTCGGCGGCGTCCGCTTCGGTCATGGTCTTGACGATCCGGGCAGCCATCTTCGTCTCCTTTGCGGGCGGCGACCGCTCTCGGCCGCTTTTTCGGAAGGCGGGGAGCGCACGATCCATAGGGCGAGCGGGCGGCCACGCCAAGAGAACCCGAGGTCAATTCCGACGTGGATACGGCGCTCTGCCTGCGCGGGTCGCCCTAACCCTCCGCGGCGTGGTATTATCAAATGAATGAAGGAGCCGCTAATGGCGCAGTGGATCCGGACCATCTACGAGCATCGTCAAAAGGACCTGCCGTTTCTGGTGGTGATCATGAGCGGCGTGAAGTCGAAGAAAATCCAGTTCGTCGCAGCCGCGAAAACTCATCAAGAGGCTGAGGCAATTCTAGATCAGGCTTGGGCGGACTTGGACGCTGTGTCAAAAGCTAAACACGCGCTGCAAAGACGCTACTCTAAGACTTCCGCCGGCCACGGCCAGGCTTAAGGCGAACGGCGCCGGGCGGGCGTCGGCGCCGCCGGCGTCATCGCACGAGTCTCTCGATCCGGCGCGCCACCCCTACCCTGCTAGGCCACCATCCTGCTTGCCCCCGGCGGCGCTGAGCGACCATTGCTCGCGCCGAGACTGGGCCGGCGATCGCCGTAGGCGCGCCCTCAGCCGACTCTATCGAAGCGACTTTCCCTACATCGACGTCCGTGGCTGATTCCAGGATTGAGGAATGGTTGCAGAGACCGCGGCGCGAGTTCTGGCAGCCAATTCACCATCAACTCGGACGTCTCGCCGCGGCGCCCCGCTCCCCTGTCTGCTTGATGCGGCAACCGTCCGCCACTGCGGAGCGGGTCGCGCCGTCTGGCCCCGCGCGGGTCCTTCCTAGCCACCCCCCATATTGCCACGGGCAAGACGCGCGGCTTGTCGCCAGTCTCAGTCGAAATCGAAGCCTAAAGAGCCGAGGGCGCAAGCAACCTCGATCATTCGACATATCGAACGACTTCCGGCCTCGCCGCCTCGCCCGTCGGACGGAACTCCTTCAGGTCGACGCTCAAACGCGCCACATGACGCGAAGCTGCTGGGATCCTCGTGGGCTGGCGACGCTTCAGGCGCCTTCTTTCGACGATTGCGTTTAGCTTCGTCGCGACGACTTTAGGTTGTCATAAAGTCGGCCCTGGCGGACGGGTCTGGACAGGTCAAAAGCTCAACCCGTCCGCGCTCTGCGCCGCGCGAAGCTTGCCGCTCGGCAGGTTGGACGGGTTGGACGGCTTCTCTTTAACAGAGAGAGAAAAGACAGCGGACGGCCGCTAGCAAGGCTCGCGACCGGGCGCCTCAGGGCAAGTGCCGAAACAATACCGAAAGGGAGTGGGAGATTCTTGGTGACATAGTGGTGACACAGCCCCGATGGCGAAACGTCGCCGGGAGAGACTTGGTCGGATTTCGTAATGGGTTCAGCGTGTTAAATGGCGCGCCCGGAGAGATTCGAACTCCCGACCCCCAGATTCGTAGTCTGGTGCTCTATCCAGCTGAGCTACGGGCGCTTGCTTGACGACGGGAATGGGTCCCCGCGCGGCAGAGGCGCCGTCTAGCCGGTTTTGGCCGGCCAGACAAGAGTGAAACGGCGGCCGGCGGGCGATGGACCAGACGCGCCGCCGTGGGGCAATCCGCGGCGCTGGGTCCCCTTGCCTGCGCGGCGTCGCCCGGCTAATGGCGTTGGCGTGCCGCAGCCTCGCCCTATCGCCTTTCTCGACGCCCGGTTGATTGATCCGGACCGCCTCGAGGAATCGCGCGGCGGCGCGCTTGTCGTCGACGGCAAGATCGCCGCGCTCGGTCCCTCAGTGAGGCGCGACGCGGTGCCGCCCGAAGCGCTGATCATCGAATGCGGCGGCGACGTCGTCGCTCCCGGCCTGATCGACATGCGCGCCTTTATCGGCGAACCGGGCGCCGAGCATCGCGAGACCATCGCCTCCGCCAGCGCCGCGGCGGCGGCGGGCGGCGTGACGACTCTGGTCGCGCGGCCCGACACCAATCCGCCGGTCGACGACCCCGCAGTGGTCGATTTCATTTTCCGGCGCGCGCGCGACACCGCCAAGGTCCGGGTGCTGCCGACCGCCGCGCTGACCAAGCGGCTCGAAGGCCGCGAGATCGCCGAGATCGGCCTGCTTGCCGAAGCGGGCGCAGTCGCCTTTTCCGACGGCCCGCTGACGGTGGCCAATGCGCTGACGATGCGTCGCGCGCTGACCTATGCGCGCGATTTCGGCGCGCTGGTCATCCACACTTGCCAAGACCGCGACCTCGTCGGCGAGGGCGTCATGGCCGAAGGCGAGCGCGCGAGTCGGCTCGGCCTGCCGGGGATTCCCCGCGAAGCCGAGACGGTGGCGCTCGAGCGCGATCTGCGCCTCGTCGCGCTGACCGGCGCGCGCTACCACGCGGCGCTGGTCTCCAACCGCCTGTCGCTCGAGGCGATCGCGCGCGCCCGCGTCGCCGGCTTGCAGGTCACGTGTGGCGCGTCGATCAACAATCTCACCCTCAACGAGAACGACGTCGGCGACTACCGCACCTTCCTCAAGCTCAATCCGCCCCTGCGCGGCGAGGATGAGCGCGAGGCGCTGGTCGACGCCTTAAACGTCGGGCTGATCGACGTCGTCGTCTCCGACCACGACCCGCAGGACGTCGAGACCAAGCGCCTGCCGTTCGGCGAGGCCTCGTTCGGAGCGATCGGCGTCGAGACGATGCTGTCGGCGAGCCTGCGCCTGGTCGCCGCCGGGCGCATCGCCCTGCCGCGCCTGCTCAGAGCGATGACGACCCGGCCGGCGGAGATCCTCGGTCTGCCGACCGGCCGGCTCAAGCTCGGCGCGCCAGCCGACCTCGTCCGCTTCGATCCCGATGCGCCCTATGTGCTCGATCCAGCGACGCTGCACTCGCATTGCCGCAACACGCCCTTCGACGAGGCGCGGCTCGAAGGCAAAGTCAAGATGACGCTGGTTGCCGGGCGCGTCGCGCACGAATAGGCTGCGCCCGCTCTTGGATTCCCTGCCGGCGCCTCGCGCATGACGCTGTCTCTCGCCGATCTCTACGCCCTCGTCGTCGGCTACCTGTTCGGCTCGATCCCGTTCGGGCTGATCCTGACGCGCTTGGGCGGCGCCGGGGATCTGCGCGCCATCGGCTCGGGCAACATCGGCGCGACCAACGTGCTGCGCACCGGCCGCAAGGACCTTGCCGCCGCGACCCTTGTCTTGGACGCGCTGAAGGCGACGGCGGCGGTCGTCGCCGCCAGCCTGCTGTTCGGCGCGCCGACCGAACTCGCAGGCGCTGCTGGCGCCTTTTTCGGCCACCTCTATCCGGTCTGGCTGCGCTTCCGCGGCGGCAAAGGGGTTGCGACCTTCCTCGGCGGCCTGCTGGGCGCCTGTTGGCCGGCGGCGATCGTCTTCGCGCTCGTCTGGCTCGCGGTCGCGGCGGCGACCCGATACTCGTCGGCCGCGGCGCTCGCCGCCAGCCTCGCTTCGCCGATCGCCGCGTGGGCGCTGGGCGCCGACCCGGTCGCGATCGTCTTCGCAGCGCTGGCGGCGCTGTTGTGGATCCGTCACGGCGCCAACATCGCGCGCCTGCTGGCGGGAACCGAGACCAAGATCGGCAAGAAAGGCTGACCATGGCCGCGCGGCGGGTCGAGACGCGGCTCAGCGACGGCGAACGTTTCGACTGGCTGCGATTGATCCGCAGCGAGAACGTCGGACCGCGCACGTTCCGGGCGTTGCTCGATCGCTGCGGCGGCGCGGCGGCGGCGCTCGCCGCCCTGCCCGAACTGGCGCGCCGCGGCGGCGCCGGCCGACCGATCCGGGTCGCCGGCGTCGACGAAATCGAGCGCGAGATCGAAGACTCGCTGCGCCTCGACGTCCGCTTCATCGCCTATTGCGAACCGGACTATCCGCCCGCGCTGCGACATATCGACGCCGCGCCGCCGCTGCTTGCGCTGCGCGGCCGCGAAGAGGCGCTGCAACAGCCGGCCGTCGCGATCGTCGGCTCGCGCAACGCGTCCGCCGCCGGCCTCGCCTTCGCCGATCGGCTCGCGCGCGGCCTCGGCCAGGCGGGCTACGTCGTCGTCTCCGGCCTCGCGCGCGGGATCGACCAGCGCGCCCATGTCGCTTCGCTCGACACCGGCGCCGTCGCCGTGCTCGCCGGCGGCCACGCCAAGCCCTATCCGCCCGAGGCCGCGCCGCTGCTGCCGCGCATCGCCGAAAGCGGCGCG
>Ga0181516_10000494_pt1 | contig 36178 bp, 32 predicted proteins | sample PEATcosm2014_Bin_25_FD_121104 | JGI IMG/M metagenome (GOLD analysis project Ga0181516, IMG submission 121104) | Peatland microbial communities from MTU Mesocosm Facility, Houghton, MI, USA - PEATcosm2014_Bin01_10_metaG | ecosystem: Environmental > Terrestrial > Soil > Wetlands > Peat | place... | reverse complement strand
CTGAAATGAACAATGGGCGCAACCCGCAAAGGCCGCCAACTCGCCAACTTGCTATCGCGGCGAAGCCGCGGCCAACTTGCTGATTCTATATAACCCTATTTTTTGTTCATAGGGAGCGAAGCGCAGCGGAGTCGAAGAACCTGCGGTTTGTTCATAAGCGACGCGCAGCGAAGTCGAAAGTCTGGCCCGAGCGAAGACCAACGGAACCTGATTCTTTGCGGTGAGGGCAGGCGCCCCATCGCACAATGCAAGTGCCGAACCAATGCGGGGAGAATTCCCTTTTTCGAACCAGACCCCTTAACTGGATTCTTTCCCGTTCATTCCCGCTCCTCGCCAAGGTATCCTTGCTGCAAAGCCGGAGATCCGGCAACAGCGGTTCCAGAGTTGTCCTGTCCAGGAAACGATGCACGATCCAAGCAGGGGCACTCAAACCATGGAACCGCTCGATGGGAAGGGGTAAGCGATGGGAGACGAGCGCGAGCGCAGACGCCAGCACGAGAACGCAATATTTCGTCCGGCGGGGACACATTTCAGGTTCAAGAACGAGTGGGGCGTCAGCATCGAAGAAAGCGATCCGAACACCATTGAGCTTTTCGAGGTTCGTGTTTACACCAGCGCTTACAACACCTTGACCTTCGGCCCCACCGGCGCCGCCGTCCTGCACAAGGTCAGCGCCGACCAACTCGCCCAGTTGCTCGCCAAGGTCAGTTCCTTCTACCCGGGCACCACCAACGAACAGGCCTCCGACTCCATCGCCGCACTCTTCACCCGGCCCAACTGACCTGCGCCTCCGGCCCACTGCTGGGCATCACTGGACACCCACCCTCGCGACGTCATTCTGAGCGAAGCGCAGCGGAGTCGAAGAACCTGCGTTTTGTCTCCTGTCTCAAGGGTGGGAAGCTACTTACCCAGTTGAGTGGCCCATTCAATTCCCTCGCCTCGCGCAGAAATTCGCTTCGCCTTAACACCGTCCGCTCCGCTCATCCTGTATCCATTACAAGATAGGGTGCTCAAGGGGGTGCATTTCCTTTTGTCCCAGCCACTTTCGCCTGCCCATTCTCTGTAGAAACGCTGTAGACTGCCAACACGGCGCACTGGAAAACCACACGATGGCTCGAGCGAACCAAAAAATGATCCAAAAACAGATGCTCTTCAGCGGCCGGGATCAATCCTGGATGCAGTTCAATCGGCGCGTCCTGGAAGAAGCCGAGGACCCCGGCAATCCCCTCCTGGAACGCGTTAAGTTCCTATCGATCACCGGCTCCAACCTCGACGAGTACGTCGAAGTTCGGCAGGCCGGCCTCTTGCAGCGCATCGAAGACGGCTACCGCGAGCCCGGTTTCGACGGCCTCCGCCCCGAGGAGTCCCTCGCCGCGCTGACCGCCGACATCCATAGTTTCGTAGAGGCCCAGTACCGCTGCTGGAACGATCAGCTCCTCCCCGATTTACGCCGCGCCGGCATCCGCCTCCTCGACTGGGACGAGCTCTCCGAAGAGAACCGCGCCTTCGCTCAGGACTTCTTCTTGCGCGAAGTCGATCCGCTGCTCACCCCCATCGCCATCGATCCCGCGCACCCCTTTCCTCGCGTCCTGAACAAGGCTCTCTGCCTGGCTCTGCTGCTCCGCCGCAAACGTAAAAGTTCTGGCCCGCTGGTCCTCGGGGTGGTCACCGTCCCCCGCGCGCTGCCTCGTTTCGTGCGCCTGCCCTCCGCGCCCGGCGGTTTCGACTACGTCCTGCTCCACGACCTGATCGCCCAGAACCTCGGCGCAATGTACCGCGGCTACGAAGTCATGGCCCGCACCGCCTTTCGCGTAACCCGCAACTCCAACCTCTACTTCGAAGAAGAAGAGGCGCGCTCGCTGCTGGAAACCATCCGCGTCGAACTGCATAACCGCCGCAAGGGCGATGCCGTGCGCCTTGAAATCGAGCAGGGCGCGGACCCCGAAATCGTGGAGCGCCTGCGGGTTAACTTCGAGCTGGACGATGACCAGGTCTACCGCAGCGACGGTCCCGTGAATCTGTCTCGAATCATGTTCTTTTACGGCGACGTGCGCCGCGCCGACCTCAAGTTCGCGCCCTTCACCCCCAAGGCGCTCCACCTGAGCCGCAAATCGGCCAACCTTTTCGAGGAGCTGCGCCAGCGCGACATCCTGCTGCACCACCCCTATGACTCCTACGACCCGGTGGTCGATTTCATCCGCCAGGGCGCGCAGGACCCCGGCGTCGTCTCCATCAAGCAGACCCTCTATCGCACCAGCCACGATTCGCCCATGTTCGAGGCCCTCATCGAGGCCGCCACCACCAAGGAAACCACCTTGGTCGTCGAGCTGATGGCCCGCTTTGACGAAGCCTCCAACATCCGCTGGGCGCGCAACATGGAGGACGCCGGCGTGCAGGTCTTCCACGGCGTAGTCGGACTCAAGACCCACTGCAAGCTGGCCATGCTTGTCCGCCGCGACGAAGACGGCGTCACCCGCCGCTACTGCCATCTCGGTACCGGAAACTACAACCCCGTCACCGCCCGCTTCTATACCGACCTCAGCCTGTTGACCAGCGACCCGCAGATTACTGAAAAGGTCCATATGGTCTTCAACTACCTGACCGCGCACGCCGAAATCGACGACTACCGTCCCTTGCTGGTTGCCCCGCTGACCATGGCCGAAAGCTTCCTGGGCCTCATCCGCCGCGAAACCGAGCACGCGCAGGCCGGACGCCCCGCCCACATTGTGGCCAAGATGAATTCCCTGCTCGAGCCGTCGGTCATCGAAGCTCTCTATACGGCTTCGCAGGCCGGCGTCGATGTGGACCTCGTCATCCGCGGACTCTGCATTCTTCGGCCCGGCGTCAAGGGAATGTCGGAACGCATCCGCGTCCGCTCCATCGTCGGCCGCTTCCTGGAGCACTCCCGCATCTTCCACTTCGCCAATGGCGGCAACGACGAAATCTACCTGGGCTCCGCCGACTGGATGCCCCGCAACCTCTTCGAGCGCTGCGAAGTCGTCTTCCCGGTCCGCGATCCCGCCGCCAAGGCCCGCATCCACGACGAGATCCTGCCCGCCATCCTCGCCGACACCGCCAAGGCCCGCATCCAGCAGCCCGACGGCAGTTACGTCCGCGCCAGCAAGACCCTCAAGGACATCAAGCCTTTCTCCTGCCAGGACTTCCTCATGCAGCTCGCCGAAGGCAAAGCGGACATCTCCGTCATCCCGACGCTGCCCGCGCCAAGGACCGTGCCCCGGCCCGCTGCAAAGCCCGTCCGGCGCGCCGCTGCCAGCAAAGCCACCGCCGCCGACTAACGGAACAGAGGGCATGGGCGATGCCTCCGCACAAAATCAGCTACTGCGACAAAATCAGCGAGTTATCCGGCCTCCTCGGTTTCAGCCATGAGAATCGCTTGAAGAAAATTCTCGTCACATCGAGAACGACCACATGTCATCGTGAAGATCAAGGCTTGAAAACCGAATTCGTTCCTGCCAGCCTTTACTGCTATACCGTCGGGCACAACATTATCAACTCAAAAGATTTCCTGTCGGTCTGAGACCAGGCCCAAAGGCCACGCAGGAAGAGTCCGTTGATGCCGATTGAAGTTCGCAGCAAAGGCGCCACCTTTTTGGCTGAAGGGGTACCGTCGTCTACCCTGTCAATTCTCCAGAGAATGGAATTGCAGATGAAAATGAACCTACCACTCGTGTTTGCAGGAATCACGACAGACCAGTTTGCACAGCTTGCCGCCAAAGCCCGCGCCAACGGTATCGACATCAACGGCAACACCGGCTACGCAAGCCAGTTCGGCGTAGAAGTCTCCTGGGACTACGTCCCGCTAACTTGCTGACATGCTGCAATCGGTACAATCGACTGCATGACCCACTGGTACCGGCGGGTGTTCCTGCTCGCGATTCCTCTCATCCTCACCAACCTGACCCAGCCGCTGCTGTCGACCGTGGACACAGTGCTGAGCGGGCATTTGCCCGGCGCGGCGGCGCTGGGCGGAGTTGCCTTGGGCGGCATCTTTTTCAACGCCGTCTTCTGGACCTTTGGCTTTCTGCGCATGGGCACTACCGGGCTGGTGGCGCAGGCCTATGGGGCGCGCGATCCGCATGCTCTTAGGTTGCACTTTTTGCGTGGGCTGCTATCGGCGATGGCCATTGGGGCGGCGATCCTGGCGGTGCGTGGCCCCCTGGTTTCAATTGCCGTCAACCTGCTGGGCGCCAGTGGCGCGGTGCGGGAGAATGCGCTCGTCTATTGCCGGATCCGTATCTGGTCGGCTCCGGCGGCGCTGGCCAGCTATGTGATCTTGGGCTCGCTGCTGGGTAGGCAAAGAGCTCATGCCGCGCTGGCGCTGCAGGCGGCAATCAATATTGTGAACGTAGCTGTGGCGCTGGGTCTGGTGATCGGACTGCACTGGGGCGTGGCCGGAATTGCCACCGCAACCTTGTGTGCGGACTGGGTGGGGTGCGGGCTGGGCCTCGCGCTGCTGGTCTGGACTCCTCGCGGGATCGATGCCCAACATGGCCATGCTGCCCTGCGTTGGCGGGAGTTGGCGGACGGCCCGAGCCTGCGTGCGTTGTTTGCGCTCAACCGGGACATTTTCTTGCGCACTCTGGGTTTGGTGGCAGCGTATTCCTGGTTCACGCGCACCGGAGCGAGGGCGGGAGACGCGATCCTGGCGGCGAACGCCGTGTTGCTGAATCTGCATATGATTGCCTCCTACGGGCTCGACGGATTCGCCAACGCCACCGAGGCGCTGGTGGGCGAGGCCATCGGCGCGCGGCGCAAAGAGGATTACCACGCGATTTTGCGGACCTCGAGCATTTGCGCCTTCAGCGTGGCGGCGTTGATTTCGCTGTTTTATCTGGGATTCGGCGCGCGCATCGTGGGCCTTTACAGCAACCAGGAACCGGTGCGGATGCTGGCGCTGCGCTTTCTGCCTTGGGCTGTGGTCATGCCGGTGATCGCGGTGGCCGGCTTCCAACTGGACGGAGTGTTCATCGGTGCGACCAGGGCGCGCGAGTTGCGCGACTCCATGCTGATTTCGTTTGCGGGCTATTGGCTGCTGGCGCTGGTGCTGACGCCCCGCTTCGGCAACAACGGACTGTGGTGTGCGTTTGTCTGCTTCATGATTCTGCGCGGAGGAAACTTGGCATTACGGCTGCCGCAGATCGAGAAGGGGTTCGAAATGGGGCTCGATGAGCCCATTCCTGTATCCTAACAACAGTGCGGGGTTCCTGAAGTCGATGCGGAACCGGCTCGCAAGTGCGGAATTCCCGCACTCTCCCCCGGATTCTTCCGGTTCCCGAAAACTACTGCTGACTGACTGAAGCGCTTACACGCTGACTGGCTGTTCCGCTGATTGGCTCGAACGATGCGCTACACGACACAATTCATGCTTTCGGCGATGGCTGCGGAGCAGTTTCCCAGCGCGGATGTGCCGGAGATCGCGTTTCTTGGCCGCTCCAACGTGGGCAAAAGTAGCCTGCTGAACAAGCTGGTGGGCGAAAAGGCCGCCAAGGTCTCACAAACCCCGGGGCGGACCCGGGCGATCAACTTCTTTGCCCTGCTCGACCCCAGCCAGCGGCGGAAACTGGTTTTTGCCGACTTGCCGGGATACGGTTACGCCAAGATCTCGCGGTCCATTTCATCCACTTGGCCGGCATTCATTGAACCTTATTTGGCCAACCGCGAGGTGCTCGGGCTGTGCATCTGTTTGGTGGACTCGAATGTGCCTCCGCAGGAAAGCGACATGCAGCTGATTGAGTGGCTGCGGGCGGCGCAGCGGGAGTTTGCCGTGGTGGCCACCAAAGTGGACCGGCTGAGCGGCAACGAGCGTACGCGCAACCTGGCGGCGCTGAAGAGCGGGCTGGAGCTGGAGCATCTGATCGCCGTGTCGTCGAAGACCGGGTACGGGGTGAACGCGTTGTGGACGCGGATCGGCGCAGCCTGCGGTACGGAAGCCTAGCGCCGGCCGGTGTCTCGGGATCGGAGAGAGGGATTTTGGCCGTGCCCCCCTCACCTTGACGCCAGCGTAAGAGGGCAACCGAAGAAGGTGGGGCACCGGAACTTGCGGGAAAGCGTAGAGCCCTTCTACCAGGATGAGTAGGGCTGGCCGTCGGAGCCATTATCCTGTGAGCCGGAGTGGATGTCGTCGATGCCAGGGTCGGTTTGATCGAGCGAACGCAGGGCGTCTCCGGTATCCGTGACCCAGGTTTCCTTGCTGCGCGTCATCGGGTCTTCGGGGATTGCCTTGAGATAGCCTTCCTGAATCAAGTCGTCGAGCGATTGCGGGGCCTTTTGCTTGTCCATGGTGTAAGAGTCGATCGCCGAGCGCAGGACGTGGAGATCTTCCTTGAGCACGGCCTCCCTGGCCATCCTGAGAGAAGTGACAAAACTGGGAATAGCCACCACGGCCAGAATTCCGATGATGGCCATCACGATCATCAGTTCGATCAGGGTGAAACCGGCGTCCTGTCTACTGTTCCTGCGCCGAGGGAGCGGAGCTGGCGGGGTTAGCGGAGTTAGCCGCTCTTCGCGCGCGTTAGCAAAGTCCATTTTTCCGTTCTCCTGCTCACTCAGTTCACAACGCCAAGAAAGCTTTGTTCAGGTTCGGCTGAACATTCAAGCCGCTCCTCGGGGGCTAAAGCCCCGTTCGTTCTGCTGCCATTATCGGCACGGCTAAAGCCGCGCCCTTTCAAAACCTCGACCGATTCAGAGCTTCCGTTTCCCGCCAACACCGCCGGCAACGCGAGCTCCACTACCGCCCTACCAGTCGGAGTATTTCGTTCCGTCCAGGGCAGTGCCAGTGGACTTGGAATACACATCGAAGACGCTTTGGCCGCCGTAGGAGTCGGATTTCGGGTCGTCCTGCATGGAGTGCAATCCCCATTCCGCCTGCCCGGTCATGGGATCCACCGGAATACGGCGGAGAAACTTCACCTTTTTGCTTTGCACGTCTACACCCTTGACCAGAGTCTCCAGGTCGGGCGGGTAGTTCTGACTGTCGAGCTTGGTCTGGAACGCGCCTTTGTCGGCGGCGTCCTTGTAGTGATCGATGGCATCGCGCATCTCCCACAGATCGCGCCGCAGTTCTCGCTCCTTTTCGCGTTTTACCTTGAAGCGGGCAATGGGAACGGCGGCGCCGGCCAGGATGGAGAGAATCGTGATGGTCACGATCAACTCGACCAGCGTGAGGCCTTGCTCGCCCCTCCGGCGGCGCGAAGGACTCTTGGCGATTTGTCGGTCGTTCTTGTTTCCCGGTTCTAAATCCATGGCTTCAACCTTCTGCCGCACACGAAGCTATTGCACCTGAATGGCAATACGCCCGCCGGATGCCGGAAGTTGCTGTTGAGCGCTGCTCAAAGCCGTGGGGCGGGTGATGACCACGCTGGTTTCGCCCGCAGCCTTGGCTTGAAATCCAATGACGCAGACCACGCCTGCGCCACTCATGCCCGCTGCCCCTGGGGGACGGGAAACATTGAGTGTGATGAGACCGGGTCCTTCGTCGCGATGGACAACGGCTACCGCCTGACCATCGCGCGACAAGAAGTCGCCTCCACTGACATTAACCAGCGACAGTTTTGAGGGATCGTAAGTAATCTGCATCGGGACAGCTGCAATGTCGGCCCCTCCCTCAACGGTTATCGGGAGTTGGAAGGCCGATCCCACCTTCACCGGGTTGGGCTGAGGAATGAAAGCGAGACGGATGCCCGGGCTTGGCTGAGCCTGAGGTGGTGTTTGGGACTGACTTTGCGGCAGCGGCGGAGCAGCCGGTGCTTTAGGCTGGCGATTGGGGGCATCCGCATCGGCGCGCATTTGAGCCAGTGCCGCCGGGCCAGCGGTCTCCACGTTGGTGCCTGGAACCGTGCCGAACTGCGATCGTGCCGCGGGGCGCGTGGCAGCAGCGGGGGGTGAAGCGGGTGAGGGAGCGGCGCTTGGGGTCGGGCTTGCATCATGACGCAAATCGATGTTGGTGCCAACTCCGGTATCGACCGTGCGCAGGTTCGCCGGGCCCAGATCCTGGGAGCGGACAATGTGCGGGATCAGCAGGAAGACGATCTCATCGTCGGTAATCGTATGATCCTTGGATCCGAACAGGTACTTGATGCCGGGGATCGCACTGAGCCCCGGAATTCCACCCCAGCTCACGGTGTCCGTTTTGTTCAAAATGCCGCTCAGAACGCTGGCTTCGCCTTCGCGCAGGCGGATCACCTGCTCGCTGGTCTTCTGGGCGATGATCGGCTCGGTGACGCCGCTGATGGTGCTGGTGCCGTTCTCGGAGCTGACCTCGATCTTCATCTTGAGCGTGACATCGTGGTCGTAATGCACCGTGGGGGTCATCTCGATGTTCACCCCCACGTCGATGTATTGGAACTGCGTATTGACGGTGCCCACACCGCCCAGCGCGCTACCCACACCACCCGTTCCGACGCCGCCCACACCATACGATCCAGTGGCAATGGGGATGCGTTCGCCGATCTTCATGGTGGCCTTCTGCGAGTCGGTGCAGCGGATGCGGGGATTCTGCAGGATCTTGGTGTTGGAGTCGGTCAGCAGCAAGTTGGCGGTGGCCGAACCAATGGTCACCGCAAGATCATTGGCATTCAGGTGGGCCAGGTTGTAAATCGTGGGGGTGCTGGTGCTGGTGGAAGGGGTGCAGGTGGTCGAGCCCGTAGGGCATGTCGTTGAGGAGGAGGTGGTGCTCGTCTGCAGGGCGACGCTGGCGCTGCTGGGCCAGCTGAGGCCGATGTTGCGCTCCCAGTTCTTGCTGACTTCGAGAACCGCGATGTCCACCACGACTTCCGGCCGCGCCTTGTCCAGATCGTCGATCAGCTTTTGCGCCAGCAGCAGCTCGTCCGGAGTGCCGCGCATCACGATGGCATTCTGGCTCGGGACGGCAAAGACCTTGGCAGTGGTCATCACATTGCGCACCGCCTGTGAGACGTCGTTGAGGTCGTTCTGCTGCCAGGCGTTGGTCAGGTAAAAGGTTTGAACCGCCTGCTCGTCGAGTTCCGTGCGCTTGGCGTGCGTATTCTGCGCCACGAAGAGCGTATTGGCGGTGACCGCCCGCCAGAACGTGTTCGAAATGGTGCCCACGATACGCAATGCATCGAGCAAGGTGACGCTATTCAAATCCACCTGAATGCGCTTGGAGGTGTAATCGGGGTCAAAAAGCACGTTGACCCCCGCAGCCTTGCCAATGGCTTGATAGATGACCTTGCTGTCTTCGGTCATATGCAGGGTCAAGGGTTCGTTGGAGACCGGCTTGAGCTGGGCGGGCGCGCCGATCGATTCGATCTCTTCGTGCTTCTCCGCACTTTCGGGCAGGCTTGTGTCGGAGGTGAGGGGGGCCTCCCCCTGCTTTTCGCGTACGTGCGCCATTTCCTGCTGTGCAGCCTCGTTGGCGGGATCGATTTCGGCCGCGCGGAGCAACTCGACCATTGCGCCCTGGGTGTCACCGGCCTGCAAGAGCTTGCGCCCCTTGGTCACGTGCAGCGAAGATGCCACAACGCGAATGCGGTAGAAGGCAGCCTTGTAGCGGAGGTCCTTCGGTACCAGTGCGTAAGCTTTCTGATAGTCGTTGACCGCGGCATCGTAGTCCTCGCGGGCCTCGGCGCTTTCGCCGTGCTTGTAGAGAGAGGCGGCAGATTCGGCGTGGGCTGGCAGGCACGCCAGGCCAAAGCCTGCCGACGCGGCAAAAAGGGCAATCCAGAAGGCGGATCTCGATAGAACGGCTTGGAAGGCAGCCGGAGCAACAAAGCAGCGGTTCATCGAACTCCCAGGCGTCTCTTCCGGACCGCCCGAAGGGGCGATCCTTTCTGGGCCGCCTTGGCCGCCCTGGACGCAGTGCTTGACGCTGGTGTTCCTAGTGATTTTGCACAACCAACGATGTTCCATTTTAGCAAAACCCTTCTGCGGCAAGGAGAAAACCCGCGTCAATGCTAGGATAAAGAAGCAAGGACTCTTCCCGATGGCCCGCCAAACCAGTCACGTAATCGTTCCGCAAGCCGCGACCGGCCCGCAAAAGAAGGCAGTTCCGCGCGACCCAGTGGCCAGTGGCGAGCGCGACGCGGCCTATAATCGCGCCGCCAGCCACAACTACTTTTTGCTGGAAAGATTTGAGGCGGGCGTCTCTCTGCGGGGAACCGAAGTGAAGTCGATCCGCGAGGGGAAGGCCAACCTGCGCGACGCTTACGGGTTGATCAAGGATGGCGAAGCGTTTCTGCTGAATGTTCATATCGGTCCGTATTCTCACGGCAACATCGCCAATCACGACGAAACCCGCACGCGCAGGCTTTTGCTCCATCGCGAAGAAGTTCGCAAGCTACTCTCCAAGACGCAGATCAAGGGGCATACGCTCATTCCCACCCGGCTCTACTTCAAGAACGGGCGGGTCAAATGCGAACTGGCGGTGGCCAAGGGTAAGCAGGACTGGGACAAACGCGAGACCGAGCGCAGTCGGGAAGCCGATCGCGAAGCCCGCTCCGCCATCAATGCCAACAAACACCGGATGGGGCGGTAGACGGATCTCGATTCCGTAAATGAGTTGTCCCCGGCAGCTTGCTTAGAGCGGAACCAGAGTAACCATGGCCTCCCACACAACCTTGAGGGTGCCCTTTATTTCCACCCCACGGACGTGGACCTGTCCGCGGGGACCCCGGTTAAGGAAAACGGCACTTGGCGGGCGTGCCTCCGGGATACATCTACTCTGGTTCCGCTGTAGCCGAATCGCCTCCGCCCGCGCCTTTTCTAGGGCACGGAGTGAACCGAAGGCGTCTGCCCCACCGCAGGTGGTGAAATAATAGGCGGCATGCAGACGAAACTTTCCTATGCGCCCCTTGCCGGAATCGAAACCGAAATCCTGGCCGTTCTGGCCGCCGACACCCAAACCGCCAAAGGCCCGGAAGCCAAGGCGCAGCCAGTGCTTTTGACCAGCGATCATGCGGTGAAGTCAGCTGCAGCTGCAGTACTGGCCAGCGGAGAATACAAGGCCGGCGCGAACGAGATGCTACTGTTGCATGCCCCGGCCGGGCTTGCCGCCAAGCGCCTGTTGATTGTCGGCTTGGGAAAGCAGTGCAAAGCCGAGGTGGGCAAAGTTCGCAATGCCGCCGGCGCCGCAGTGCGTTTCACCAAGCCGCGCGGGATTCGCGAGCTGGTGTTTGCCTTGCCGGAACTCGAATCGCTGGCTGCCGCACGCTGTGCGCGGGCGGTAGTCGAAGGCGCTTTGGTGGGCGATTACGACCCCGACACCTACCGCAGCGATCGCGAAGACAAGAGCGTGCAGTCGTTCACGCTGGTGGCCGCCGCGGGCGTCGACAAAGCGGCCGTGGGAGGCGCTTTTGCCGAGGGCGTCATCATTGGCGAGAGCCAGAATTTCACGCGGGTGCTGGTAAACGAGCCGGGCAACAAACTGACTCCGACAATGATGGGTCAGCGCGCCGGCGCGATGGCCTCCGAAGTAGGACTGGGATGGGAAGTCCACTCCACCGAGAAGCTGCATGAGTTGAAGATGGGCGCATTTTGGAGCGTCGCGCAGGGCAGCGAAGAACCGCCCGCGCTGATCGTGCTGCGCTATCAGCCGGAAGGCGTCACGGAAGGCCCAGTGCTCGGCCTGGTCGGCAAGGGCGTGACCTTTGACTCGGGAGGCATCTCGATCAAACCCGCGCAGGACATGGAGAAGATGAAATACGACATGGCGGGCGGGGCAGCCATGCTGGGCGCGATGCGGGCGATTGCCCTGCTGAAACCGAAAGTTCGTGTCATTTGCGTGGTGTGCGCAACGGAGAACCTGCCCGACGGCAAGGCGCAGAAGCCGGGCGACCTGCAGACAGCCATGCCTTTCAGCGCAGACAAGCCGGGCAAGACCATCGAGATCATCAATACCGACGCCGAAGGCCGGCTGGTGCTGGCCGATGGATTGACCTATGCGCGGCAACTGGGCGCGACGCACCTGATCGATGCGGCGACGCTGACCGGGGCGTGCGTAGTGGCACTGGGGATGGTGAATGCGGGCGCATTCTCGAACGACGAGGATGCGTATGCGAAGTTCAATGCCGCGCTCGAAACGTCCGGGGAAAAGTTCTGGCGAATGCCTCTCGGCGATGAGTACGCCGATTTGATCAAGAGCGACATCGGCGATATCAAGAACACCGGCGGGCGCTATGGTGGCGCCTCGACGGCGGCGGAGTTCCTGAAGGTGTTCGCCGACGAGACGCCGTGGATTCACCTGGATATCGCCGGCATGGCCTGGGTGGAAGACGCGCGTCCGTACATCGCCAAAGGCCCGAGCGGCGTGGGTGTGCGCTCGATTCTGGAATGGGTGCGGAGCTACTAAAGGCAGCTTCTAGCTTTTAGCTTCTAGCTTTTCAGCTCATGGCCTGTTTACGCGTCGATCAAAAAACATCGCCCCATCTTCGAACGAGGATGGGGCGATGCCTTTCGGATGCGTCGAAAAGCCGGCAAACAAACTCTAGAAGCTGGCAGCTAAAAGCTAACGGCTGCTTTTACATCGCCTCCGGGCTTTCGATGCCCAGCCAGCTGAGGACCTCGACCAGCTCGCGCAGGGCGACGGCGGCGGTGGCGAGGAGAAACGTCTTCTTTGCCGGATCCTCTTCGTTGAGGATGTGGTGGTGGTGGTAGAAGTTGCTGAACTCCTGCGCCAACTGGAAGGCGTGCTTGGCGAGGCAGGCAGGCTCGGAGGTCACGATGCACTGCTCCAGCACCATCGAACGGCGCGCGGCGCGAAGCCACAGCGCCCAGATATCCTGATTCTCCTGGCCCGCCAGGTAACCGCCGAACTCGCCCAACTGCGCGAACTCGGCTACCTTCGCGAATTCACCGAGCACCGCTTCGGGTGTTGTTCCGGCCTTGCGGAAGATGTTGCGAATGCGGACCACCGCGTATTGGCAATAGGGGCCGGTTTCGCCTTCGAAGCTGAGCGCATCTTTGAAATCAAAAGCAATGACCGAGTTGCGCGAGAACTTGAGCATGAAGTAACGCAGCGCCCCGATGGCGATTTGGTGGGCGATCGTCTGCCGCTCGGCATCGGCTTGATCGCCCGTTCCGCCGGTTTGGCGGGATTCGACCTCGGCACAGGTGGCGGCGATGAGCTTGTCGATCAGGTCGTCGGCCTTGACGCCGAAGCCCTTGCGGCCGCTGACTTCGATGTACGGGCGGACCTTGTCTTCGTCGGAGACGGCGTAGCCAAGTTCCTCCGCGCAACGCGGAGTGAGCGCGACCATCTCGTAGCTGAAGTGCGTATAGCGGTTGGCCTGATCGACGTGGCCCATGCCGCGCAGAGCCTGGATGACATTGGCCTGCGGGTCGCTCTGGCGCGAGTCGATGACGTTATAGATGGCGTTTGCGCCGCCGAAATGTGGATGCGGCTCGACGCCCTCGACAGTCGAGATCCAGCACTCGCGATTCGGATAGGCATAGAAAGGCTTGTAGCCGAAGTCCTTGCCCAGCAGGCCGAACTTCCACAGATGGTAAGCGATGTCTTTGCCCACGTAAGTTACTGTCCCGTTGGAGCGGACAATGACCTTGGCATCCTCATCTGTTGCGCCGTCGGCAACTTCAGCGCCCGGCCGCGTCATCACCCAGCAGCCCTTGTTCTTGCCTTCGGTCTCGAAGTAGAGCACGCCGGTATGCTTCAACTGCTCAAAGGCCAGCGCCCAGAAGTTGAGGTGCAGAATCTCGCTCTCGCGGGGCAGGAAATCGTATTCGATGCCCAGGCGCTGCATGGTTTCCAGATGGCGGCGCAAAACGGCAGTCGAAATGAGTTCGGCGATCTCCGCCGTTTCGTGGCCGCCGTGCTCGATTGCGTGCAACGTGTCATAGCGCAACTTCTTGCGGGCGGCGTTCTCTTCTTCGCTGCCGCTGGTGTACCACTGCGACGTGCGGGCATAGACGTCCCAGCAGAGGTAATCGAACGCGGCCGACTTATCCTTTGCGGCTGCCGTGCGCGCTTCGCATTCGGCAATGATCGCGCGGACTTCGGCAACCGATTTGCCCTCCAAATGCAGGAAGCCGACCACAACATCGGCGACTTGAACGCCGGTGTTGTCGATATAGTTCTGCACGTCGACCTTTTGCCCGGCGGCGCGCAGCACGCGGACGAAGGTGTCGCCGAGAATGGCGTTGCGCAGGTGGCCGATGTGCGCGGCCTTGTTGGGATTGATGCTGGTGTGCTCGACGAGAGAATGCTCGCGAGGGAAGGACCTGCCCAAAAGCCTCCTGGTGGATGCCTCCAGCTCTACTGCAACATTGCGCACCGCGAATGCGCGGTCGAGGCGGGCGTTGATGTATCCCGCTCCGGCGATCTCAAAAGAGGCGAACCCCGGAAGCGGGCCGATGGCGGCGACGATCTCGGTGGCGATGATCTTGGGCGCTTTGCGCAGCTTGCGAGCCAGCTCAAACGCGATCGGCGTGGCCAGTTCGCCGAACTGGAGGTCGGGCGGAATCTCGATGGCGATGCTGGCGATGTCGAGATCGTAGTTTTCTTTGAGCAGCTGCCGCAGCCGTACACCAAGCCGTTTTTGTGCTTCCAGATACACGTGGAAATCCTCGAAAATCCTTGATTTTCAAGGCTGATTCTAACAGAAGGGAAGTTTGCGGCAGGGGCGGAAGGGGTTCCGGAGCGGTGCCCGAAGAAATCCGAAATCCATCGAAAACGTACCGGCAGGTGAGATTTTGCATTGTTTTTCACCACAAGTGGTGCAGAAATCCGGGAGATATGCACAGGCGAAATTTGACGGGTTCGGCATGGGAAGCGCGGTTTTGGCTGGAAAAGGGGGCTGTTTCACAGGTCGGCGGAATGCCGCGCAAGGGTTTTCGGGGGCAAAGTGGAGGGGGGTGGGGGGTACGCATTTCTCTTCTATCTGTATTTATTTCAATGATATGCACGATAAAAAGGTGGCATTTAGTGACATTTGAGCGCATTTTCGTGTTGTTCGCGGTTGGAAAGGCCATTGCCGACTCCACGGACATTTTCGGGATATATGCAGGCTTTATTGGAGTTGTGAAGGGTGTCTTCTTCTTAAGGAAAGAGCCACTTGGGTGTGCGCCTCCGGTTTACACCCATTCCGAAAATGCCATGGAGCGATTGTGCGCCAGAAGGAGGGAATGATGTGCAAACGGATGACGGATTGGCGAGAGGCCGGCCTTGGATGAGAGACGGAGGGGGTACTTGGGGGAAGCGGAGTTTGCCGGGATTTCCGGAGTTGCAAACTGGCCGCGAGCGACGGCGAGGAGTGAGTTGGGTCGTTGGCTTGAACGGAGAATTCCGAGAAGGCCGATTCGCGAACGCTGGGCGACATTCCGGGATTAATCTTTGTTGACTGGGGATTTCGATCTATCCCAGGTCTCAAAATCCAGACCCGTCCGCCCGGAAGTTGGTCGAGGTTTGTGCGCTCCCACCCTTCGCAAGATGCGCGAAGGATGGGGCACCCTTTTTGTGAGTCAAGGGTAGGCCACCCGCCCGTAACGCCGTGCACGCGGGCTATGCCCGGAATAAGTATCCGGAAACGCCGTAGACAGGAGCGATGATGGGTTCATGTACGATTCGGTCTTTGCGGCACGGAGCGGAAGACGTGGCTCAGGGGTTGAAACCCCTGTTCCGAAGGGATGGCGAGTTGCGTGGGACGAATCCCCGGCCTACCGCATTCACCCGCGCCCGAGAATCTGCGCATTCACCCGCGGACGAGAATCTGGGTGTTGGGAGGTCCGGCCGGGTTGGTGCTTTCTCCGGTACGCAATCCGGAAATAGGGAAGGCCGCGGGGTTCGTGCTTTCCCAGGCGGCCAAGAGCGAGGTTCCTGGAGCAGCCGGCACCCGGCTAACTTGACCGAACTCGCGGCCGCTCGAGCACTCGGCGCCGACAGATTTGCAAGAGCGGCGCGGAAAGCTCCGGGATTGCAGATGCCGTAAGATGGAGGATGAGCGCAACTTCCGCCCAGACTCTCTTTGCGGGCGGTGCGCGCTACAGCTTCAGAGCAAAGCAAACACTCCATGAGCAAATCGAATACAGAACGCTTTTATGTGACAACGCCCATCTACTACGTGAATGCGCGGCCGCACCTGGGGCATGCGTACTCGACGATTGTGTGCGACGCGATTGCCAGGCGCAAACGGGCGCTGGGCATCGAGACTTTTTTCCTGACCGGCACAGACGAGCACGGGCAGAAGATCGAGCGCTCGGCGGAGCTGGCCGGACGCACGCCGATGGATTTTGCGACGGCCATTTCGGGCGAGTTCCGCGGCTTGTGGGACCAGCTGGGGATGAGCTACGACGACTTCATCCGGACCACATCGGAGCGGCACAAGCGCGGCGTGCAAAAGCTGTTTGCGACGCTTCAGGAGCGGGGATTCATCTACAAGGGCTCGTACAGCGGCCAGTACTGCGTCAGCGACGAGCTGTATGTGGACGGGCCTCCGGGAACGGTTTGCCCGGACTGCGGACGCGTGACCGAGACAGTGAGCGAGGAGAATTTCTTCTTCAAGCTGTCGGCATTCGAGCGCAAGCTGCTGGAGTTCTACGAGGCCAATCCGGGATTCATGGGGCCGGAGTCGACGCGGCGCGAGGTGATCTCGTTTGTGCGCGGCGGACTGAAGGATTTGTCGGTGAGCCGGACCAGCTTCTCGTGGGGGATTCCGGTTCCGGGCGACGAAAAGCACGTGGTGTATGTGTGGCTGGATGCGCTGGCCAACTACATTACGGCGCTGGGCTACGGCTCGGACGCGCCCGAGGATCAGGAAAGGTTTAAGAAGTTCTGGCCGGCGGATCTGCACCTGATCGGCAAGGAGATCAGCCGCTTCCACTGCGTGTACTGGCCGGCGTTCTTGATGGCCGCGGGGATTCCGCTGCCGCGCTCGGTGCGGGCCAACGGGTGGCTGCTGTTCGACCAGGGCAAGATGTCCAAGTCCAAGGGGAATATTGTGCGCGCCGAGACTGTCCAGGCGGTTCTGGGAGCCGACGCGCTGCGCTACTACCTGCTGCGCGAGGTTCCTTTCGGGCAGGACGGGACCTTCAGCTTCGAGGCGCTGGTGCAGCGCTACAACAGCGATCTGGCCAACGGCTACGGGAACCTGGTGAGCCGCGTGGTCAACATGGTGCACAAGTATTTTTCGGGGATTGTGCCGGAAGCTGGCGCCGAGACTCCTGCCGAGACGGCCCTGCGCGAGAGTGCGGTTCGCACGATTGCGGCATTCGGCCCGGCGTTCGAGGAGATGAACTTCTCCGATGCGCTGAAGGGACTTTGGACGCTGGTGGCGGAGACGGACGGGTACCTGACGGCGAACGCACCGTGGAAGAAGCCGGTTGACCGGTCCGACGCGGATCATGCTGCGCTGCAGGCGCGGGTGCTGGCGACGGCAGCGGAGGCGATCCGGGTGATTACGGCACTGGTGTACCCGGTGCTGCCGGATGCGGCGGGCAAGGTTTGGCGGCAACTGGGACAAGGCGAGATCGCCGATGCCGCAAAAAATGCATTTTTGACTGACATCGCGTGGGGCGGACTGCAGGCGGGGACCCGGCTGGGCGAGCCTGCGCCGCTGTTCCCGCGCGCGGAAAAGGACGCAGTGGAGCGTATGCAGACTATCGAGGAGCAGAACAGCAAATCGGTGATTGAAGCTGCCGGTGGCTCTGCCGTCCAATCACAGTCGGCAACCTCGGCCCCAGCGGCCAAAGCAGCAAAAGGAGCAGCAGTGAGCGAGATTGTGAAGACCCTGAGTTCAGAAGCAGCCGTGCCGGTGGATTCCGTGGGCGTGGACGCCGCGGAGGAAGCCAAGGCTTATGACGCGGTGGCAGCGGCGACTACGGCTGCGGCCAAAGAGCAAGCGGATTACGTCCCCACTTCGGTGGAACTGAACGCTGTTGCGCCGCAATCCCCTGGCGAGCCGGTTGCGGCTGCACCGGCTGTTGCTTTGGCTGCGGAGCAGCCGCCTGCCTCACCGGTGATCTCCATCGACGACGTGATGAAGCTGGACCTGCGCGTGGCGCAGATTCTGGTCGCCGAGCGGGTTCCCAAGGCCGACAAGCTGCTGCGCCTCGAAGTGGACCTGGGCTACGAAAAGCGGCAGATTTTGGCTGGGATCGCCCAGTACTACGAGCCGGAGAAGCTGGTGGGGCGGAAGATCGTGATTGTGGCGAATCTGGCTCCGCGGAAGATGCGCGGCCTGGAGTCGAACGGCATGCTGCTGGCGGCGTCCCTCGAAGGCGGCGCTCCGGTGCTGGCAGGCTTCCTGGAAGAAGTGCCGCTCGGTTCCCGCCTGAAGTAAGCACCACCTGCGGTGGGGCAGACGCTCGCTTTTCGCTCGCAGAAAGTTGGTGGCTCCCCACCCTTGCGCCAGAAAAAACGCGCAAGGGTGGGCCACCCGGCCGAGTGGGCTGAGGAATTGCTATGGCACTCTCTTCGCAATCAGGACTGGGCCGGTACGATTAGACCCATGTAGATCGCCGCTTTGATCTATGGTGAAGTAGAGTCCATTGTAGCCATCCAATTGAAAGTACTTGGGGCCGTCTTTTGAAGTGGCGAGCTTCAGCTCAGAGGTTAAATACTTTTCGCTAAACGGCATGTAAGTGTTCTTGTAGTATTTGCCATTACTTTTATAGAACACAACCTGAAGGCTTCTCCACTCCGGTCCATACTGCCAGCGCCCTATCAGCTCTTCGCCAGGGGCGAGCGTGTAGAAATGGTCGTTACTCGATTGTTGCTCCGTTGGTTGAGCCGCAGGAGTGGCATTGCCGCGAAGCCCCGAATCGTTTTCTTTCGTCAGCATGTTGCTTGTGACCCAGCATGCCTGGCCACCCAAGGTATGAACCTTATACCCGCTAAAGCTCTCATCTACGACCTTGACGCTCTGTCCCTTGCGCAGAGTAGTCACTCCCTCCGACACGAACAGCTCACTCATCTCGTCGTAGGCGTTCTTGGCAGAAAGTTCGATCAGCTTCCCCAGGGCTTCCTTGGATTCCATGCACCAGATGTCATCTTTAACATTCGCATATTCGTTAATCGTTACTGCGTTCGCCGGGCCGCTGGAGCAGGCACGGATTAAACCGATAGCGACGAGCGCTGGGACGCCACACACGATCAGCAAAGCGACTACTACGCCGAGATTCCATTTCATGGTCGTTCTGCCTTCCGTTAGCTTCGGTTTCCTTTGCCCCAACTTTGTTCTGTTCCTCCGCAAATAATTGGGTTACCCGACTCATCTTTGAGTGGCTCCCGCGTCCGCGGGTCGCATTTTGGCAGCTTTTTCAAATGGCGGCGAAAGCCTCTACCAGTCATGTCCTGTGCAAAGCCACTGCCGCAGTCCGGACATTTTTCATCAACTAATTGATCGATTTCCTGATTCGAAGCCATCCCACTTTCCTCCGAGCTGTGCGGACGCAGAGATTCACATATAACTTTGGGTGTTCCTCCCCGGCCAGCTTTTGAAACCGAGGAAGGCTGAAACTTCAATCCGTAAAATAATACTCCCGACAAATCGGACGGCTGGCGCACCCTGAAAAGCCGCCTACCCCATCGTTTCCACAGTTTCATCGTGGAAAGGCTGGGAAACCCAACTCTCAACCAGCGTGTCTTTCTGATCCCTGATCTCTGACCCCTGTTCCCTGCTTGCCCATACACATAAACCGCGCTATCCTTACACATCGGGAGGCCCGCCCATGCGTACCAACATCGAGATCGACGACGAATTGATGGCGAAAGCCATGGCCGCGACCGGGACCACCACCAAGAAGGCGGCGGTTGAGGCTGCTCTCACTGAGGTTGTGCAGCTCAGGCAGCAGGGCCGCGTGCGAAAGATCTTTGGCATTGGAGGCTGGGAGGGGAATCTGCAAGCCATGCGGGCGGGCCAATTGCCCGAATGGGAAGCGGCGCAGACCCAGCCTCCCCAAGCTACTCCCACAAAATCGGAAGAAGCCCCTGCGCGCTGACTGGATCTCTCATGGTGATCGTCGACAGTTCGGTTTGGATCGATGCGATTAACGGAATCCCATCCCCAGAGGCAATTTGGCTGCATCAGTGGCTGAACCGGGAGGAGATTGGATTGACCAGTCTCATCCTCTGCGAAGTTCTCCAGGGAATGCGGCATGAAACGCGATTCCGCACGGTGCGAGACGAGTTGCGAACCCTGCCGGTTTATACGAATCATTCCGTCGATCTGGCCATCAAGGCCGCGGAGAATTATCGATTTTTGCGTTCGCGCGGTATCACCGTTCGAACCACCATTGACTGCCTGATTGCCACCCTTTGCATTGAGCGCGGATTTCAACTGCTGCATCGCGACAGCGATTTCGATCCGTTTGTGTCCCATTTGGGCCTCTCGATTCTTGATCCGGCCATTGGCGCAATAAACTAGTAAAAACCTTCCCCGAGGTCTCCTTTGCTGATCGATTCGCATGCACATCTGGATAGTGAACGGTATTCGGACGACCGCGAGGCGATGCTGCGGCGCGCCTGGGAGGCGGGCGTGGGCACGGTGCTGTCGATCGGCATTGGCGAGCAGGCTGCCGGGATGGGGCGGGCGCTGGAAATCTGCCGGGAGTTCAATGGGCGGCCCGAGAGCGGGATCGGGATTCCGCGGCTTTATGCCAGCGCCGGGGTCTATCCGCACACCACGCCGGAAGCCGACGCGGAGGTCTTGGACCAGCTTGACCGGTTGTTGGCAGAGCCCGAGGTGATCGCCTGCGGGGAGATCGGGCTGGACTACTTCCATGAAGGGGCCGCGCACACGGTGCAGCGGGAGAAGCTGATTGCACAGCTGGAGATTGCGGCCAGCCGCAAGCGGCCGATCCTGATCCACTGCCGGCCCAAGGATGGGACGAACGACGCGTGGGACGAGCTGTTCCCGATTCTTGAGGAGCACTGGCGGAGCACCGGCCTGGGCGGAGTGATGCACTGCTTCGGAGGGGGCTGGGAAGAGGCGCGGCGGTCGCTGGATATGGGGTTTCTGTGCTCGTTTGCGGGGAATTTGACCTATCCCAAGGCGCAGCCCTTGCGCGATGTGGCGGCGCGGGTTCCAATCGAGGGGCTGCTGGTGGAGACCGACGCGCCGTGGCTTGCGCCGTTGCCGAACCGCGGCAAACGGAATGAGCCGGGCTGGGTGGCTCACACAGCGGGCGCGATGGCGGAGCTGAAGAATGTTTCTCCGCAAGAAATTGCCGCGGAAACGACGAAAAACTTTTTGCGGCTGTTTCGCCTTCACCCCGGCGTGGGAAACTGTTAAAGGCGCTGCGCAGGTTGAGACTGCGCGCAGAAGGCTTTTCGAGTTGAGGACAGATTGAGGACAGGGAAAAATGGCGCAAGAGAATTCGTTCGACATCGTCAGCAAGGTGGATATCCAGGAAGTCCGCAACGCCGTCGATCAGGCACTGAAAGAGATCAAGCAGCGGTTTGACCTGAAGGACTCGCACTCGGAGATCACCTTGGGAGAAGGCGACAAGGAGATTCAGCTGGCTTCGGCAAACGAGTACAAGCTGGAAGCAGTGAAGGAGATTCTGGGCCAGAAGCTGGTGAAGCGCGGCGTTTCACTGAAGAATATGAAGTACGAGAAGCTGGAGCAGGCGTCGGGCCAAAGCGTGCGCCAGAAGATCACGCTGCAGCAAGGGATTCCCACCGAGAAGGCCAAGGAAATCGTGCGCCTGGTGAAGGACTCGAAAAAGAAGGCGCAAGCCAGTATTCAGGGCGATACTGTGAGAGTAACCAGCAAGGACCGCGACGAGTTGCAGGGGATTATCGCCTTGCTTCGCGGCAAAGACCTCGGCGTCGAATTGCAGTTCACCAACTACCGCTCGAATTAAAGCGGTTGCAGAGTTTCCGTGCCCTTGCTGGAATCGTGCAAGGTGCCATTTTCTTAAGGAAAATGCCACTTTAGAGCATTGTTTCCTGTGCACCGCAACCCTGGAACCGCTGTAGGCGGGTGCTTCTCAGAGGCTGGCGCATCCGATAGCGAGGGTGCTTATCGCCAACCCAGCAGAACCGATCACGTGGATGAGAACCGGAGTACTTTGAGTACATTGGCGATAGCGACGGCGAGAGAAGTATTCGATCTGCTGCGGGACGACCTTGTAGCGATCGAGCAGGAGTTGGGCCGCGACGCCGCCTCCGGCGTTAGCACCATCACGGAGATCGCCGAATACCTGCGGGAGGGCGGCGGCAAGCGGATCCGCCCGTCGCTGCTGCTGCTGGCGGCGCACGCGCTGGGCTTTTCCGGGCCGGGCGCAGTCCGGTTGGGCGCCGTTGTCGAGATGGTGCACACCGCGACGCTGGTGCACGACGACATCATCGACGGCGCAAACATGAGGCGTGGTCGTCCTTCCGCAAATACCACCTGGGGCAACGAGAAGTGCGTGCTGGCAGGCGACTGGCTCTACATGCAGGCGTTCAAAGTGGCGCTGGAAGAGAAGAACCTGCGCGTGCTGGATCTGCTGATCGGGCTGACGCAGAAGATGGTCGAGGGCGAACTGCTGCAGATTCAGAAACTGGGCAAAGCCGTTTCCGAGGCCGAGTACTTCGACCTGATCTTCCGCAAGACGGCCTGCCTGTTCGCAGTTTCAATGCGCCTGGGCGCGGCGCTGGCAGGGGCGACCGAAGAAGAAGAGAACGCGTTAGCCGCCTATGGACGCGCGGTAGGGCTCGCTTTCCAGATCGTGGACGACGTGCTGGACCTGACCGCGACCGAAGAGGTTCTGGGCAAGCCGGTGGCCAGCGATCTGCGCGAAGGCAAGGCGACGTTGTCGGTGATTCACTCAATGGACCACGGAACCGCCGCAGATCGCCAGGCGATCCAGCGGGTTCTAGCCGATCGCAGCTTTGAACGGACCAGCCGCGAGCAGATTCAGCAGATTCTCGTGAAAAACGGCTCGGTGGAGTACGCGATGGCCGCCGCAGACCGCTACGCCGAACAGGGGCGGCAGGCGCTGGCTTCCCTGCCCGAATCGGAGTTCAAGCGGGCCCTGCTGTGGGTTCCGGACTTCGTGGTGGCGCGAGAGAAGTAGTTTTGGAATAGATGAGGCTAGAGATGGCTGTTCCTGAGACATCCCGTTTTCAAGAATTGACCATTCACGGCTTCCGCCGTCTCTACGATGTTCAGCTTCCTATGCGTCCACTTTCCGTGATGATCGGGGCAAATGGGACGGGTAAAACCTCAGTTCTGGATGTGTTTTCGGTCCTTGCGAAGTCCGCGCAAGGCAAGCTGAGCGAGTCCATTTCTGAGTTGTCAGGGTTGTCGAGCATCTTGACCTATGACCGTGCGGAGGAATTGCGGCTTGGGATTTCAATGACGGTCCCGAAGCATGAAGTTCCGCTGGATTACTTATTAAATCTCAAGTCGCAAACCGTTGGTTATCTGATCAACGAAGAACGGCTCAGCGAAAGGCGAAACGGTTCACCATATCCGTTTTTGCATATAGATTCCCACGGCCCGGACATCAGGTATTCTCCAGATTCCAGCACTGAAAGCCCTGGTTTTTTGGCGGCGTATGTTGAAGGTGTAAGTCGAAGTCATAAAATGAGCTTCTTGCACCCGAATTGGAAACATCAGCCATTTGAGACCTCGCTATCTCAGGTGCCAAAGATGTTTCAGCAGCCAGAGGAGTTTCGCAATCGGCTAGCATCTTCCACTTTCTATCATGTCTTGAATGTGGACCCGCGTTCACCGGTCCGCTTGCCCCAGTCCATGCAGCCCGCAACGCTTCCTGGGCGCAATGGCGAGGAGTTAGTTTCATGCCTCTTTTATCTTAGGGAGACGGATAGAGATCGGTTTGACGCAATCGAAGATGCGTTGCGAGCCGCCTTTCCAGGTTTCGATCGGCTGGATTTTCCACCTGTCGCCGCCGGAACGCTCGCCTTGGCTTGGCGGGAGAAGGGATTCTCCAAGCCGCTTTATATGCATCAGCTTTCCGAAGGGACGCTTCGCTTCCTATGGCTGGCGACGCTATTGCAAAGCCCTGGCCTTACCGCGCTGACGCTACTTGACGAGCCGGAAGTCAGCCTGCATCCGGAGTTGCTCAGTCTGCTGGCCGATCTGATGCGTGAGGCCTCCAACCGGACGCAACTTGTCGTGGCCACACACTCGGATCGTCTCATCCGGTTCCTCCAGCCGAAGGAGATCGTAGTGATGGATGCGGACGACGACGGGATGACTACGATGAAATGGGCCGACGATCTCGATCTGGACGCGTGGTTGAAGGATTTCTCTCTCGACGAACTCTGGAGCAATGGCACACTTGGAGCGCGCTCTTGAAGATCGCTATCTTGGTCGAGGGGAATACCGAAAAGGCATTTTTGCCCCACATGCGATCGTTTCTTGCGGGGCGGCTTGCAGACAGAATGCCGCGTCTCATCTTGAGGAAATACGACGGGCGGATTCCGAAAGATAGAAAACTTCGCGCGACGGTTGAGAATTTACTCAACGGGCAGGATCAGGCGGATGCGGTGATTGCCCTGACCGACGTATATACAGGCACAAACGACTTCACAGACGCCGTCGATGCCAAAGCCAAAATGCGTGCCTGGGTGGGACAGAACGGCCGTTTCTACCCACATGCTGCACAGCACGATTTCGAAGCGTGGCTCTTACCCTACTGGAGCGAGATTCAGAGGGTTGCCGGGCACAACCGCAATGCGCCACCAGGCCCACCAGAATCCGTGAATCACAACCGGCCTCCGTCTTATCACATCAAGGAGATCTTTGAGATTGGCAGGCGCAGGGACAGCTATAGCAAAGTGCGCGACGCAAGTCTTATCTTGTGCAACCAGGACTTGGCCATCGCCGCTGCGGCCTGTCCTGAACTAAAGGCATTCCTCAATACGATTCTCACTTTGAGTGGTGGCCAGCAGCTCTGAGGCTCAACTCTATCGAAGCTGGGTTTCCTGTTCTTCCGGCTTCGCTCTCCAATTACTCGTCGTTCATCAGGCTGCGCAGGGCGGCTTCGTGTTCCTTGGGCAGGGGCTTTTTGTTGAGCTGGTCGTCGCAGACCACGTGAACCGTTTCGCCCTCGGCAAGGAGCTTCCGCTCATCCCCCGGTTGAATTGCTTTTCTCCAGATCCGATAGGCGAACTTGATAACCGACCCGCGCAGCAGGGCGGGACGCGTCTCAATTTGAATTTGATCGTCGTAGCGGGCCGGCGAGCGGTAGCGGCAGCTTGCCTCGACCACCGGCAGGATGCACAGGTGGTCCTTTTCCAACTGGCTATAGCTCAGGCCAAGGGACCGCAAAAGCTCCACGCGGCCAATTTCGAACCAGACCAGGTAGTTGGCGTAGTAAACGATGCCCATCTGATCGGTTTCGGCGTAACGGACCCTGACTTCGTGGGTGACCGGCATGGGGAGGGCTCTCTAAACAGGGAACAGGGAACAGGGAACAGGGAACAGGGAACAGGGATCAGGGATTGAGGGACTAGTCACTATTCCCTTAGTCCCTCCGTCCCTGGCCTACGGCTTGAGTTGGGTGAAGAACGACAGCTTGGAAACGTCGTTGAAGATCACAAAGGCGAAGAAAGCCATGAGCATGACGAAAGCGGCCTGGTAGATACGCTCTTTGACGTTCATGCTAATGTCCCGGCGAATGGTGCATTCGATGAGAAGAAGCAGAATCATGCCGCCATCCAAGATCGGGAAGGGCAGCAGATTGATGATGCCCAGGTTGATGCTGATGCCGGCGGCAAGGACGAATTTGGGATACCAGTAGCGGGTCTTGGCGGCTTGCCCGGCAGCGACGGCGATGCCGACCGGGCCGGAAAGCTGCTTGACAGAAACCTGGTGGGTGACCAGCTTCTGCAGAACCTCGAGGATCATCACGAAGTTTTCGGAACTGAAATTCCCCGACTCATGGACGGCGTCGGCGAAGGAGAGCGGCTTGACGCGCACCGGCGGATCGTCGGGCCGGAGGGGCTTAAAACCGAGCCGCCATTCGGAGTCCTGGATGGAGGGATGTACCACGATCGGAACGGGCACCGCGCCTTTGCGGGCAACCATGAGAGTGATCGGCCTGCCCTTGCCGACTTGCAGATAGTCCAGCAGCGTTTCGACGGTATGGAAAACGTGGCCGTCCGCGTTGAGGATGGAGTCGCCAGCCTTGAGGCCGGCCTGTTCGGCGGGGGATCCGGCAACCACTTCGTCCACGTCGATGGGGCTGTTGACGAGCTGAACGAAGATGCCGCCGGTGGTTACATCGAATTCCTTGCCGCCGTCGCGGGCCGGCATGTGAACGGCTGTCCGAATCAGCTGTCCATTGCGATCGACCGTGATGGGGACTGTCCGGTCCTGATTCTCGCGGGCCAAGTCGTGGAAGGTTTCCCAGTCGGGATGGGCTACGGAGCCAAACTGCTGCACGATGTCGCCCGGACGCAGACCGGCCTGGTCGGCCAGCGAATTCGGAGTCACCCATTCGAGGGTGGTGGTCTTGATGTCCGGGACTTCGTTGATCCAGCCGAAGTAGAAGATCATCAGAACGAAAGCGAGGACGAAGTTGGCAGCCGGACCCGCAACGCCGATCAGCATGCGCTGCCAGCGGGGATGAGAAGTGAATGCCCCTGGGTCGTCCACGGGCTCTTCCCCGGGGTTTTCGCCGGTCATCTTGACAAAGCCGCCGAGGGGGAGCAGGCAGACCTTGTAGTCGGTGTCGCCGTATTTATAGCCGAAAAGGCGCGGTCCGAAGCCGAACGAAAAGGCCTCGACGCGCACCTTGAAAAACTTGGCGACGGCGAAATGCCCGAATTCGTGGACCACAACCATGACGCCGACCAGCACAACGAAGGCGGCGGCAGCGATCAGAAAATCATGCATAGATGGACGGTCTCAACCTCAAAGAAACACACTTGAAAAGAAGCATATTCAGCCCGCAGGCCTCGCGCCGATCTCAATTGAGCAAAGCACAAGCCTTTTGACGAGCCTCCCGATCAGATGCGAGCACTTCGGCAATGGTCGCAGGATGCGCTTCCGATGTAGACGCGAGCACCTTCTCAATTGTACGCGGGATTCCCATAAAGGGGATTTTCCGATCCAGGAACGCCTCGACGGCCACCTCGTCGGCGGCATTAAGGGCGATACAGTGGGCTCCGCCCTTTTCGGCAGCCTCAAAGGAAAGGCGCAGGCAGGGGAAACGTTCCAGGTCGGGCTGCTCGAAGTCGAGATGCTTGAGGGCGGCGAGGTCGAAGGTCATATTGGACGCCGGGCGCTCCGGGAAGGCCAGCGCATAGAGGATCGGCAGACGCATATCGGTGACCGAAATTTGGGCGAGGATGGAGCCGTCGACGTATTCGACCAGCGAATGGACGGTGGACTGGGGATGGACGGTGACTCTGACCTGGGACGGAGGCACATCGAAGAGGCGGCAGGCCTCAATGACTTCCAGCCCCTTGTTGAGCATGGACGCCGAGTCGATGGTAATGCGGCGGCCCATGACCCAGGTGGGATGCTTGAGAGCCTGCTCGGGGGTGATGTTGGCGAACTGCTCCAGTGGCATCTGGCGGAACGGGCCACCGGAGGCGGTGAGCCAGATCTGCTTGACTTCGCGATGCTCGCCGACGCGCATGCACTGGTGCACGGCGTTGTGCTCGCTATCGATGGGCAGGATGGGCACGTTGTGCTGGCGCGCGGCGGCAGTGAGGATCTCGCCAGCGGCGACCATGCATTCCTTGTTGGCCAATCCAATGGGCTTTCCGGCGAGGATGGCGGCGTGGGTCGCTTCAAGGCCGGCGACGCCGACAATGGCGGAGACGACGAAATCGGCTTCCGGATGGGTGGCGCAGCGGACGGTGCCTTCGGTGCCGTAGACCACTTCCGTGCCGGTGACCCCGGCATGGCGCAGCAATTGGGTCATCTGGCCAGCCAGCTCTTCGGTGGCCATGGAGACGACGCAGGGTCGCCAGCGGAGGGTCTGCTGCAGAGCTTCGTTGAGGTTGCGCCCGGCGGCCAGGGTGGCCACCCGATAGCGCTCGGGGAACTGTTCAACGATGGAGAGGGTGCTTTGTCCGATGGAGCCGGTGGAGCCGAGAATCGCGAGTCTTTTCAAAGGAATCTTCGATTTCTGTGGATTTTTGGGCGGTCCCCGGCAAAAGAAGCCGCGTCAGATCCGCAGGTGAATATGAGCGTACCACAGCACCGGAGCGGCAAATAGGAGGGCGTCGATGCGGTCGAGGACACCGCCATGACCGGGAAGCAGGTTTCCGGAGTCTTTGACTCCGGCGGACCGCTTGAGCGCCGACTCGGCCAGATCGCCGATTTGGGCCGACCCGTTGACCAACACGGCCAGACTCATCCAGTACCAAATGTCTTCGGGGTAGGAGAGCTTTGCGGAATCCCACTGCGTCTGCAAAAGATGAGCCAGTCCGATCAGTGCGCCGGCAACCAGCATGCTGCCAAAAACGGAGCCGATGGCGCCTTCCCAGGTCTTGTTGGGACTGAGTGAGGGCGCAAGCTTGTGGCGGCCAAAAGCGCGGCCAATATAGAGGGCTGCAATATCGCCAGCCCAAACCGTGCAGAGCAGGAAGGTTACCAGCGACGGGCCGTTGGTGGCTTCGCGCAGAAGCGGCAGGGCAACCAAAGTGAGGCCGACATAGAGCAGGCAAAATACTGCCGTAGCCGCGTTGGGCAGGGACATTTCGACCGGTTGAAAAAAGGTGCAATAGGCAAGAAGACTCAGGCTGAGCACGCCAACGATGGCGGCGATCTGGTCGGGCCACTGGTAATTGCAGAGAAACAGGGTTCCGATGGCGACCAGGACGGCAATGCGAGGAGGATTCGCACCGGTTTTCTCAGCCAGGCCGAGAAACTCCCAAGCAGCCAGCGCGGCAACCCCTGCGACAGCCAAAGAAACCATCAACTCCGGTCCCTGGAAGACCAGGAGAAGCACTAACGGGATCAGAATCAGAGCAGTAAGAATGCGTTTCATTCAGGGATGAGGATACACCGCCGGGGGTGGTCTCGTACCGCGGGGGACGGGTGCGAGGTGATCCGAAGGTCCGAAAGAGCGGGAGAAAGCGGCGGAAGGGCGGTGCTAAATGTTTGAAGATAAAGACATTTGTTTTCTGGCTGGGACTATTCTCCTGACGCCCCACCGCGCGGAGGATGGGGATGGGATTCGCGCTTTCCCAGGTCCCCAAATGCGAGGGACCTCCACCCCACGGACGAAGACCAGTCCGTGGGGACCCCGGACCTGGGGCACCCAGCATTGTTCAGATACAGGGTGAGAAGGCCCTCGGCGCACCGTCACTCCGAGCGTAGCCAGAAGGCCAAGGCCCCGGAACTGCCGTTCTGGTCGAGTTCCGCGCGGAGGCGAATTTTCAACAATTCCGTCAAGCGCTTCACGCGGGCAGCCGGGTCCTCTGGCAACGCCTCGAGCTGTGGATTCGACGCCGGTATTGTCTCCAGTTTCGGCTCTGCGACAGGGCTCTTCATACTGTTGCTATCGGCGGAAAAGGAGGAAAGGGCAATGGCGGGGTCAAAATGACGACGAATTCGCGAGAACTTAGGTAATCACCCGGCGACGATCTGGGCATGTTCGGTTTCTTCGTCCACCTTGCCCGAGTTTTCGCCCAGGCCGCCATAACGCCGCTCACGGCGCTGGAAGTCGGCGATGGCTTCCAGCAAGTGCACTCCGCGGAAGTCGGGCCACAGGCGATCGGTGACGAAGATCTCCGAATAGGCAATCTGCCAGAGGAGGTAGTTGGAGATGCGCATTTCCCCAGAGGTGCGAATCAGCAGGTCGGGGTCGGGCATGTGCGCCGTATAGAGATGGCGGTGGATGTCCTCTTCGGTGATGCGCTCCGGGGCGATGCTCTTTGCCTTCATTTCCATCGACAGGGCACGGAAGGCGTCGACCATCTCGGACCGGCCACCGTAATTGAGGGCCAGGGTGAGGGTGGTGCCAGTGTTTCGAGCGGTGGTTTCGGAAGCCCAGTGCATCTTGTCCTGCACCTCGGCGGGTAGTTCGTGGATCCGCCCGATATAGCGGATGCGGACGTTGTTGTCCATCATGCGCGTCATGTTGCTTTCCAGATAGCTCTTGAGGAGGCGCATGAGGAAATTGACTTCGGCGCGCGGGCGGCGAAGACTGTTTTCCAGTGAAAAGGCGTAGAGAGTCAACCAGGGAAGGCCAATCCGCGAGGCCGTTTCGGTGACCAGTTGCACGCTCTTTGCGCCCTGCTGGTGGCCGAGGAAGCGCTTCAAGGAGCGGTGGCCGGCCCATCGTCCATTGCCGTCCATGATGATGGCTACATGCTCAGGCAAGCGCTCCGGCTTGAGCGTTGCATAGACGGCGCTCTCTTCGGCCGTCAGCTCATGGATGCGCAAGGTGCCGGATGAATTGCCCAATGGGGACACAGGGACACGCCTCTTCATGATTCTACGGCCTCCGGAACGATTGCGGGGTTCCGGAGGGGCAACGAATGAGACGAAGCCGCTTATGCCGTGCGCCGGCGTCCCATGGCCGTATCGCGCACCGCCCCAGAGAAGAGGGTACGCTGCAGCGAATCCAGGGACGGAAGCAGCGCGGCGATCTCAGCGAGGAAAGGATCGGCCAGGATGGCGCAAACTTCCTCGTCGCGGACACTGCGCGAGTCGCGCACCAACTGCGAGAGGTTGATTTCGAGCGCAGTGGCGAGCCGCTCCAGTGAGCCGAGAGTCGGAATGGCCTTGCCATTTTCAATTTTGGAGATATAAGTGCGAGGCACTTCCATGCGGGCGGCCAACTGGCGCTGGCTCAGGTGTCGAGAGCGACGAATTTCACGCACCTGCACAGAAACTTGCAGGCCCGCTTCGGTTGCCGCTTCAACGACCGGCGCGGTGACGAGCTGCGGCGCCAAGACGATGGTCTCTTCAACGTCCAGGGGTTTGTGGCATTTTCTGCAAAGGGAGTTGCTGGTTCTGAATTGCACCATGCGGCAAAATTCACAACGCACTACTTCGCGCGTTTCCACGCTGACAAGTGTGGTAGCCATAGGCTTAATGCGGAGCGCCAGAGCGGGGCCTCCGGGGTGCTTTTTTGCACCTCGATATTTTGTACTCTCAGCCGAGTGAACCATAATTGTCAAGTAGAAACTTAGGAACAAACCGAAGACTCACCTATGATATCCCGAGAAACCGGAAGAAACGCGAACCAAATGAATCAACAGAGGGGCGAAAATAAATGAGCAACCAGTTCGGGCGAGACGCAGCTTGGAAACTGTTGTGCGAGTGGACCAAAGGGGAGAGCCTGCGCAAGCACGCGCTGGCAGTGGAAGTCTGCGTGACCGCCTGTGGCGAGGCCGAGGCTGATTGGCAAGGGTTGAGCGGGAATGTTCGTGCAGCGTTTGTGGAGCTTTATACGACCACCGGGCTGCTGCACGATTTCGATTACGAAAAACACCCGACGGCTGCGGAGCATCCATTCGTGGGGGTGCGGGAGTTGGAGCGGTTGGGCTGGCCGGAGGAGCTGCGTACGGCGATTCTGGGCCATGCGGGGTACTCCGGCGTGGCGCGGGTGACACATCTGGATAAGGCGTTGTTTGCCTGTGACGAGCTGGCCGGGTTTCTTACTGCGTGTGCGCTGGTAAAACCGACCAAGGCCATCGCCGACGTGGAAGTGGCCGGGGTGCGCAAGAAGATGAAGGACAAAGCCTTCGCGCGGGCCGTCAGTCGCGAGGATATTCGAATGGGCGCGGAGGAACTGGGCGTGGATTTGGATGCGCATATCGGCTTTTGCCTGGAGGCGATGAAGAAGAGGGCAGGAGAACTGGGCCTCTAAGGACGGAAGCGTGCTCCGGGCATGGGAAAGTCCGAGCCCGAAGCGTAAGCGCATTCTGTTGATGGAAGACGACCTTCCACTCGATGGAAAGAATCGTTTTGGGAGCCGGCGATTCAGTTTCAATTTCGATGTGTTCAATATCACCATGCTTTCGACCGAATTCCGCAGTAGTATGTGAATTCAAAGCCGGGGATGCATCGTTTCCGGCATGGGGAGATTGTCATGGCAAGGTTCGAGCACATCATCGTTCAATCCGCCAACGGGGTTAAGAATGTCACCCTGAACCGTCCGGACAAGCGCAACGCACTGACCCCAGCGCTGATCGAAGAGCTGACGAGGGCCTTGCATGAGGCCGAGGAATGCGAGTGCCGGGTGCTAATTCTGACCGGCGCCGGATCGGCATTCTGCGCCGGGCTGGATGTGGAGCACCTGGAGAGCATTACCGCGGGCACCACCGAGGAGCACCGCCGCGACTCGGAGAGGCTATCCCATGTGCTGCGCACGCTCTATGACTTTCCGAAACCGGTGATTGCCGCCGTCAACGGACCGGCGATTGCCGGAGGAATGAGCCTGGCCACGATTCCGGATTTCACGCTGGCAACGCCCGAGGCGAAATTCGGCTTCAACGAGGTGCGCGTAGGTTTTGTGCCGGCCATTGCGGCTTCGTTTCTGTTGCGCCAGGTGGGCGAGAAACGCACTCGCGAATTGCTGCTGACCGGGAAGCTGCTGAAGGCGGAAGAAGCGTATGCGATGGGACTGGTGACGGAAATCGTTCCCGCCGAAGAGATGATGAAGTCGGCATGCGCGCTGGCGCAGGCGCTGCTGCAGAACAGTCCGCAGGCCATGGGGGCGGTGAAGGCTCTGCTGTCGCGGCATAGCTCGCGCAGGCTCGACGAAGAGCTGGAAGACGCCATCGAGGCCAATGCCCAGCAGCGGGCGAGCGAGGACTTCTCGGAAGGGGTCCACGCATTCCTGCAGCGACGCCGGGCGAACTGGCCCAGCCTGAAGGTAAAAGTCGGGGCCTGAGCAGCGCCTCTTGCGCATGACCTTTCGCAGGTGCGGGAGGGCGATGCCGGGTGCAGCCCCGATTTCAAGATTCCTTTGATTCAGCCATGTTTTCATGGTCACGGCGATCCTCCGCGCCGATAATCGGGTCTGCGCCGACCGTGACTGCGGTCACCGTTCGCAACGAAGCGACCCTGCGACCCTGAAATTGATCGCTTTTTTGTCGAAATGAGAACTCATACATGAGAAATCTTGCAGTTTTGACCAGTGGCGGCGACGCTCCGGGCATGAACGCCGCCATCCGCGCGGTCATCCGCACCGGCCATTCGCTCGGCGCCAGCACCTGGGGCGTTTACCAGGGCTACTCGGGTCTCATCGAAGGCAACTTCAAGCGGCTTGGACCTCGGGACGTGGGCAGCATCATCCAGCGCGGCGGCACGGTGCTGGGATCGGCGCGGTGCCCGGAGTTCCATACCGAAGAGGGCGTGGAACTGGCCATTCGCCGCATGAAGGGCGCGGGAATCGACGGCCTGGTGGTGATTGGCGGCAACGGCTCGCAGACCGGGGCGGATGCACTGCACAAGTTGGGGTTCCCGGTGGTTGGAGTGGCGTCTACGATTGACAACGACCTGTATGGATCGGACATCACGATCGGTGTGGACACGGCGCTGAACGTGGCGCTGAACGCCATCGACAATCTGAAGGTGACGGCCAGCTCGCACCGGCGCGCCCTGCTGGTGGAAGTCATGGGGCGCAAATGCGGCTACCTGGCACTGATGGCGGGGATCGCCGGCGGCGCGGAAGCCATCGTCATCCCGGAAGTGGATGTGGTGCCGGAGCAACTTGCCGAGCGCATTCAGGATGTGTACGAGCGGGGCAAGCCGCACGCCATCGTGGTGGTGGCCGAGGGCTCGACGTACAACGCCGAGGGGCTTTGCCACTACTTCAACGAGCATGGACTGCTGCGCGGATACGAGTTTCGCTCGACGGTTCTGGGTTACGTGCAGAGGGGCGCGGTTCCCACCTGCAGCGACCGGCTGCTGGGAACGCGGCTCGGCTCGGAGGCCGCCGAACAGATGTTCGCCGGCAACCACGGCGTGCTGGTTGGGATGCACAAGGGCGACGTGATCACTACACCTTACGAAGAGGTGATTGTGGGCAAAAAGCCGTTGGATCCGTGGTTCTTGAAGGCCGCGGAGATGCTGGCACGCTAGGCACTGGCCGTCTCATGGGGCGAGAACTTCATCCCGCACGAAATGCAGACGAATCGTCTTGGGAGAGAGTGCTGGATCATCGAAATAGCAGCGGACGGCGTCTCTGACCATCGCGCGCAGCTCTTCGAGGGTTTCCCCCTGGGTGTGAATTCCGTGTCCCAAGGCAGAGGCTGTAAAGCCTCCGTCGATCTCGTCCTCGCGCACCTCAAAGATGATCTCGCTCATGGGTACTCGCTCGCTGGGAAAATGCTAGCACTGGTTGAGTTTTGCAACAGGTAAAGCAAAAGGGAAGATTGAGGTCCGTGCTCTCCCACCCTTCCGCAAAAAACGCGGAAGGGTGGGGCACCCGCAACAAGCGAGTCACCTGGAAAGCCCAGGCCAGGCTTGCCTTACTGCTTATCGCTGGCTGGTGGGGTGGTTGCGCCGAAGATGCCGTTGAGGAGCGCGCCGGGATCGATGGGGGCGGCGGGCGGCTTGCCGGAGGGCTTCCAGTCTGTTTGGGCTACCGTCAAGCGCACGTTATCGACATCCGAATCTCCCAGAAGAACATCGGTTGTGTCCGAGCCATATTTACGCAGGATCTCCGGGTTGGGGAGGTTCATTCCCATGAAGCCGGCGGTCGGGGCAGCGCTGTTCTTGCCGTCCGCAGCGCCCTCCACCGTGAGTGTGTAGTTAACTCCGGCGGGAAGATAGTCAAAGTGAAAACTGCCGTCATCGCGGACGGCCGCCATCTGGTGAAGTGTCGGGTCGCTTTTACTGGACAGGTTGACCGCACCCACGTTGAGCGTGTGGGCATCGGACTTTGCGTACACATGGCCGACAATGCTGTGGAGCGAGTGGTCGGGAATGGTAATGTCCGCGCCGGAGTGCTCTTCGCCCGCGGTAACGGAGATGGTTTTGGCATCGGCGCGGTTGAAGGTGTTGCCGCTATAAACGGCCAGGTTGATGCCTGTGCCGCCGTCGCCGATGTTCTTGGCGGTGATGCCAATGGACGGGGCAGCCAGGGTTGCGCGCACTGCGTAGTCAGAGGCAGACAGGCCGGTGATGCGGAAATGACCAAGATCGTCGCTCTTGGCAACTTGGGCCGCGCCGCTCATGGCGAGCGCCTGATTCATTTTGAGCGATGCCGCTTCGGCATCGCTATCGTGCGTGCCGGGCTTGATGACGGTGAGGATCCAGCCGGCGGCGGGACTGCCATCTTCGTACAGAAGGGTTCCGCTGATGGCCGCACCGCGGTCGAGTCGAAGCTCGGCATGCGCAGAATCCGAACCAGTGACGGTGATCGTAGGAATCTGCGCGATGCGGGCCCGCATGGCTGGATCGGTACTGGCAAAGTCCTCGTCGGTGAACTGGTCGAGGGGATCGATGTACCCGGCGTAGATGGCATGTACGTAGTAAGTGCCGGCCTTGACGCCGGCAAATCGAAACTCTCCATTGAGGCCCACGGTGGACGCATTCATCATGTCCATGGCCTGCGAAAAGCCCTTGGATGCGGTGGCCAACGCCTTCTTCTTGTCGTCGGTAAGTGGCTTGGCCGCAGGTGCTGCCTCGCCGCTGTTGGCCGCCATTTTCTTTATGTTGTCTTGCAGTCGCTTCATGAATTCGTCTCCGCTGTGGTCCGGCTCGGTGGACTTGAGCAGCACCTTGGCGAAGCGGGCGGGAGCGTTGGAGTCGGCACAGAAGACGTGACCGGTCACCGTGCTGCCGACAACGTACGGCGTCTGCTGCGCGTTAAGCTGGCCGCAAGATAGCAGGGCAATTGCGAGAAAAGGAAAAGCAGGTAGAGAAAGAACGCGCATAAGTTTGGCCTCCGGCATGGTATGGATAGGTAAATTGCAAATCCGCGACGTATAGATGCTTCTTTTCAAGACGACGAAAGTTTATCACCGGCCGATTGGAAGGATGTTTATGAACCATCCACCAACCAGGTCAGTCGCATTTGAAATTGCAATCATGAACCGCAGCGGCTTTGAAAAGGCACCGCTTTAGCCGTGCCGCAAGAGTGCGCAAATCGACGGGGCTTTAGCCCCTCGTGGAGGCATGCTGCCGCGTTCTAAAAACATCCCTCAGGGGCTGAAGCCCCAATCTTTCTCTTTCGCCTGCCTCGGCACGGCTAAAGCCGTGCCCTGGAGTTTCTACATTTTTTAGGCTGCAGCTGCGGCAACGAGACTGTGGGACGAGGTGTTTAGGCCAGCCGGGCGGAGTAATTCGGGGTTTTGCGCCATTTCCTGCCTGAGGAG
>Ga0181516_10000493_pt1 | contig 36194 bp, 16 predicted proteins | sample PEATcosm2014_Bin_25_FD_121104 | JGI IMG/M metagenome (GOLD analysis project Ga0181516, IMG submission 121104) | Peatland microbial communities from MTU Mesocosm Facility, Houghton, MI, USA - PEATcosm2014_Bin01_10_metaG | ecosystem: Environmental > Terrestrial > Soil > Wetlands > Peat | place... | reverse complement strand
CGCGCGTCTGGAACCGGAAGATGAACCAGGACCAGACAAAGATCAACTGGCAGTTTACGCGCCAAAAAGCTCGGCACAAATTCCACTATAAAAGAACTGACTTCATGCGGTCGGAGACCTAGACGCGATAATAGAAAGGTCGAAGTTAGATTGCTGAGACAAATTGATGCCGGATCCGTCACCCTACGGCGGCACCGCATCAGGTTACCGGTAGTTGAAGTCGAATCGCAGGATTCCGGACCCCTCGGGGTTTACAGGGGCTGACAATAACTCGCATTCTCTCCTCCCAGGTTCTCGCTCAGTTATTTCGGGGCGAGGTCACCGAACCAATAGCCTGCCGTTACTGCGCCATCCATGCGGAAGCAGCTGCTGGTGATATGAGAACCGGCTGGACCCTTGAGAATGCCGCAACGATTCCTGCCTCATCCGGATGCCGACTCGTTTTACTGCGGACACTCCGAGCCTGTGATTAATCCAGACCGCACGATCGCTTACGTTTGTCGTACTCCGGCTATGTGATGAAGATGTCGGGGCAAATCAACCTGACCTACACGCCGCCTTTTCCCCTCTTGGCTGTCGAGGCATCCCGGTATGCCAACCCTATTTGTTTCTTGCCGCAAGCTCACCCAGCTACTCCACAGTGAGCTTGAGATTGGTAGTGTGCGAAAGCGCGCCTGCGTTCACAGTGACGTTCAGGTTGTAGGTTTGTGGAGTAGGCGTGAAATTCAAGCAACCATTCATCGCGAACGTAGCCGCGCCCAGTGCAATCACCAACAGCAAAGTGGAGGCGCTTCTGCCGAACCGCCTGCCGGCGCGGCGGAACCTGGGTGAGAATGGCAGCCCCAGAATACCGAGAAGAAGCAGCGCCAGATGAGATGTCATGCTCCTCGGCTGCTCATTCTGGTTGGCCGCGATAGCGCTCCATTGAATGTTTAGAGTAAGGCCGGTCAGGGTCGTATTGGCCGGGAGCATCCAGGATGTGTCCGACTGCTGAACCCATCCGGGCGAAGTGAGTGTCGCCGTCGCACCAGGAGGCAGTCCTGCGATGGTCAAAGTTGTTGCGATGGGGAAGGAGACGCCGGTCGTTGGGGCGATCGCAAGTGAATAAGTGGCTTGCCCAGCGGAAGACATGGTCTGCGTGCCGCCGCCTACCGAGCCATTTGTGTCGGGTGTGATGCTGAAGTTGATCACAGCCTGTGTGAGGGCGTTGCTTGTGGATGCAATGAAGTTCGTATCGCCGCTGTAAACAGCGCAGATGGTTTGCGTGCCAGTGGCCAGTGTCGACGTAGTGAAGGTAGCCACACCGCCTGACACAGTGCCCGAGCCCAGCACCGTTGTTCCATCGAGGAAGTTGACGCTTCCGGTTGGGACGCCTGCCGTCGTGGTAATGGTTGCCGTGAAGGTAATCGGGTTCGCGCTCAAACCTGGATTGAGGCTGGAGGCTAGAGTAACTGCCGACGCGGCCTGGTCCACCTGCAATGGAACGGTCACGGTGATTGCACTGTAATCCTTGGCATCTGTCGGGGTGAATGTCGCGGAAAGTGTTTGCGTGCCTGCGCTCAAAACCGTGCCTGCACTGGGCGTGTAGACAAAAGTTCCGGCGACTGCCCCCGAGTTCGCATTCAGTTCCGTTGCGCTCAGCGGAGTGCCATAGGTGATGTCTGCAGGCGCAGGCCACGTAATATTGAGCGGAATCAGACCGGTGCCTTGCAATGGAATCGATTGGTTGGCGCTGGTGATCGAGTTATCCGTCAGCACGAGCGATTCCGCGAGCGATCCGGCGGAGAGCGGCTTGAAGACAATGTCGATGTTGCAGCCGGCATTGGCCGGCAGCGAGAAGGTTGCCGTGCAGTCGGCCAGGGATCCGGAGCCCGGCGTCAGCTGGAAATCGGCGGGCGCAGAGACTCCGGGCGAAGCCGCAGTCAACGGTGCATTCCCGTAATTCAGCAGAGTGAATGCAGCGGGGCCATCGACTGTGTCCGTGGCTCCGACGATTGTGGCTTGCGCGAATTGATGCAGTGGCGGAGCCGCATAGTTTTCCTCGACCACACTCTTGCCGGTGGCGTCCGAAACATACAGATTACCGGTTCCATCGACGGCTACTCCGAAGGCGCTTTGCAGTGTGCGGGTCGTTACTGGGTACGGCGCAGCGTAGCCCGTGCCGGTCTTTAGAACTTTCTGCACGGTGGTGCCGCCGGAGTTAGAAACGTAGAGATTTCCGTTGACGTCGACCACGATTCCGGCCGGCGCTTTCATGGTTGCGCTGCTGCCGACGATGGTCTCCTGACCGGCAGTTGTCGATCCTACTGCCGGCTCGATCAAGACGCGATTATTGAGCGAATCGGCGATGTAGATGTTGCCGCTCGCGTCCACCGCCAATCCGGCTGGGCCGCTCAGTTGAGAGTAGGTGGAGATCTGAACGGGAGCGGCGTAGCCGAGGATGGGCGATTGCACACTCTCATAGACTTTGTTTGCGCTGCTGCTGGCAAAATACACATTGCCGCTTGCGTCGACTGCCAGACCGCTGGGCGAGGCGAGGCCGCCACTTGGTGGATTCACCGTGTTGCTGGTGACGACCGATGGCGCGCCGGTGTAAGGCGGCGCAAGCTTCAAGACTGCGCTGTTGGCCGAATCGACCGCGTAGATGTTGCCTGCGCCATCGATGGCTACGGCTGTAGGTGTGCCGGTGGAGGAAGACAAGTCGAGCAGTCTCGAAATAGTTCCGGCTGGAGTCAACCCCAGAACCGCATGGGCGCTGGAGTCGGCAATCAGCACGTTCCCGCTTGCATCCATGGCTAGCCCTTGCGGGGATTGAAGCGCAATGGGACTGGAAGCAGCGCTTGCCAGGATCGATTCCGTGGCCGGCAAGATGTTCGCCACCGGGCCTGTGCCTGTGCCGGTCAACAGAGCGGTGCCCAGGATGTTGCCATTGGCATCGAGGAGTTCAAGCGCGCCATTGCGCTGCCCTGGATACAGTGGCGCGAAATCGACAGCGAGGGTGCAGGTGTCGCCGTCGTTGTACTCGGTGATGGTGCAGCTTCCGTTGTGGGCATATTGAAATTCGAGGTTCGGCGCTCCCTCGGTCAGCGCTGACCAGCCGCCGACGATTACCGAACCATGGATGGTGAAGGTTACCGTGTTGGGTGAAGCGCTCGAAGTGCCGACGCTCTGCGGCGTGGCGAAGACCGAGGGCGATGCTGTCGCATGAGCTGCGTAAATCGTTGGCGCGTAGGCCTGGCTTCCAATGGCTCCGCTCACAGTATCGGTGGCGGAGAGTGTGAAGCTCGCAAGCCCGGCCGCGGTTGGCGTTCCTGTGAGAGATGCGCCGTTCAGGGTCAATCCCGCAGGCAGGTTTCCGGCAGTTACGCTGAAGGTATAGGGTCCTCCGCCGCCGACGCCCGCAAGCGGCTCGCTGTACGGGTCGCCCACCGCTCCGTTGGGCAGCGTTGTGGGCAACATGGAGACTGAGGGAGGAGCGATGGCCAGGGTGTAGGTCTGGCTGCCGGTGAAGGGCCCTTTGGTGGAACTGTCGGTGGCTGTGATGGTGAAGTTGACGGTCGCGCCAGAGAGTGGCGTTCCCGAAAGGATGCCGGTCTGCGCATCCAAAGTCAATCCGGCGGGCAGGCTTCCGCTGTTGAGGGCGAGTGCATAGCTATAGGGCGGGGTTCCACCGCTGGCCGAGAAGCTCTGCGCGTAGACAACCATTGCCGTTGCATCGGGTAACGCTGTTGGCGAACCGCTCGCCGGGGCAACCGTGATGGGCGGCTGATTGATGGTAAGCGAATAGGTCCGGCTTCCGGCCTGTCCGTTGAAGTCGGTGGCTGTGATCGCGAAACTTGCCGGGGACGCAGTCGTGGCCGGGGTTCCCGTGAGTTCCCCGCCCCGGCTGAGCGTCAACCCTTGAGGCAGCGAGCCGGCGGTGACTTCGAAGCTGTATGGGAAGGTTCCGCCGCTGGCCGAAAAGGTCTGGCTATAGGCAACGTCGACCTCGCCTGCGGTCAAGGTTGCGCCCGTAGGGATGAGCGAGATGGAGGACGCGTTGATGGCCAGCGAATAGGCCTGTACCGCGGCCTGTCCATTGCTGTCGGTTGCACTCACCGTGAAGGCGTAGTTGGCGACCACCGTCGGCGTTCCGTAGAGCACGCCAATCTGGCTCAGTAGCAGTCCATTCGGCAGAGAGCCCGCCGAGACGGAGAAGGAATAGGGAGCGTTTCCGCCAGCCGCCGAGAAAGTCTTGGCTAAGTTGGTGTTATAGTTCACGCCAACTGTTCCTGCAGGAAGCGCGTACGGTGTCGAGGGGGTTCCGCTGCCAGGCGACACTGCGACCGTGGAACCGGCGAGCGCGAGCGACTGCGTTGCTCCGCTCACGTTGTTGGAATTGTCGGTGAGCGTCAGCGTGTCAGTGGCTAGACCCGCAACTGTGGGCGTGAAGTCAATCGCGTAGAGGCAGCTTTGTCCGGCGGCCAGGCTGCCGGCCGTGCCTCCAAACTGGATCTGCGGACACGTTGTGTTTGTGCTGTTGAGCGCAAAGCTGCTGGGATTGCTCGCAAAGCCGGGATTGCTGCCGGCGCTCGCGGGAACCGGGAAGGTGAGCGCGCTGTTGCCCACATTGATCAGGGTTACAGACGCAGCGCTGGTGGTTACACCCACCGTTGAATCGAAATCAAACGTGGGAGCCTTCTCCTGATTGCTGACCAGAACCGAGTTAGCAGTTGCATCGGCAACGTAGAGATCGCCCGCGCCGGAGATCGCCAGGCCAAACGGATAGCTCAGTGTGGACGATGCCAGATTGATCACGAATGCGTTGCTTAGATTGCTTGCCCCCACCGGGACTTCCAGCACTCTGCGATTGCCTCCGTCTGCTACATAGAGGTTCCCCATGCCGTCTACCGCGACCGACAAGGGGGCGGCAAGGGCGGTGCTGAGAGAACCGGTCGCGAGGAACGTGCCGGTTCCACTGCTGACCTTGATCAGGCTGTTGTTGTCCGCGATCCAAAGGATCCCGGCTCCATCGATCGCCAGACCGTTCGGCGCGCTCAAAGTAGCGCCGGTGATCGCGAAAACCTGGGCCGCGCCACCACTTGGATATTCCACGATGCGCGCGGGAATGCTGGTGTTGGTATTGCCGAGATCGGTGGTGTAGACATTGCCGCTGCCATCCACAGCGACGCTGAAGTTGTTGGTGATTGTGAGCGCGCCGTTGCTGAGGACGCTGGCCTTTCCAGCGGGCGTAACCATCACCACCAGGCCGTCGCCGTCATCGGCGATGTAGAGATTGCCCGCGCCGTCGAGCGCGACGCCGGTGGGATAGTGCAAGGCAATTCCCGGAGTGGGGACGAGGGTCGCCGTACCGTCGGCAGCAACCTTCACAACGCGATTGTTGAGCGTGTCGGCGATGAAGACATTCCCGACGGGGTCGACTGCCAGACCGCTGGGTAGATTAAGCTCAGAGGTCGTTCCAAGGCCGCTGACGTTCTTGAGGGAGAGCGAACCAACGTTGCCAGGCGAGAACAGCGCCAGAGGCGCGGTACCCACTGCGGAAATGTCTTGCGCGGCCAGGATGTTTCCGCTGGCGTCGAGCAATTCGACCGCTCCATAGCGGGTTCCTGGATATTTCGCGGTGAAGGCAACGACCACCGTGCATTGGGCGCTGGCGGCATAGGCCTGCGCGGCGCAGGTTCCCGTGCCGGCATTGGTGAAGTCCTGCCCGGTGACGCCTTGCGTCAGCACGGCCACGCTGGCCACCGTGGCCGCACTCGTGAACGTGAAGGTGACGGTTGGTGGGTTGGACGTGTCTTGCGTGCTGCTGGAAGCCGTGGCATCGGGCGCGATGGTCAGTGAGAAATGAGCGCTCCCATCGACCTTGTTGCTATCCGTGGCGGTGACCGTGAACTCGAAGACACCGATCGATGCAGGCGTGCCCGCAAGCACTCCGGCCGCGCTCAGTGTCAATCCCGTGGGCAGAGCCCCCTGGGAGATGGCATATGTGTAGGGAGCGGTTCCGCCACTCGCGGAGATGGTCTGGCTGTAGGCCGTATCCACGATACCCGCAACCAGCGCCGATCCGCTCGCGGGTGTAAAGACGAATTGCGCCATGCCCGTACCAATCAGAGATATTGTCTGGGTGGCGCTTGCCGCTGCCAGATTGTTATAGGCCAATTTCAGACTGGCGTTCAGCGTGCCGGTCTGGCTCGGCGTAAAGTCGATGGCGAAGAGGCAACTGGAGTTGGCGCTCAAGCCATTCCCTTGCGCATAGCAATCTCGCGAAGGGTCGTAGGTAAAGCTGCCGGTCAAATCCGTGATGGCCGTGGACGAGGTGAAGTTCAGGTCCGCGTTGCCGAAGTTCTGCATGGTGAAGCCGAGCGCGCCATCCGCAACGTCCAGACTGCCCTCGGCCGTGGGAGTTGCAAAGGTCAGCGCAGACGGCGGAGCCGCATAACTCTCTTCATACACATGCCCGGAGGTGCTATCGGCAATGAGGACATCTCCGCTGCCATCGACCGCGACACCCTGTGGACTGGTGAGCGTTGCAACAGTTGAAACCGCAGCCGGCAGCCCATAGCAACCTTGCGTGTTCATCACCTTGAGCACGTTGGCCGCGCCGGAGTTGGCGATGTACACATTCTTGTTCACATCGACGGCTATGCCCGTGGGAGCGCTGACGCCGGCAGAAATCCTGATCTCCGCACCCTGGTTACCGAGCGCGCTCTCGGTCCCGCCCGCTGGCTCGATCAAGACAAAGTTGCCACTGAAATCGGCAATATAGACGCTGCCGTTGCGATCCACTGCGACAGCGTAAGGCGCAGTGAGGGATGTGTAGGTGGGCAGTTGCCAGGGAGTGACATAACCGCCATCCGCGGAGGGCGAAGTCACCAGGATGCGTCCATTGCCGGTATCGGCGATATAGATGTTGCCTGCTCCGTCCACGGCGACACCGCGCGGTCCGCTCAGGCCGCCTGACGGCGGATTGACGGTGGCGCTGGTGACTACGACCGGCGTCCCAAACGAGGGCCCGACCTTCCAGATCGTGTTGTTGGCCGAATCGGCAATATAGACGTTGCCTGCTCCATCGATGGCCACACTGCGCGGCGTGCCCAACCCGCCACTGGAAGTCATCACCGGTTGCGCAGTTCCCTGCTTGATCTGCAGGACCTCGCCCAATCCGGAATCTGCCGCATAGAGGCTACCCGCGGCGTCGACGGCCAGGCCCTGGGGCGTGGTCAGTGTTACGCTGCTGGATACGGTGCTCTCGCTGGCGGGCAGGAAGTGAGCCAGCGGCCCCCTGCCATTGCCGAACACATACTGCGTCGCGATCACGTTGCCGTTGCCATCCAGCAGTTCGATGGCTCCTATTCTCAGTCCGGGAGCTTGCGGGTTGAACGCCACCTGCACCGTGCACGAGACCGTGGCGAGGCCGAAAGTTCCCTGTGCGCAAGTGCCGCTGCCCGCGTTGCTGAAGTCCAGGCTGGATGAGCCCTGCGTCACGACCACCACAGGCGTCGCGCCCAAGGTAAATGTTCCATTGAAATTGAAGGTCACGGTCCCGGTGGCGGGCTTTGCTCCCAGCGCAACTGTTCCGAAGTCCTGCATTCCTGCTGTCGCCGCCGCCACGCCATAGACGCTCGGCGTGAAGCCGCGGCTGCCCTGGAAGCCATTGGCATCCATTGCAGTAATGGTGACGTCGGAGCCGCCAATGTCCGCTGCCGTGGGCGTGCCCCGCAGCAGGCCGGAGGGGTCGAGCGTGAGCCATGCAGGCAGGCCGCTGGCCACGTAAGTATAGGAGCCGCTGCCGCCGCTGGCCGTCATGGTCTGGCTATAGGGAATGCCCACCGCCGCATCGGGCAATAGAGCAGTCGTCAGAGTAACCAGTGGCGCGGCAATGCTCAGCTCGAATTCCTTGCTGCCGGTCTGTCCGTTGGCGTCGGTTGCCTTCACGGTTGCGTAAAAGGTTCCGGCCACTGTGGGAGTTCCGGACAGCACGCCTGCTGCGTTCAGCGTCAATCCTGCTGGCAGCGATCCAGCGGAAAGGTTGTAGACATACGGCGCAGTTCCCCCGTTGGACGACGTCGCCGAAAAGGTCACGGGGCCGTAGGCTGTCTCCGCGGATCCCTCGCTGAGAACCGCATTCGCCGGAGCTACCACGATGGTTGGCGAACCGATGGTCAAAGAGTAGGTCTTGTTGCCGGTGAACATCTCGCCGTCGGTTGCGGTGACGGTGAAGTTAAATGTGCCCGTCGCGGTAGGTGTTCCTGACAGCACTCCACTGATGAGATGCATGCCGGTGGGCAGCGCGCCGGCAGTCACGGCAAATGTATAGTGGCCGTTGCCTCCTTGGGCGGAATACGCGAGGCTGTAATTGGTCTGCCCCACCGTGCCGGAAGCCAGAAGCCCGTCCATCGGAATCACGGAAACGATGGGCGCCCAGACAGTGAGCGAATAGGTCCTGGATGCGAAATACGGCGCGCCGCTCCCCGTAGAGCTGTCGGCCGCTTGCACGGTAAAGTTATAGCTTCCAGCGGTGGTGGGCGCGCCGGTCAGCAGGCCAGTCGCGGACAGATTCAAGCCCGCAGGCAGAGATCCTTTGGAAACCGTGTAGGCATAGGGTGCGGTTCCTCCGCTGGCTGTGAACTGCTGGCTATAAACGCTCTCCGCTGTTCCGTCGCTCAACACTTGCCGCGCGGGAGAAAGGCCGATGTTCGGCGAGCCTACCACCATCGCGTAGTCTTTGTTGCCGATCTTGGACTGCGCATCCGTTGCGGTGACCGTGAAATAGAACGAGCCTGCGGCGGTTGGGGTTCCAGACAGGACTCCGTTGGTCAGCAGCAATCCCGGCGGGAGCGAACCGCTGGTGAGCGCGAATGTATATGGACTGCTTCCGCCACTTGCGCTGAAAGTCACATTGCCATACCCAGCTCCGGCCGTTCCCGCGACAAGCGAACCGGGCGCGATGGCGATCGTTGAACTCGCGATGGTCAGTGAATAGGCCTGCGCGTTGCTTGCAAAAGGGCCACCGCTGGCCGCGCTGCCTGAGTCCGTCGCCGTCACTGTGAAACCGAAAGTACCGCCCAACGTCGGCGTCCCAGAAAGAAGGCCAGTGGACGAGTTGAAGATCATCCCGGTGGGCAGGCTGCCGCTGGTCAGCGACATCGCGTAGGTGTAGGGCGCAGTTCCGCCGCTGGCCGTGAACTGCTGGCTGTATGCGGCTCCGATCACTCCGTCGGTCAAGGTTCCAGCCGCGGGCGTCAGCGTGATCGATGGCGCAGTCCCTGTGCCGCTGAGAGCGATGGTTTGCGTCGCGCCGTTGACGGCATTGCCCAACAGCACCAGAGATCCGCTCACAACTCCGGTTGCTTGTGGATTGAACGCCAGATCGAAGGCGCAGGAGTTGCTTGCCGCCAGGCTTTGCGCCGTTCCACCTGCACTTATGCTGGGGCAGGTTGAAGTCTTGAGCGTGAAGTTGTCGGAGAGGCTGGGGTTGTTCCCGGTGTCGGGAACGGAAAGGGTCAGCGGGCTGTTGCCCAGGTTCATCAGCGTCACCGCCTGGCCAACGCTGGTCGAGGACACGGCAGTATTCGGGAAGACAAGCGAGGGAGCGCTCTGCACGCTGCCGGTGAAAATCGAGTTGCTGGTGCCGTCGATTACGGCGAGTGCGCCAGCGCTGCTGACCGCAACGCCGACGGGTTGCACAAAGACGGCCGAACCTGTCTGGAGCGCGACCGCACTGCCGGTCCCAGCGGGAATCAGCACGATTCGGCCGTTGCCCGTGTCGCAGACGTACAAGTTGCCCGCGTTGTCGAGCGCGATGGCTACGGGGTTCGAATAGTTGGAGTCGCTCGAGTTGTAACTATAGGTGGCGCTGAGAATGCTCGCAGTTCCCTGGCTGATTTTGACAACATTGTTGCCGCCGGAGTTGGCGATATACACGTTACCCTGCGCGTCCACCGCGATTCCGCTTGGACTGTTGAGCGGACCACCGGCATAGAAGACACTGGCCGGGCCGCCGGCCGGGAACCAGACGATGCGGTTGTTGGTGGTGTCGGCGGTATATATGTTGCCGGCCCCATCCACCGCGACAGCCGCGTTTGCGTAGCTCATCCCATGGTTGTCGAGAGTGCTCAACACGCCGGACGGCGCGTACTTCATCACCGAGTTTCCGCCTGCAACCATGTACAGATTGCCCGCTCCATCTATCGCCACAGCGGTCGTATTCGCGACTCCCGTCGTGACGACCGTCGCCGCGGCTGTTCCAGAGACCGGTGAAACCACTTTCACCACGCGGCTGTTCACCGAATCCGCGACGTACAGGTTTCCCTGGGCATCGAATGCGGCCCGGCTGGGGCCGGCTAAGCCGGTCTGGCCCAAACCAGTCACGGTCAGAGCACTCATCGATACGGGCTCATAGCCCGCTACGGGACCAATGCCTATGCCACTTGCAAGCGCCGTGACCAGGACGTTGCCGCCATTGTCGAGCAACTCGATGGCCGCCGATTCTATTCCCGCATGGCTTGGCGTGAATGTCGCCGCAACCGCGCAGCTGCTGTTTGCCGTCCACGTGTAGCTGCTTCCCTTCGTGGTGCAGGAACCGGTGAGCGTATCGGCAAAGTCCAGGCCCGTTGTGCCTTGCGTCAAGACCGAGGGCGGCTGAATGGTTCCTCCCGTCGCAAAAGTGAAGACCAGCGACAGGGTGGAGCTCTTGCTGCCCACGTTGACCGCGCCAAAGCTCACACGCGAGGTCATGATCTCCTGAACGCCCTGCGCCGCTTGCGTGTCCGCAACAAAGATGTCTCCCAGGTCGTCCACGGAGATTCCGGTGGGACTGATCCAGCCGCTGCCCCAGGACACGGTTATGGGCGAGCCTGGAATCGACCCGTTGACCGCTTCGATCTCGGATACTTTGCCCGCGGCAGCGTCGGCAACAAACACATTCCCGCTCGCATCCACTGCGATGCCGACGGGCACCGTAAACCCGCTTGCCAATGTCTTGACGCTCGCGTAGCCTCCGGCTTTCAGGATCTCGCTCACCGACCGGCTCTGATTGCCCGCAATGTAGACATTCCCGGCCTGATCGACAGCCACGCCAGCCGGATTGTTCCATGTATTGACCGCCCCTATTGCTGTGACGGTGGGTGTGGCAGGGAAAGCTCCGACCGAGGTTGCTTCGATTTCCTTGACCGCGGTCGTGCCCGCGATCTGCTGGGTAAAGAAGACGTTGCCGCCTGCATCGACAGCAACTCCGGACGGCGCCGTGAAGCCGGTCGCCAGCGTCAACGTCGTAGGCGATGCGGGGAAAACGCCCACGCCGGTGGCCACAATCTCCTTGATCGCGCCATTTCCCTTGTCCGCGACGTAGAGATTACCCAGCGAATCGAGCGCCAGAGCGGCCGGACTCGAGAACGAGGCCCCCAGCGTGACGATCGTGGGTGAGGCAGGAATCACCCCGTCAACGGCCACAATCTCTTTCACCGCGTTATTCGCGGTATCGGCGACGTAGACGTTGCCGAAAGCATCCACTGCCGACGCACCAGGATTCAGCCAGCCGCTGCCCAGAGCTGCCTGCGCATAACTGAAGTTGACTGTCTGCGACGCGGCAGGCGAACAGGCAGCCCATGCAATGCCCAGCAATAAAACCCAGCCTGAAACGATGGAAGAAAGGCGGCCGCCACGGATCGGCGTAAGGGGGGCAAGGGAAGAGCTCTGCTGGGCACTGCGCCAAACAATCATCAGTTGACCTCGCGAAGAATGCTTAATCGGACCATCGGCGAACCGGCTATCAAGACGAGGCCGATTGAGTACCTTGGTGCGCTTCGGTGTACCCCAAAGTACCGTACAGCTCCGACGAATGGCTGAGATTGCTCCCGTCGCCTTCGGCGTTTTCATTACCGATCCTGCTTGCCGGACTTGAAATGCTTGATTTTTACGGGACGGTAGGCTGGCAGCCATCCCCATGCTGCTCCATCGGAGCCTCGGTTAACTACGAGTTTTGGCCAGAAATCTACTGACGGTTCGCTGACACTCAACCGGAATGCGAAGGCGCTAAATCCGCTTACGGTCGTCTCTTGAGGGAGGGGGCCAGAAGCTTTCATCCGGTTCAACATGCACGAGGACTTCCGCGGTCTATGGCACCTGTTGCAGTACAGCATCTTCCGCATCGTGTGCGATGTTAAGGCCATTACGCACTGTCAGAGTTCCTTCTGCAACGATCTGCAGGTCAACGTAGTAGCGGATGCCCATCTTGCGGATGTAGCATTCGCCAAGGCCGATGACTCCTGAAACAGTCGAGGCAACTGTGCGCACCCCCAGTTCCAACCGAGGGGCAGCGCAGCATCAAGCAATTCTGCCAAGGGAGCCCGAAGCTGCCGCCACGCATTCAACATGATGACTGGTGAGCCACAGAGCGCGACCCAATCGTCTTCTGTGGCATTTCTGGTCCACAAAGCGACAGAGATACCGACAAACGCAAAGGCTGAAGTGATGGCATCGCTCAGGTGGTGCCAGGCATCACTGCGAACGGCGGCGCTGTCGATGCCCTTACCGACGGAAGATACATGGCGGGACAGCAATGCCTTGATTCCAACTGCTGCCAACAGGACCCAAAGCGTGTATGCCTCGGGCAAGGGATGAGGGGTTTGAATACGCGATGCTCTCCGCCCCGATCACGATCGCGGCCACGACGAGCGCAAGGCTCACAATGATGGCAGCTTCGGGCCCGGCTTTTCCGTGGCAATAAGGACGATTCTCATCAGGTGGCTTAATGAATAGGCGCAAGCCGAAGTAAGCGACGGTGGAACTGATGACATCGGACAAGGACTCAATGCCGTCCGCGATCAAGCAAAAAGAATGTCCTATGAACCCGATTGAGCATTTGAGCAGGCGAGGACGAAATTGAACGCAGTACCAATCTGCGAGGACTTCAAGCCTCACTCGATCATCTGTTCCGGGGTTTGCCTTCTCGCCATGCTTCGCAATCATCGCCTACAGCCAATCCATTTGGCTTGCGACGGGCTCTTTTCATGGAAGCCGGAATACATCGCGACCACCTATAGTCTCTTCGGGGTCAGAAGTTGAACTTCAGCGCTCCCTGCAAAATGCGTGGAGATGCAGCACTGATTGTTTGGCCAAAGGTCGAGCTTCCGATGTTGCCGTCCACTGAGCCGGAGCCGTTGAACTGCGTGTGGTTGAAGACATTGAATGCTTCCACGCGGAACAGCAACGACTTCGACTCTGTGACCGGCAAATTCTTGGCAAGCGCAGCATCGTAGTTGTTCGCGCCTGGACCGTAGAAAAACCGTCGTTTTGCGTTTCCGGGCGTGCCGAGTGCATTCACACTGAAGGCTACCGAGTCGAAGTAGTCGTTACCGTTTTTGCGGGAGTTGTGGTTCAAATGCAGCGGACCGCCACTGTAGTTGGGTTCGTCGATGCTGCTGTCGTTGACCCCATTCGGATTTGTCCCGATCAGTGAGTTGTCTCCATTGTTGGTCAGAGTTATGGGAAAGCCGCTCGCAACGCGGGTGATTCCAGAGAGTGACCACCCCTCACTCAGGCGATTTGGATGTAAAAGGCGGTCCAAAGGGATTCCGTACTCATAGCTGAAGATGAAGTTGTGTTTCACGTCGAACGATGACAGCGCATAGCTGAGCGAGGGGTTGAAGGGATTGACCTCCTCGCCAATGTTGGACGATTGGTCCAGGGACTTGCTGAACGTGTAGGCAGCCGCGAATTCGAGACGGCCGCTGGTGTGCCGGGCGCTGAGTTCGAGAGCGTTGTAGCTGGCGTGGCCGATTGTCGATTGCAGCGCATCACTGCCGAAGCTGGAACCGAGCGGTCCGCGCGTTCCGGTCACCTGTCCTCCGCTTATCGGAAAGTAGACAGTATTCTCGCCTCCGGCGCCGCAGGTCAGCGTGCCGGGTTGCACTTGGCTAGGCTGGCTAAGGCTCAGGCAGAGCTCCGGATTGCCGGGGTTCGGCTCGATCGGGACACGTTGCCGATGACTCGAGGTGCCGATATAACTCACGCTAAAGACCGTCTTCGGGCCAGCCTGCCGCTCGATCGAAAGCATCCACTCATCGGTATATGGCACGCGGTTGTGCATGTCGTATCCCGGAATACCGCTGATCGGCTCATAGGCGCTCCAGTCAATGTTCCTGTCGGGATGGGCACGGGATGAATTCAGCGGCGCAAGCGCATAGGGAAAAGGCTGACCGTAGTTTGCGCCGTCGGCAGCGGTGATGAAAGGCGTTGCAAAGAGCGGCGGAGCAGGGCTGGAATAGGTCGTGCCATAAGGTGCGTTTGCGGCCAGCACGCTGATGGAGAGCGCATCGATTGCGGTGTAGAAGTTGCCAAAGCTGGCGCGAACGCTCGTGGTCCCCGGAGAGCCCAGCAGCTTTCCCAAAGCGCTGCTGGCACTGGCCTGGGGCGACCATGCCACACCCACACGCGGCGAAAATCCGAGTTCGCCGACGCGGGCCAACGTGCGCGGAACTCCAGGATCCCCCGGATAGAGAATGCCCTCCGGAGCGCCGGGAAACACATCCGACTGAGCGCCCGCCTCGAAGGTTGAAATCTGGTTGTATTTCTCCGTCCAGGGCGCAATGCGGTCCCAGCGCAGCCCGTAATTGAGGGTCAGGCTCGGCAGAGCGTGCCAACTGTCCTGGGCGAACAGGCCGACGTACTTGTTTCGCGCATAGAACGGGTTGAGCTGGCTCTGGTTGAACTGGCTGGGCACGCCGATCAGAAAATCTGCGAAGTCAACGCCGGTCTCCGTGCCAGAGAAGACAAAGCTGCCGTTGAATTGCGCGATGGGATGGGCATTCACCTGGTCTACGTGAAATTCGCTGCCGAACTTCATGGTGTGGCTGCCATGCACCTTTGAGAAGGTGTCCGCCATCTGATAGGTGTTGTTGGCCTGAATCAGTTGGTTGGCCGCGCTGCCGGTCGAGTAGCCGTTGAAGTTGAGATTCTCGACTCCTTGCCCCTGGGGATCGAGAGCCACGATACTGGCGCTCCCATCGGCATTCTCAAAGCCCTGTGCAAGCAGGCTCACACCGCGCCCACCCTCCGATTGGCCCAAATTGGTCATGTCGCGCAGGTAGCTCAGGTGCAATTCGTTCACGGTTGTGGAATTGATGGCTTTGGTTGCGCTCAAGGCCAGCAACTGGGCGCGTCCCGTCGTCAGCGCATTGAAACCGGGAACGCTGGCCCCGCTCTGCGCCGTCGGATAGGGGTTGTCGAGGTCGAAGTCGTCGAAAAAGTAATAGACCGACAGCAGGCCCCAACACGTATTCGCATCCATGCGCTCGCCCGCCTTGTCATCCCTCAGAGTTTGGTTGTACGCGGATGTGGCAAAGCCTTTGGCCATGTTCGGAGCCGGTATGTACTGGAGCATCCGTTGCGCCGGAACGGACCACGCGGTCACGGGAATCTGCGCGTTTGCAAACACACACTTCCCAGCCTGCGCATCTGCCTGAGAGCAGCCGTTAAAGTAGTACGGCTCGGCGGGGGATACGGCATAGCCAAGCTTTTGCGTCAGCAAACTGGCAAAATATGGGCCGCTTACCGTTCCGGTGAACAGGGTGTTGCCGTTGCTGTCCACAGAGGTAGAGAGATCCCCAGTCCTGTCCGCATTCGAAGGAACACTGATCAGGCCCGTGTCGATGCCTTGCGTCTGCCGGGTGCCTTGATAGTCCGAAAAGAAAAAGATCTTGTCGTGACGAATGGGCCCGCCGATCGTTCCGCCAAACTGGTTCTGCCGATAAGCCCCGCGCGTGGGTGAAAAGTAGTTACGCGCGTCCAGGTCGGTATTGCGCAGGAAGTTGAATGCGCTCCCGTGAAGTTCGTTTCCGCCCGATTTTGTAACCACGCTGATCTGGCCCCCGCTAAATTCCCCGTACTCCGCATCGAAGTTGCTGGTGACGATGCGGAATTCGGCAATAGCATCCAGATTGGGAATGATGGCGGTCCCGGCGTTCACGTCCTCCTCCGCGTCGCTGCCGTTCACGCTGAAGAAGTTGGAGGTTTCGCGCTGCCCGTTGACGGAAATCGTGCCGGGATTCAGCGTACCGGATGGTTCGAGGGTCGTGGCGCCCACATCCTGCACTGTGCTGGAAGTCATGGAGGTCGCGGGCGCCACGCCAGGCTGCAACGAGAGAAGATCGGTGAAGCTGCGCCCGTTCAGGGGCACGGCGGCCATTTGCCGCCCGCTGATCACTTCGCCCAACTGTGTGCTGGCCGTCTCGACATGGAGTGAATTGTCGGTCACGCTGACGGTTTGCGAGACTGTTCCCACCTCAAGCGATACGTCGATCATGAGCGCCGCATCGGTGTCGAGCGCAATGTCCGTGCGCTGGTAGCTTCGGAAGCCTGGGGCAATCACGTTCATCTCATACCGGCCAATTGGCAGAACCGGCAAGGTGTAATACCCGTTGGAACTGGTGCGGGTCATGTGGGTGATTCCCGTGTTTTGTTCCCTTACGGTGACGCGGGCATTCGCAATGACGCTTCCCGATGGGTCTTGCACCGAACCGGAGATGCTTCCGCCGACAGTTCCCCATGCGGCGGCGACCAGGAACAATAAAACGCAGCTTAGCAGGGCTGCTCTCTGGAGGGTGCTATTTGACTGATTCAACGGAAGTTCCTTAATGGCTCGCAAACCTGATGGAAAACCTGCGGACTCGGTGCATCCGTGGCGGCCAGATATGCGACCAACTTGGTCTTCCTTTAATATACGACAAATTAAGTCCGGGTTCGCTGCAGTGATTTGGATCACACCGGATTCTGGGAGGAGCCCTGGTCGGAGACTACCTGAATCCTCGTCAAGTCTTCAGTTATGACGGCGCTAACAGCAAGGGCACCACATGCGCCGAACCTGTGTGATACGAACGAAACCAGGTATGAATTCAGGCGATGAAGGCTTCATTGGATCTGTCCCCCCGTTTCTGGCTGCAGTGCGTTTATCGGTGGAGTTTTGGTTGCAGGATCTACTCAGCATCCGACTCGGCTGGCCCGCTCAGAGACCGCGAACCCGATGCCACATAGCGCCGCATCCGTGCCGTTTCTGCGATCGGAATGTTGATGTGCATGGCGGCGTCGATACGTTGGATGAGACAGTGGTCATCCGACTCGAAGCTGTTGGTCCTGCCATTTGCTTTCAGGAACGGCGAATTCGTAATGTAACGCACCACACCTTTGAGACTACGGACCGACTTCACCAGCACAGGGCGGCATTGAGAATGTTCTTCAAGTATTTTTTCTTGGTATCTGAGATCGTGATTGGGCAAATTCACGAGTCGGAAAATCCAACGCCATGGATCGCCGCAAGTTGTCTGTCGACCAAGCACCTGATTCGCCCTGCTGTGCGGCAAACTCCACGCCTGCGAGAATGCTGAAGCTGATAGATTCAATAGAGCAATCGTCTGAATAAGACTGTTGTTTGGTTCCCATTACAGGCTCTCCCCGGAATTGCTCCCCGCAACTTGACCACCGTCCGGGGTTCCTGCATTTCCTGTCGATGCCCGATCTCCGGCTTTCGGCGCTTCAGTTGACTCATCTTTGAAGTCATCCCAGAGATACGCTCATTCAGTCCCAAACCCCGGGTGATGCGAGAGAGACCGATCCAAGAAATAGCTCCTCGTTGAATCGTCATCGCCGAAGGCGCCGATGAGTGCGCACAGCAACTTGCATCAATGCCCTCCGACCGCACCCGAGATTTTGGTCTTCTTCATAAAGAAAAGAGCAGCCGCGCTTGCGAGCAATACGCAGCCAAGCACCAGGAAACAATCACCGTATGCGAAGAGGAAGGCTTCGCGGCGAACGACCCCGCCGATGGCGCCGATAGCTCGCAGATTAGCTGAATACGAATCGCTGCCCTGCGACTGAAAGTAAGTGGCCGATTGCTGTACCCGTTGCTGAAAGGCGTCCGAATAGACGGTCACCGATTCTCCTATGCGCTCCGAATGGAATCTCTCCCTTACCGAAAGCAGTGTCGAAAGTCCAGCGATACCAATCGAACCGCCGATGTTCCGCATCATGTTGAACAGCGCCGAAGCTGCTCCGCTTTCCCGGCCTTTGGCCATGCCTGAAGTTGTGACAGAAGAGAGCGGAACCATGATAAGTGGTTGGCCAATTGCGCGGATCACCAACGGCAAATAGAATTGCGGTCCAGCAAAGCCTGTATCCAAGTGGGCGGTAAAGAACGAGCTGCCGCCGAAGAGGAGAACGCCAATGCCGATGATGATGCGTGAATCGGTGTGCTGCATCCACTTTGGCACAAGAGGAATGATAGCCAGCTGCGGCAGCCCCAGCCAGATGATGACCGAACCAATTTGAGAAGCGTCGTAGCCGTGAATTTGTCCGAGATAGAGAGGCAGGATGAACACCACTCCATAGAGACCGACGCCGAGGATCACGTTGACGATGCTGCCCATCGCGAAGTTTCTGCGCCCAAAGAGGCGAAGGTCAACGAGCGGTTCTTTCTTGTTCAGCTCAATGAGAATGAACGCGGGAATAAAGATGGCGGCAATCCAAGCCAGCTTTACAATCCCCGGATCTCCGAACCAGTCCTTGCGATTTCCATCTTCGAGTACGACCTCGAATGCAGCCAAACCAATCGCCATGGTGAGGATTCCCCACCAGTCCCCCTTCTTGAGCAGACCGAGGTTCATAGGCTGGTCTTCCATGGCGAACCATACAGCGGCAATCAACAAAGCTCCCGGAATAGCGTTCATGTAGAAAATGAACGGCCATCCGTAGTTGTCCGTCAGCCAACCGCCAAGCAGTGGCCCGATTGCGGGAGCAAAGGTTGCAGTAACGCTGAACAATGCCATACCAACGGGCTGCTTTGACGGAGGCAGATAGTTCAAAATCACAACGAACGAGAGGGGAATCAGGACCCCTCCCGTAAAACCCTGCAGCACGCGAAAGAGAATCATCAGATCCAGAGAGTGCGCCTGTCCGCAGCACACAGAAAAGAAGACGAACAGGATCGAATTCGCCAGCAGGTATTTCTTGAGCGAGAACGCGGCTGCGAGCCATGCGGTCAGTGGGATCACGACGATTTCGGCAACCAGGTAGGAAGTCGGAACCCATGAGATCTCGTCCGAGCTGGCCGCCAGCGTTCCGGCGATGTCGCGCAGGGAGGAGTTTGTAACTATGATGTTCAGCACTGCCAGAAAGCACCCAAGAAGTACCCCGATGACGCAGATCCAGGTCTTCAAGGTGACGTGGTCGGAGATTTCTGAAGAGTGCTTCTTCGCAACCATTGCCGGATTTAAACTTGTTGTCGCCATGAGAGGCCTCCTTTACTTCGTAGCCACGGCAACGACGGCCGACATCCCAGGAGAGATAAGGTGCTCGTAGCCGCGTGTGCTGTCAGGATCGAGAACGATCTTGACCGGGATGCGTTGCACAATCTTGGTGAAGTTGCCGGTAGCATTGTCCGGAGGAAGCAACGCGAATTCATTGCCGGAGCCTGGAGCAAGGCTGTCCACATGCCCATGAAACTTATGCCCTGGAAACGTATCTATCTTCACTTCGGCATGCTGACCCGCGCGCATTTTCTCCAATTGAGTTTCTTTGAAATTGGCGACAACCCACAGCCGATCCTCGATAATCGCCATCAAGGGCTGGCCTATCTGCACGCGCTGACCAGCCTCAACGGACTTTTTGCCGATCCGCCCGCTCACTGGCGCCTTGATGATGGTGTAGGAAAGTTGAAGCTCTGCTTCTTCCAATGCGGCCCTGGCCTGCGCAACGTCTGCCTGCGCAGTGGCAAACTGGCCTTCGCGAACAGTTGTCTCAAGCCTTGTAGCTTGCGCGGACTGCAATCCGCCCTCTGAGCTAGTCAACTGGGACTCGGCGCGGACGACACCCTGCTGCGCGGCGAGCAGCTGTGCCTGCGCTTGGCGCACCTGTTCCTGAGCTGCCGTCTGGCCCGCCGCTGCGACTTGATAACTGGCTCTTTGGTGATCGAGCGTCTGCTTCGAAACCTGCTGCTTGGCATACAAGTCTTCGTACCTGCGCAGGTCGGTTTCTTCCCGCTGCAGCATTGCGCTTGTCTCATTCAGTTGGGCTTCCGCTCTTGGCACTCCCGCTTCAGCCGCAGTGACGGCGGCTTTCGACGCCTGGATCGATGCCTTGGCATCGCCAATCGAGCCCTGTGCCTGCGTAGTTTGCGCGGTCGCCGATTGTGCGGTGGAACGGATTGCCGCTGCGGCGGTATCCGCCTGACGCCCGGCAGCATCCAGCGCGGCCTGTGCACGGTCGAGTCTTACCTGATAATCGCTTGGATCGAGGATCACCAGCGTCTGCCCTTCCACCACGTGCTGGTTGTCATCGATCGGCACTTGTTGCACCGTATCCGTTACGCGGGCGCTGATGGGATGCACGTGCCCGGCAAGATACGCATCGTCCGTTGTCTCGTGCTGGGATGACCAAATGAGATAGCGAACGCCCAGGGCCAGCAGCACCGCTAAGACAGCGCCTACTCCCCAGATCAACAAAGCCTTCTTCGATCGCGCAAGTCCGCTCGCTTGTGGAAGCTCTGAGCTGATGGTTAACTCTTCGGTTTCTGGTTCGAGAACTGCGTGGCTCATGACATTCTCCTTTCTCGAGAATGATTCTTAGTGGTTGTAAGTCTGTTCCTCGCTGCCAGCGGCACGGGCAAGCTGCGCTCGTGCAATGTTGTAGCGAAAGAGCGCGCCGATCTCCGCGTCGTTGGCTCGGGCGAGCGAGTCCTGCGCGGCGGTCACTTCGATGTTGTCGGTAACGCCCGACTGAAAGCGTCCTTGCGAGAGTGCGACCTCGTCGTTGGCCAGCTGAACCTGCTGCCGGCTCAGGTTCACCTGGTGCAAGGACGCGGACAACTCGACCTCTCCATCGCGCACCTGCTCTGTTACTCGATTACGCTCCTGCTCGAGTTGTTCCTGCGTACGCTGTTCTGCCAGTGCCGCGCTCTTGCGCTCCGCGCTCAGCCGTCCGCCGGTGAAGATCGGGATCTTCACATTGACCCGATACTCGTATCCAGGTGTCGCTTTGCTGAAGGTCTGTCCTTGCTCGTTCCATTTCCCCTTGAAGGTCACACTTGGCAAAGACTCGGCAACGGCGGCTTTGTAGGCTGATTGAGCAGCCTCGATGTTCTCTTGCAGCGAGTGCAACTCCGGACGCTGAGCAAGCGCAGTCGACAGCGGGTCGGAAAGATCGAGCGCGGGCGTCGATAAAAAGTCCTGCTCGTCTGCGAACTCGAATTGCCGGCCGTCCGGAACATTCAGGATGCGCTTCAGCGCCTGAATCGTAGTTTCCGAATCACGCTGGTCATCGATTAGAAGCTGTTGCTCCTCGGTTAGCCGCACTTGTGCACGCGACACGTCGATCTTGGTTGCCACTCCGTCGTTCAGAAGATCCTGAGCCTGCTGCGCCAGCCGCTGAGCCAGTTCCACCCGCGACTCGGCAGCGGTAATGCTTGCAAGGGCGCGTAGATGCGCCATGTACTCGCTGACGGTGAGCAGGACCGTTTCCTCGCGAACCGTCTGCTCATCGGCGCGGCTCGCCTGCAAGCGATGTCCGCTCTCCTCGTATTGACGCATCAGCGTCAGGTCGAAAATCGGAGTCGAAAATGCTGGCCCGACATGGATGGACTGGTATGGGCCGATCTCGTGGGGGATGATGGAAGGCTGAACGCCAAGTTGGGCTTTTGTGTTGTATTGGGTGACCGCGTCGTTGCCATCGAAGGACGCCCGGGGAAGCAGCTCCGAGCGCGCCATCGCGCGATCCTGTTGTCTACTCGCGGTTTCGATATTGGCGATCTGGATATCGAGATTCTGTTGGAGCGCAAGATTGACTGCGCCGGTCAGAGTCAGGCTCTGGGGCGCCGCGGGTACATCCTGCGCACTCGCCACAGGAGAGAGCGCACACAGGATAAAGAGCAGGATCGTGGCCCCGATCGGGGCTGTTGCTAATCCTGGTCTGCCGTTGTCTTCAACTGTTCCGATCATTTTCAACCTCCTCTATTGACTGTCCAGTCAGTCAATTATGAGATGCTTCGCAGATCTTGCACGGTTGCAGTTTTTTTGGGGCTTTACTCGGTCACGGCCCTTTTGACGAAGGCCATCACTTCGGAAGCGTGTTTTTTCAATGACGCGTCGCTCAGGGGATTGGGCCCCTTGCGCGCATGGGAGAGGTTGTTCGCCGCACAAAAGTAAAAACCGCAAAGCCCTACGATATTGATGGCGCCATGCCAGGGATCCATCGGCCTGAACTCGCCCGCCGCTATCCCTTTCTTGAGCAGCGCCTCAATCCGGGTATAAAAGGAAGCTAAACCCAGCTTGCGGACGTGTTCTCCACTCCCCTGAATGCTCTCAAGCATGAAGATGACCGGTGAAAGTGGTCGAGCGCTCATCGCCTCAAGCAGGCTTTCCAGCATCGACAGCAAGGAATCTGTTGCGGTCTGATTTTTGTCGACAGCCTTATTCAACGCCTCGCGGAATGGTTCATAGGCCTGCTCCAGCACCGCCTCGAAAAGCCCTTCCTTGCTTTTGAAATAATGAAAAATCATGCCCTTCACTACATTTGCCCGCGCTGCAATGCTTTCGGTTCGCGCTGCGGCGAAACCATTGGTCCCGAATTCAATCTCGGCTGCGGCCAGGATGGCCGGTACGGTCACCTCTCGATCCCTTACCTGTGCGCGATGAGGTTTGCCTTCGATCGTGACTGAATATCCCATGGAATCTCCTCTTCCAAAACAATACTACTGACTGACCAGATAGTCAATCGAAAAAATGAATTTCTGAATGGATAGGGGCCTATCCTCGGCCTTCTACAGGGCAATTGACTCACTGAGAACCGGCCGCTCGCGGGCCGCGATCGATTCAAGCGAGAAAAGGAGGCAAGAGCACCAGAGAAAAAGCGGATTGCTACTCTGCGGTCGTCCAGCATGCTGAAACCTCATGACAGAGTCGGGAACGGAAAAGTCAAACACTGAGCCGTTTTCCGAATTGGGGTGCGGTCGGCCGCCTCAGAAGCCTGGTTCGCGGTTGACGCTGGCCTCTATTGCGGTGGTCGTGGAGTCGGGGTCACGACGTGTTGGCCAAGCTTTACATCCGCGGTTCCTATCCGACCCGAGGCATCCACCCGAACCGTAAACCGAGCGCGGACCGCTTTCGGGTTGTAGTCGAGATTGTATCTCAGGTTCAAGTCCCGCAGAATCCTGCCCGTGGGTGGCGCGGTCAAGGGGGCATTGTCTCGGATGATCTTCGCGACGCGGCTTAGTTCCTTGTCCTTCTTGTCATAGGTGGAGACCACCAGAAGGACTTCGGAGTGGCGCGGCTCAGTGTCGGTGGCCGTTGTCCAAACCAGATTGTGGCCATCCACGCGAATGGTGTATTGTTCCCAATCTGTCGGCGAGGCGACAACGTCGATGTGCACACCGTCATAGACCATGGTGCTGCTGTCTGCAGCAACCAGGTCACTAATGAGTCGGCGCGAAGGCTTCACCGGGTCCACGCGTCCCGGGCCGTGCTCGACATAGTATCCGGCGCGAGTGATTACGGACAGATCGGGACGACTGAGCGTGACCTTGATGTGGCGGAATTTACGCGGATCGGGTGAGGTATTGGCAGGCCGGTAGGTCAGAGTATAGAAGCTGGACCCATCCTGGATAGCGGTGCCGATTTCCATATCGACATCGTTGCGTCCGTAGAGGGTGCGTCCGCCTGTGGCTTTGGCCAATTGGTTGAATTGATAGTTTCCGCCAAATGGGTCAACCAGTGGATCGCCGCCATACACGCTTGGATCGACTTGCACACCGGCCGGGTCGATCGTGTAAAGCGTAACGCGGGCGTCGCGCAACACGTTCACACAGTCCTGGACGGCGCTATCAATGCGATTGCCTGCATCGATTGCCATACGGTCGAATCGGAATGGAGGAAAGCCGCGACCGATCCAGATCATATTCTTGTGGCCGGGATGGCCGATTACGGCTTGTGCCACGCGGCGCAGAGTAATGAAGGCCGTGGCGTACCGCTCTCCAACCCAGGCGCTCTGGTGCATCTGCCATGGATAAGCCGCAAAGTGATGGTCCAGCGCCTTGATAAGATCGTCCTTGGTCTGGGTGTAGTCCCGCAGCACAGTAAAATGCTCCAGATTGACGGCGATTAACATTGTGGGTGCAGGCAGTTTGTCCGGCTGCTTGTCGAGAAACTTCTTGAGCGAGTAGCGCGCGAATGCCATATCTTCAAATCGCGTGTTGAACTCGTCGAGCAGAATGATGTTCACGGGAGCCCGCGGCGCCACACGATCGAGATCCGCAGTGGACTCTATTGACAGTTGACCATCGGGCGAATGCGCGCCGGCCTGCTCGAAGTTGAGAATCGTTTGCGGTTGGCCTTCTTCTTCCACTTTGAATTCGTCGCGGTTAAGATCCTTGACCACCCTTCCCTTCTTGTCCACCACCACCATATCCAGCACAACCAGGCGAGTGGTGACGTGCAGGGTGTAGTCCGCGCTGAGAGTGGCAGCCGAAGAACTCGGGGGCTGCACTGGCGGAGTCGGGGTTTGTGCTGGCGTGTTGAGCGGTTGAGCCGCCGGTTGCGTGCCGGATTCAGCCGGGGTGGTTTGCTGGGTGACGAGCGAAGAGGCAGAAGCCCGGCCGGATTGGGGCGGCTGAGCTGACAGTAACGCTGGAACCAGGCATGAAAGCAGGATCCTGGCTAACTTATTAAGACATGGAATGATCATCAGTTCCTCGGCTTTCACTGGTTCGGAGAGGACGGATCGTTGCATGGTTCCCCAGTGATTCCAGACCCTCGTCAAAGAAACAAATCCTCTTGTGCACAAGTGGTATGCGCTGAAGTGTGAACGGTGAACTCCTATGGGCCGCAAATCAGTTTACGCCGGGACCCAACCCGCTGCAAATAGGGAAGGAATCTCATTTCCGGACTGAATCGGGCGTGGGGATCAGCAAAAGCGGATTTTGAAGTGAGTAGGCCGAAAGCCTGCCTGGGACTCGGCAAGCCTCGTCCGCTCAACCTCAACTGCGGGTCGCAGGTTTCAACTGCGGGTCGCAGGTTCAAGAGTGCGCCAAGAGCCGTATCACTCTCCTGACCTGCCGCTGGTGACGGGAATAGCGAACAATGTGTCGAACCAACAAACGTGCAGATGAGCAGTCCCGACATTATTCAGCGACCTACCAGCCTTCCCTGGACTCCGCTCTCATCGACCCATTCCTTTGGCGGAATAGCCCTGCCATACGTACTCCAAAGCCTCCGGCAGCGTTTGTTGCTTCACGGCGCGGTCTACATGGCCGGCGTTGCGGGCAAAGACAAATTGATAGTGATAACCCTTGGCGGCCAGCACTCTGGCCATGCTCTCGTTGGCCACGACCCAATCGTGCATTTGGTCACGCATGGAATTGGGATTGAGGAGGTCCCGGTCGCCCACTTCCATCCAGATGCGGATCGGTTTGACAGAAGTATTGGGAATCAACCTTTCATGAAACTCCCAGGCGCCATGAAGGGATTGCGAGTTGCTGGGCCACTGCTGATTGACATACGTTCCCGAGTAAGTGAGAACGCGGTGGTACCACTCGGGGTGGTACCAGGCCATGATCAGTGCGCAAGAACCGCCGGAACTGCCTCCCATGGTGGCGCGAGCATCGGGATCGTGCGAGAGCTTCACGTGAGCTTGCGCTTCGGCGAGTGGAAGAACTTCCGTTTCGACGAACTCGGCATAGCGGCCGGACATGGTGTCGTATTCAAGGCCGCGCTCACTGCCCTGCGCATCGCCTGATCCATTGCCGATGGAGATGGCTACCTGGACGGGAACCCGATGCTCGGCGATGAGGTTGTCGAGCGCTGTGAACAAGGCCCGATCAGGCCCGTCCGCGCCGACGATGAAGGGTGCCGCGGTGCCGGGAACGTATTGCGCAGGGACATAGACGGCGACTTGGCGAGTATATGGAGCGGAGTGGCTGGTGGTGACGATGAGCTTGGCTGGATCTGCAGAATCCGGAGTACCGAAGGTGCCGGGCTCGCGCGCAATGCCGGGATAAATCTTGCTGTCGGCTGAACTCATCGTGAACTCGAAGACCGTTCCGTGCGGCACTCCGGGCTGTACAGACATCTCCGCCGCCGGAATGTACGCGGGGCCGAGGATGAAATTTCCGTCGGCGTCCGCGGGTGCATTGACGCCGCTGGCCAACTCTTTGGCGACGACAAACCCCGGCATGTTGGGATCGCGGGCGGGCGGCGTGGTGCGCGGTGTGGAGAGCGTTACCGGCGCGGCCGCTGGCTGAGCCGGAGTAGGGGCAGGCGCCTGGGGAAATGCCGGGGTTGCTGTAGCGATCAGGCAAAGCGCAGCGATGAACTCCAACGAGACTGTATTGCGGAGAAGACGAAGCATGGAGGACTCCCTTGGTATCTCAGGCATGTTGGTTGACGCTAGATGGAAGGCGTGCTCGATTCAAATCCTATCGACGTGCGCGGCGCTGGCCGGCAGAGGAAACATATCACCTGCGACGCCAGCACAAAAACCGTGGTCATTTATTCCCCAAAGGAAATGATAAGCGGGCAAGGCCGACAGGAGCAAAGGACATTTCCATATCTCTGCTTCAACGTTGCAGCGGTTCGAGGAGCGGAGCGACAGGAGCTTCGGCTTCCAGGGAGGTTAGGAAATGCGGAGTGAGCTTTGCCCGTGATGCCTGCTCGTACCCATATCCGTAGCCAAGCAGTCGCGCTTCGCTCCAAGCCGGGCCAATGAAGGAGAGCCCAACGGGAAGTCCCAAGACCGCCCCCATGGGTACGGTGAGGTGCGGATAACCCGCAATCGCCGCAAGTCCACCCGCACCCGCTCCACCAATCTGATCTCCATTCGCCGCGTCGATTTTCCAGGCTGGTGGCATCGTGGGACACACCAGAACATTGAGATGGTCCTTGGCGAGCATCGCATCGATGCCGTCGGCCCCCGCGATTCTCAACGACGTGGCGCGCGCAGCCTTGTAGGCCGGATCCTCGAGCCCCTTCGTAGCCTCGGCCTTGATGAAGGTCTCCTGCCCGAAGAGCGCGAGTTCCCGGTCGGCATGTGCCGTGTTGAAGGCGATCAAGTCGGCGAGCGTGCGCGATCGCACCGCCGCGGGCGTGGTGGCGAGATAGGCGTTCAGATCCACTTTCAGTTCGGTATTCAGCACCAGAGTCTCAGCATCGCCGAGTTTCTCGCGGTCCTTCAACTCAGTGATGTCAACAAGGATAGCGCCCTGCGCCTTGAGCACCGCCAGCGCCTTCTCGAAGACCTTGTCCGTCTCCACAGACCATCCGGTTGCAAAACGCAGCACTCCGATTCTGACGCCGTTTAGAGAGCCGGGTTTGAGCCCGGCCAGATAGTCGGAGATATGTGCGTCAGCGCCCTTCGTGGCCGGATCGGCGGGGTCGGAACCTGCAATGGCAGCCAGGACTCGAGCCGCAGTGGTGACATCGGCGGCGATCGGGCCGGCTGTGTCCTGACTGTGGCTGATCGGCACGATCCGGTTGCGGCTGACCAAGCCTACCGTGGGCTTGAGCCCCACAACGCCGTTGACTGCCGCCGGGCAGGTGATCGATCCGTCGGTCTCAGTGCCGATCGCGGCCTCCACCTCGCCTGCCGCAACCGCCGCCCCGCTGCCCGACGAGGAGCCGCATGGATCGCGATCAAGTGCGAACGGATTACGCGTCTGGCCGCCCACCGCACTCCAGCCTGAGATCGAGGCGTTCGAACGGATGTTGGCCCATTCCGAAAGGTTGGACTTGCCCAGAATTACAGCGTCGGCAGCACGCAACCGCGCAACCAGCGGCGCATCGCGATGGGTTACGTTCTCAAGCAAGGCCATACTGCCGGCGGTAGTGGGAAGCGGTCCGTCAGACTCTATATTGTCTTTGATCAGGATCGCGTATCCATAGAGAAGTCCGTGCGCACCTTTGCGCCTGTCGATAGCGCGGGCCTGATCCAGCGCCGTGGGGTCGAGAGCAATTACAGCGTGGATCTTGGGATCCGTGGCTCGCACCCGTGCAATTGCCGCATTGGTTGCGGCCTCAGCCGTCTGTGCAACACTCGGACACGCCGTGGAAGCAACCGCCAAAGGTAGGGCCAAGGCTGCGATGAGCACTCTATGCTTCATGTCCATCCTCACATTCTATCGGGCCCTGCCGTCTCAAGCGACTGGCCATTCATTCAGTCTAACCGTGGATCAAGAATTGGGCAGTCTCTCGCTCGGCTTGTCATCTCGGGCCGTGCTGTAACTCTGCGGCACGTACGGATCAGCCGAATGTCGCGGCACTTCCATCCGCACGACGATCGTCTCGGCCAGCCGATCATGCGCGCACTGGTGGTTAGGATTCAAGAAGTATTGCAAGAAGCCGAACCCGCCTTCCAGTGCCGACGCGCCATAGCCAAGCGCTCGCTCCACAGACTGCCAGAAGGTGAGCCTGTCATGTGTCAAAGACACTACACGAATCCTCAGCAGGCGCTTGCCCGGCGTCAGACCGTTGGTAAAGCGCAGGAACAGCCCGAAGTAAAGCAGGAGCCACAGGGTCCAGAGCAATTCCAGAGTCAAATCCATTCTGAATTGAACCTGCACGTGCACATGTTGGCCCGACGAATGAAAGAGGTCCTCTCCTATGCGCAGCTTCTGCTCAATGAGATATTGAAGAGCCAGCTTCACAGGGGCATTGGTCAGAGCCAGAATGACGAAGTCAATGGCAACAGCCGAGAAGCGCCGGCCAAAAGGGGCCAGCGGCGAACCTTCCAGCGCGTGGGCGCGGTGGCTCTCGTGAGGGTTGAAGATGCCCGCCTGACGAAAAAGTGGCATGCAGACAATATAGGACGTCCGCGCGCTGAGCGGCCCGAGAAATCCGATTTTGGCCCTTGCAGGTTCTCCGGGGCGCAAAATCGGGATCGTGTACTGTTGGCCGACAACCCAAGTTCCGACTTGGAGGTTTGGCTCGCAAGGAGAGCAGGCGACACTTACCCTCGGGGCCAGAGTCGAGTTTCACTTGTCCCATCCGGCTTTCCATGGCCGCGCGCCCAATAGGGTTTGGCCTGGCGACGGGCCTATGGATTCAGCGTAAGGAAGGCCACTCCGTAACCGCTCAGCGTTATCGGTATTCGCCCATTCGGCGCCAGCTTGGAAGGCACCGGTCCAGTGTTTGCATTGGTCGCCGAATCGATGACCAACAACGTAGCGGAAGAGAAGCTGCCCAACCCTGACGTCTCGACAAGGACGGTGCGCGGAGCCCCAACACCATTGTTGTCCGCCGGTGAAGCAACCGCGTGGTTATTCACCATCACCGTCACCGATCCATCCGCATTCTGAGTCGCCAGTGTCTCCACCGTCGTGGTATCCGTCGCCGTCAGTGTAAGTATGTTCGGGCCCGGTGACGTCGGTGTTGAAGGATAGAAAGAGGCCAGTGTCTGGTCCACCCAATAGCTCAGGTAGGTGTTGCCGCTGGTATCCACCTCGCCGTATTGCTGATCGCCGTCATAGGCCCAGTGATACAGAGCCTGGTTGCCCACCTTGCCCAGTTGCGAGAAGACATACGGCCGCCACGCCGCGAAGAACGAGCTGGTTCCCCGGTGGTCGTCCACAAACACCTGGCTGGGATTGCAAGTGCTCATGCCGTTGGCATCCTCGTAATCGGCGTTCACATTGTTTTCCGTTACCCACACCGGCACATTCGCCAGATCCGGACGGGTCTGCAACTCCCGATAGAAATAACGAATATTGGCCGCGAACTGCGGCACGGTATTCATCAGGTCCGTGTCAGTGTTCGCCTGGTCGCATGAACTATAGAAATGTGTGGAGACAATGTCCACCTGCGTGTTCACGCCGCCCGAATTTGCGGGAGCGACAAAGGCCGGCAAGTACGTCATCGGATCGCCTCCGTCGCCCGATCCCAGCCCATAGTCGGAGTACTCGATCGCCGAGAACTTGATGGTCGGGTCCACAGCCAACATCGCCGGAACGACCGTGTTGTAGATCGTCACATACTGGTCGGCGGTGATCCCGTTGCCGTTGGGCTCGTTGAAGATACCCCACCAGGTAATCGGATAGCTGCTGGGCGATTGGAAATGCACACCGCCCCAGTCGAAGCCGCCTTTGTTGTAGTAGCGCACCAGGTTCGCCGCGTAGGCCGCAAAATCGTTCACATGATCGGCCACATCCAGTTGCCCGTTGCTGAAGCACATCCACGCTGGCGCCGTCGCAATTTGAAACTCCGGACTGTGATCTGCCGATGCAAGAACGGGCTGCACAGTCTGGTCCAGAATGGTGAAGTTCCAGTCGGCTGGCGTACCGGTGTTGGTCGACATCGCTACGCCTTCGCTCACCGACTGCAGCCGTATGTGCTGCGGTCCCAGCGTATTCATCGTGCTTTCCCGCGCCGTTGGACCGGTGCCGAAGAAGTCGCCGTCCCACTCCGCCACTTGGAACGAAGTGGACATGAACTGAGCGAGCTTCCCCTTGACTCCCAGGTTGGTGTCAACCGTAGGACTTACCATTGCGACTACGTCATTGATGACCGTGAGCTGTTGCGAGGCGTTCTGCGTGCCGGAGGAAACGGTCACTGTCGCCGTGTAGGTTCCGGCCGATACATTCAGGCCACCGGAGAAGGTGATGGAAGGCGACTGTGGGTCGGAATTGTATTGTGCTGAAATTCCAGCGGGAAGGCCGGTCACCACCACGGCCACCGACCCTGACGCATTCGTGATGGAAATCGGCAGAAGCACCACCATTTTGCCATCTTGCTGGAGATCGATACTGGTGACGCCCAAAGTCAGGATCATTGCCGGAGGTGGCGGAGTCGAGTTGTTGCTGCCACCACAACCGGCAAATGTGCCAAGAAGGGAGAAGAGTGCAAAAGCGGAAATCGAAGGAATGCGGGCGAATCGTAGTGGCATGGACATATCTCCGCAGATGTCGATCGAAACATCATAGCTGGCGGCGGAGGTGCGCAACCATGAAGTTCGACCGCCGGATCAAGTGTATATTGCGCTCCGCCCCAAAGTTCAAACAGTGGGCCGTCATCCGAACCGGTACGGACCATTCTGAACGAGCGACCGGCCAACCGGAACCAGCGTGAGCCGTAACGTCAGTGTTGAAGAGGCGGCAGTTTTCCAATCAACCCGGAGCATAAAGCCGACGCAGTGCTCAGTTTCCGAAAAGCGGCTCCTTTTCAAGAATTGATCCGAGGAACGGCAGGCCACTGAACATTTTCAGATGACGCGCAATGATTCGTGCGTTAAGATTCTATCGCCATCCTTCATAGAGAGGACTACCCTATATGGCTTTGAGGAGGAACATGACTTCGAGCAGCAACCCTGGCAGAGTCGCCGGATTCCTCTATCTACTTCTCGGCTTTTCAGTGTTCCGGCCGATTTATGTGGAGGGAGCGCTGATCGTGCGCGACAATGCGTCCGCTACGGCGCACAACATCGCCACTCACGAGACACTTTTCCGGCTAGGCATCGTGTGCGACCTTCTAGCCGGCCTCTCCTGCCTTGTCGTCGCGCTCGCGCTTTACCGTGTACTCAAGCAAGTGGACCGCAGCCTCGGCGTTCTAATGGTGCTCCTTGGCGGATGCATGCCTCTTGTGATCGATTTTCTCAATTCGCTGAACGATATTGCCGCGCTGCTGCTTGCGCGTGGCGATGGTTTTCTGTCAGCATTCAATCAGCCGCAACTGGCTGCGCTCGCAACCCTGTTTCTCCGTATCCACGAGTATGGCTTTGTGATCAACGAAGTCTTCGCGGGTCTGTGGCTGCTCCCCTTCGGCATCCTGGTATTCCGGTCGAGTTTTCTTCCCCGCCTGATCGGCGTCGCGCTGATGATCAACGGCTGCGCCTATGTGACTATCGCCTTCACCGGCCTTCTCGCTCCGAACTTTGTCGATCGCGTGACTCGAGTGGTTTCCCCTGCACTTCTCGGGGAGGGGGCAATCGTGTTGTGGCTCATGATCAAAGGCGCAAGGCCCCAGCCGCAGCCGGTCGCCGCCATCTCCTCAACCGCCGACTGATAGGGCGCCGCTGATCGTGCATAGGATGAACCTGCAACTCGCATTGTGTTTCCGAAGGTTCCGTTTCGGAAAGTGACGCATTGCAATTTCTGGATTACTTCTGAATGACCGGCAAGAACGAAGCCGCAGGCGCCGCGGACGCTCGATTGTGGCATAATCGGACCGTACGGGCTTGGAGAGTGCGCTTCGTCGGCAATCGATATTCATGGGCTAAATAATTGATTGCAGGCTGGTTTCGATTGAATCTCCATAGACATTCTCCGCATCCGCGGCAAACGCCCGCGGCTCCCTTCTTGCCTCCAAATCGAAAATGCCTCGCACCGGCAACTTGCCGTCCTTGCGCATCCTGCGCGAGGCGTCTCCGATGTTGGCTAACGGTATTCCGGACATGGAGGAGAAAATTGACAATTTGCCTACGACGACCATAAAGCTTACCGGGAGAAATCCGTAGGAAGATCATCGCTGGCGGCACGGAGGCTACCCGCATGAAGCCCCATGTTCGAACCAAACCCAATCGCAAGAAGGCTAGGACATTCTAGCGCCAGCCTGATTGGGAATTTGCAAAGAAAGCAGTTCTCAACAGCCTAACCAATCCTGGCTCCCCGTCTTCAGCTTTCGGGGATACAGAAACTCCTCCCCGTAGAACTTTGCAGTTGCCGCGAGACGCTTCCCGATCGAGGGCTTTTCCATCAATGCGTCAGCAAAGACTTCTGCGTTGCGTAGTCCGAACGTGAAAGGTAGCCCGCATTGAGCGCAACCTTGTCGAATGGCAGGTCCAATCCTGGTTTGGTTGATGGACTCAGTTGCGACCGCCTGACCCTCCGGCCGAATTTGATTTCTTGCTCCAGGCCTATGGTAAGCTCAACAAAAGAGCCCTTAGGGCTGATCCTTGCTATCCTCTTTCTATTCGTCTTTTTAGGAAAGTAAGGGCGCAGAGACCCAAATGAATCAAACAGCGACTCATAATGTCCTCCTCGTGTCGCGGAACAGGCGACCGTGAAGGATAAGAACGCCAAGGAAAGGCGCGATGCGGGCCATTCGGCAAGCTTCGAAACGGGAGTGCGCCCGCAGGCTGAAGAGAGCGAAGCGGAGAAGGCTCAACGTTCGACCGAGTCGCTGGAGGGATTGTCACTGGCAGATCTCTGGCAGATGGTGCATGACCTAAAGAAGCAAAAAATCGAGTTAGAAGTCCAAAACGCCGAATTGCTCGGGAAAGTGAGCCACGCGGAGAGTTTGCCCGACAATCAGAAAATCCTACAACTCTTTGAAGACTACCTGCGGATGTATTCATCGCGCGATGACCTACTCACCGCAGAATTCAGCGAGGACTTCTCAGGCTTTACCGGTGGCGGGGACTTTCTGGTCAAAGACAAGGCAGAATGGGTCGCGATTACCCGCCAGGATTTCGCCCAGGTCAAGGATCCGATTCGTATCGAACTCAAGGACCTGGCCATCCAGTCACTGGCCGACACAATCGCCATTGCGACCGGCTTTTTTACCATTCACCTGCCAATCAAAGACCACATCCTTTCACACCAGACGGCCCGACTGGTACTTATATTCCGCAAGGAAGTCGCTGGCTGGAAAATCTGCCACAGCAGTATTTCGATTCCTTACAACCTGGTGGGAGCGGGTGAGATATACCCGCTCAAGGAGTTGGCCGAGCGCAATGAGTTTCTGGAAAGGCTAGTCGATGCGCGGACAAACGAGCTCTCGACGGCCAACGACAACTTGGAAAAGGCGAATGCAGAACTTGAGAGGAAAATTGCTCAGCACACTCTTGTCGGGGAGGCGCTAAGGAGGAGTGAGGAGTTATATCGATCGATCGTCCATGCCTCTCCCGACGACATCACTATCACCGATTTCGAAGGCCGTGTCCTCCTGGCGTCGCCGGCTGCCTGGTCGATGTTCGGCGCTGCCGCGGAAGAAGACTTCATAGGGCGTTCGGTCCTCGATTTTATTGTCCCCGAAGATCGAGAGCGAGCATTGTTCCGAGTTGGCCTGAGGCGTGATGGCATCATCATAGGGCCGGCCGAATACAGAGGGCGGCGTTTTGATGGAAGTACCTTCGACATTGAGGTGAACAGTGAATTCATCCGGGATGCACAGGGGTCGCCCACCGGTATGGTGGTAATCGTTCGTGATATCACCGCTCGCAAGCATGCGGAATTGGAGCAGGCGGAGCTTAAGCTTCGCCTCGTGGAGCACACAGCCGAGCTCGAACGACTGAATGCGCTTCTGCATGAACAGGCACTCGAAGACTCGTTGACTGGGCTGCCAAATCGCCGGCAGTTTACTGCGACGCTGGATCGTGAGATTCGCCGTGCCCGCCGCAACAATGGCGAGATCTCGCTCCTGATTGCCGACGTGGATTTATTCAAACTCTATAACGACACTCTCGGACACCAGCGGGGCGACGACTGTTTGAAGCGAGTGGCGCAAATATTGAAGGCAACGTTCCGGCGTCCAGGCGAACTTCCCGCTCGCTATGGAGGCGAGGAATTCGCGGTGATTCTCCCGAACTGCGGACCGGATTTTGCAATGGCCCTGGCGGAACGATTGCAGCGTGCAATGAAGGAAGCGCACATCGTCCACCCCTCGTCCGGGGTGGCGCCCTATCTCACGTTCAGCATAGGAATCGCGAGTGAACGCGTACGAGCCGGCGTTAACGCAAAATCCCTGATACAAGCTGCGGACAATGCACTTTATCGATCGAAGGCCGAGGGCAGAAATCGCGTCACCGCCGGCACGATGGAGCACCAGGACCGCAACGCCGGTTAATCGCCGGGAGTATTTCCTGAGTGGGAAGGGTCTTCCGAAGCAAGCATGTCCAGCTGGCCAGCCTTAGAATCAGCGGTTAAGTGGTCCCACTCACCCTCCCTGTCAATGACCCAAGTCTTAGCAATGAAGAACGGCCTGCCGGACAGCTCGGCGGGTATTGAAATCTGTTGCGCAGAAACATGGGCACAGACCAGCAGCCAGAGCGCAAGGAGTCTCTTCCTTGCGGGTTTCTTCCTATTGTCAATGACGTTCATTTTAAGATGCGCGCTCAACTTGCTTGGTGGTGATGAGGACCTTCGCCAGGAGAATATGATCTGGCGAGATCGGAAGCGAACGACTGACCTCTGCGCTCGGGAGTGCGCCTCAAAGACTGGCTAGACAAAGCAACTATTAGGCGCGTTCTCAGGACCGCGCCCAATGGAATTTCCCCAATTATTCATTAGGATGGCGTTCGAATTCACTGCCAGATTGACGACTCCCTCGCTGGTCGTCTGTGTTCTAGAGTGATTCCACAATTCACGTGCCCATTGTGGTTCCTCGAAAGGTGGTATTTTCTTGAGGAAGAAGCCACTTTAGGTCAGTGGTTCCGGAGGATCGCAATTGTGAAACAACTGAAGTGCGCTCAGGATGAAGAAACCGATGTTGTTGAAGAGACAACGCAGGTCGTAAGCTAGATTGGCTCGAAAGATGAATTGCTGGGTGCTCTGCGTACTCAATGCCCCAATGCTCCCGACAAGGTTTCCCCTTCAGTGTCTCCTATGTCTTCCAAATAAACGGGGCGTCCCACAACCATCTGGAAGATGTGGAACACCCCGATTCGAACTTGAATCTGCAGCTACCTACTGAACGATTATGGAGACGAGTGTCGAGGCCGTGATCTTTGCGTCGGATGCATCCGTTCCGGTTACTGTGAAGGTGTATGTTCCCGCGGATGTCGCTGGGGTACCGGGAGCGGCGGGCGACGCGGAGCTGGCTCCTCCACCTCCGCCACAGCCGATTGCCCCGGCGGCGCCAACAACCACCATCAAAACCAGCGACGAGATCCAGCGGCGACGACGCGACGGATTGCCGAATAGAAGCATGCCCGCCAGGACCACGCCTCCGCTGCCAAGCCCCCACGGATTTATCTGCGACGGGCGTGTCATTGCAACTGTGCTAGCTCCAGTTGTATTTGCGGTGAACACGGCGTTTGTGGTTCCGCCCGACGTAATCGCGACGCTGATTGGATTCAAGCTGCACGTTGGCAAACTCTGTGCGCCGGAGGGATTGAGGTGGTCCCGGTTGTTCGGACAGTTTTTGTTGTTTCTTAAGTGGAAGTTCTTGTTCTCGGTTTAGGCTGCCAGGGACTCTGGCAGGCGGTTGAAGTATACCTGATCGGGCGTGAGCGCT
>Ga0181516_10000492_pt1 | contig 36195 bp, 35 predicted proteins | sample PEATcosm2014_Bin_25_FD_121104 | JGI IMG/M metagenome (GOLD analysis project Ga0181516, IMG submission 121104) | Peatland microbial communities from MTU Mesocosm Facility, Houghton, MI, USA - PEATcosm2014_Bin01_10_metaG | ecosystem: Environmental > Terrestrial > Soil > Wetlands > Peat | place... | reverse complement strand
TTCTCAAGCCCGACGTCACCCGCCGCAACCTCACCGGCGCGGTCAACGCGCGGATCGAGGCGGCGGGCCTGCGCATCGTCGCCCAGAAGCGGGTGCAGATGACGCGCGCCCAGGCCGAGACCTTCTACGGCGTGCATCGCGAGCGGCCGTTCTTTGGCGAACTGGTCGAGATGATGACCGCGGCGCCGGTGGTGGTGCAGGTGCTCGAAGGCGATGACGCCATCCAGCGTTATCGCGACGTGATGGGCGCGACCAACCCCGAGAAGGCCGCCGCCGGCACGATCCGCAAGGACTTCGCGCTGTCGATGGGCGAGAATTCCGTCCACGGCTCCGACGCCCCGGCGACCGCCGCGGTCGAGATCGCCCAGTTCTTCGCCGGCAACGAGATCGTAGGATAAGTTCCTCCTCCCGCTTCGCGGGAGAAGATCTCGCCCACGGGGAAAGACCCGCAGGCGCCAGTTGAGAGCGATCCTTCTATGTCACCCCCCGCGAAAGCGAGGGTCCAACGCCTGGCGAGAACGCCGGCGGCGGAAAGACTGAATCCCCGCTTGCGCGGGGATGACAAGGAGAGCGGAAGCGCCGGATGAGGGAAGTCGCCGACTCGCCCTCGCCGGCCCTCTCCCGCAAGCGGGAGAGGGGAGCTTATTCCGTCGCCGTCGCTTCGCCCGGCCGCGGCTCGGCGGCATGGGCGCGCTGCATCAGCGCTTCCTCCATCCGGTCGGCGATTTCGCGCAAGAACGGGTTGCGCGTCTCGCGGCCGGCGCGGCCGGCGTCGAGATCGGCCTGGAAGCCGTCGCGCAGCGGCCATTGCTCGGACAGCAGCTCGAACCCCGCTTCGGCGATCGCCTCGGCGGCGCGGGCGAGTTGCGGCTCGGAGCGGCCGACCTTGGACAGAACGACGACGATGCGCCCCTCGGCGCCGCGCTTGGCGAGCTTTCTCGCCAGCACCAGCGTCGGCCGCAGATCGTCGAGCGAGGTGCCGGTCGGCAGGAACACGACGTCGCTTTCCTCGGCGAGCTCCTTGGTCAGGTCGTCGGCGAGGCCGCGCGTGTCGGCGATGATGAAGTCGACGTCCATGATCGCCTTGCGCAGTTTCTTGAGGCTCTTGAACGGGCGCGCGTCGATTTCCGGTGCGATCGCCGCCTGCAGCCGCGCTGCGTTCCACTCGACGCAGGTGAGCTGGTCGAGGTCGAAGTCGGCGAGCAGCGCCCGCTGGCCGCGATGCGCCGCGCCGACCGCGAACAGCCGGGCCAGCGCGCTCTTGCCGACGCCGCCCTTCTGGCTGACGAAACTGACCGTTTTCGCCGGCAACCGACCTTTGCTCATCGCCCCCTCCGCGCCGCGCGCGAAAGCATAGGCTGAATCGCTCACGGCAAGAAGCCGCCCAGAGGCCGCAGGGTCGGCGCTTGCGCGAAAGCGCCGCCGTTCAGGCGAAGTCTTCCATCTCGTAGAGCGGACGAATCTCGATCTCGGACGGGCCGGGCGCCGGATTGGGGCATTGCTTGACCCAGCCGATCGCCTCGTCGAGGTCTTCGACCTTCCAGATCCAATAGCCCGAGGCGAGTTCGCCGACGGCGCCGAACGGCCCGAGCTTGACCGAGCGCTGCGCGCCGGCGAAGGCGACGCGCGCGCCCTCGGCGGTCGGCTTCAGCCCGCCGCCATCGACCATCACGCCGGCGGCGATCAGCCTCTGGTTGAACGCGCCCATCGCCGCCATCAGTTCGCGGCTCGGCAATTTGCCGGCTTCGGAATCGGTCGTCGCCTTGACGATGACCATCACCCGCATCGCCTCCTCCCGTCGATTGTTTTCTCGCGGGCCTCGCGACGCGAACGAGCGCCGCGAGACCGGCCGTCGTTTCAGCGCTTGGGCGCGACCAGAGCGAACAGCGCGCCTTCGAGGTCGGTCGCCTGGACGATCCACTGGCCGCCCGGCACTTCCATCGGGCCGTTGACGATCTTGCCGCCCTTGGCCTTGACCCGCTCGGCGGCGGCGTCGATCGCCGGCACGTTGAAATAGAAGAGCCAGAACGGCCCGGACGTCTGCGGCGTGCGAGTCATGATCCCGCCGACGTCGCTGTCGCCGCCAGCGAAGCCGAACAGCTGGTAGACGCCCATCGCGCCCATATCCATGCCGCGGCGCTTGGTCCAGCCGAACAGGTCGGCGTAGAAGTCGAACGCCTTGGCGCCGTCATTGGCGTGCAGCTCGCGCCAGCCGACGAGGCCGAGCGCGTCCGGCGCGGGCGGCGGCGGCGGATTGCCGCCGGCGTCGCGGAACAGCCGGAAGTAGACGCCCTGCGGATCGGTGACGACCGCGAAGCGGCCGACGCCGGGGATGTCGGAAGGCGCGCGCTTCGCCGCGCCGCCGGCGGCGACGAGCTTCGCCGCCGCTGAGTCCACATCTTCTACCCAGATATAGCCGGCCCAGCACGGCGGCGCGCCCAACGCCTTGGCTTCCGTGGAAATCGTGATCATGCCGGCGACGCCATAGGCGCCGGCCGAAAGGACGGTGTAGGGCCGCTCGCCGGTCCCAGCGGTGTTCTTGGCGGTCCAGCCGACGACATGGGCGTAGAAGTCGGCGGCGGCTTTGACGTCCTCGCCCATCCATTCATACCAAACGAACTTGCCTGCGGGACTGCTGGTCTTCGATTCGCTCATCAAGACGTCTCCTCAATTGGGGCCCGCGGCCCGCCGAACCGCGGCGATGTCGAGCCTAGCCATCGCCGACACCGCCTTCATGACACGATTCGCCTGATCGGCGTCGCCGCTGGTCAAGAGTGCGGGCGGCGGGCGCAGGCCGCGATCCGCCACGATACGCCCGCTTGGCGCCGGCCGTCACACCTGCAGGACCGAGCCGAAGTCGAAGGTCGACCCCGGCGGGTTCTCGCCGACGCGCAAGGTCTTGTCGTCGGGGAAATGATAGGGCGGGACGGGCAGGTTGTAGGGCGCCGGGACGCCGAGGAAGACGCGTCCGGCAAGGTCGTATTTCGAGCCGTGGCAAGGGCAGAAATATCCGCCGGGCCAGTTCGGCGCCGGATCGGTCGGGCTCGGCTGCGGAAAGAATTTCGGGATGCAGCCGAGATGGGTGCAGACCCCGACCAGGACGAGGACCTCGGGCTTGACCGAACGGTTTCCGTTGGTCGCGTAGTCGGGTTGCTGGCGCGCGGTCGAATTGGGGTCGGCGAGCAGCGCCAGATGCGCCGGCGTCTGCAGCGCGTCGAGCGCCGCCTTCGGCCGATTGACGACGAACACCGGCCGCGAGCTCCACAGCACGACGATCTGCTGGCCGGGCTGGATCTGGCTGAGGTCGATGTCGACCGGCCCGGCGGCGGCTTCGGTCGCCGCGTCGGGGTTCATTTGATCGACGAGCGGCCACAGCGTCGCCGCCGCGCCGATTCCGCCGACCGCGGCGGTGGCGAGATAGAGGAAGTCGCGCCGCGTCGGCGCGGCCGCCGCAGGGGCGGGGGGATGCGAAGAAGCCAAAGTCATGCCGCGCCTCCGTCCGGCGGACCGCCCCGGCGGCGGCGATCTCTTGGCTAAAGCGGCAATGCGGGGGAATTCGGGCGGCGGCCGGTCGGCTTGGCGGCCTGCCGCCCCACCGCGCCGGGCGCTATAGCTCGTCCGGATCCGGCAAGAGAACGACGACGAGCACGACGCCGATCATGGCGATGAACTCGAACGCCTTCTGCTCGCCGTTCCAGACCTGCGATTGCCACATCGCGAACCACTCGCCGCCGATCGCGACGAAGCCGACCGCGTAAAGCAGGAAGCCGAGGCTCAGGCCGGCGACGGCGAGCGTCTTGGCGCGATCGAAATCCTCGGCGCGGAGTTTGGCCAGCAGGCGGAGCGCGCCCGCCCACAGCAGCAGCGCGGCCAGCGCCTCGGTCGCGACGATCAGCCAGTAGCCGTCGGCCTGAAGCCTCGGGTCGGCGATCGCGCGCCAGTGAAGACTCGAGTCGCGGAACGTCGTATCCATCGACAGCACGTGCTGCACGAATGGCCAATTGCCGGCGTAATCGGCGACGGCGCTGAAAGCGACCAGCGAAAAGAAGAACGCGATCGCGGCGATCAGCGCGATCTTGCACAGCCGGATCAAGATCATCGCTTGCCCGTGTGTTTGGATCATCCCGCGCCTCCCATATCTCGATCATCCCGTGATCCGGTCCGCGCAGCCGTCAAGATCGCCTAACGTCGCGCGCCCTCGCCCGGCCGTTCGACGGCGTCGGCGAAGGTCGCAGGACCGAGCCTAGACCGTGGAGAGTCTCGCGTTTGAGTTTGCGCGGCCTTAATCCTGAGCCGCACATGCGACAGCGAAGGCGAGTCCAAGGTGTTCCGGGGATCGGGTCAACGCGCGGCGTGGAGCGTCTTTCGAGCCCGCTTCACGACGCCTCGGGACGAAGAGAAGAGCGTTGGGCAAGCGAGGCCGGTCGCAATCTCGGCCCCGGCGCCGCGTTTCGGCTGAACTTGCCGAATCCGTATGGCCTGGCGAAAGCGGAGAAGCGGTTGGGGGCGAAGGTCAGGGCGGAGGTCGAGGCGGCGTAAGGACGCAAGGCAAGTTCCGCGATGCGCGCCTGGCGTCAATCGCTCTTCCCTCCTACTCCGCCGCCTCCGCCTTGGCCTTCTTCGCTCGCCCGCGGTCGAGAACGTGTTTGTGGTAATGGCCGGTGTAGCTCTTGGGGTTCCTCGCGATCTGCTCGGGGGTGCCGGTCGCCACCACCTCGCCGCCGGCGTCGCCGCCTTCGGGGCCCATGTCGACGATCCAGTCGGCGGTCTTCACCACTTCGAGATTGTGCTCGATCACGACCATGGTGTTGCCCTGGTCGACCAGCTCATGCAGCACATCAAGCAATTGCGCGACGTCATGGAAATGCAAGCCGGTCGTCGGCTCATCCAGGATGTAAAGCGTGCGCCCGGTCGAGCGGCGCGCCAGCTCCTTGGCGAGCTTGACCCGCTGGGCTTCGCCGCCCGACAGCGTCGTCGCCGGCTGGCCGACCTTGACATAGCCGAGGCCGACGCGCTTCAGCGTGTCCATCTTGTCGCGGATGGACGGCACCGCCTTGAACAGGTCCGCGGCCTCTTCCACCGTCATATCAAGCACATCGGCGATCGACTTGTCGCGATACTTCACTTCAAGCGTCTCGCGGTCGTAGCGCTTGCCGTTGCAGACGTCGCAAGTGACGTAAACGTCGGGCAGGAAATGCATCTCGATCTTGATCACGCCGTCGCCCTGGCAGGCTTCGCAGCGTCCGCCCTTGACGTTGAACGAGAAGCGCCCGGCCTGATAGCCGCGCTGCTTGGCTTCGGGCAGGCCGGCGAACCATTCGCGGATCGGCGTGAAGGCGCCGGTGTAGGTCGCCGGGTTGGAGCGCGGCGTGCGGCCGATCGGCGACTGGTCGATGTCGATGACCTTGTCGAGTTTTTCCAGCCCGTCGATTCGGTCGAACGGCGCCGACGGCTCGCTCGCGCCGTTCAACTGCCGCGCCGTCGCCTTGTAGAGCGTGTCGACGATCAACGTCGACTTGCCGCCGCCGGAGACGCCGGTGACGCAGGTGAAGGCGCCGAGCGGGATCGACGCCGTCACGGCCTTCAAGTTGTTGCCGCGCGCGCCGACGATCTTCAGCTCGCGTCCCGGGGGGGCGACGCGGCGGCGGGCCGGCGTCGGCACGAACCGCACGCCGGAGAGGTACTGGCCGGTCAGCGAGTTGGGGTCGGCGATGATCTCCGCCGGCGTCCCCTTGGCGACGATCTCGCCGCCGTGCACGCCGGCGCCGGGGCCGATGTCGACGACGTAGTCGGCGGCGAGGATCGCGTCCTCGTCGTGCTCGACGACGATCACCGTGTTGCCGAGCTCGCGCAAGCGCCTCAGCGTGTCCAAGAGCCGCGCGTTGTCGCGCTGGTGCAGGCCGATCGACGGCTCGTCGAGCACGTAGAGCACGCCGGTCAGGCCCGAGCCGATCTGCGAGGCGAGGCGGATGCGCTGGCTCTCGCCGCCCGACAGGGTGCCCGAGGCGCGCGACAGGGTCAGATAGTCGAGGCCGACGTCGCTCAAGAAGATCAGCCGGTCGACGATCTCCTTGAGCACGCGCTGGGCGATCTCGTTGCGCTTGGCGTCGAGCGCCCGGGGAAGGGCGCGCGCCCATTCGACCGCCGCCTTGACCGACAGCAGGCTGACCTCGCCGATGTGCTGGCCATCGATCTTGACCGCCAGCGCCTCCGGCTTGAGGCGAAAGCCGTGGCAGGCGACGCAGGGCGTCGCGGTCATGAACCGTTCGATCTCCTCGCGCGACCACTCGCTTTCGGTCTCGCGGTAGCGCCGCTCGAGGTTCTTGACCACGCCCTCGAACGGCTTCTTCACCTCGTAGGCCCTGAGGCCGTCGTCGTAGGCGAAGCGGACCTCCTCGTCGCCCGAGCCGTTGAGAATGACCTCGCGCGCTTTCTCCGGCAGGTTCGCCCAGGCAACGTCGAGGCGGAACTTGAAATGGCGGCCGAGCGCCTCCAGCGTCTGCAGATAATAGGGCGAACTCGACTTGGCCCATGGCGCCACCGCGCCCTTGCGCAAGCTCAGGCGCGGATCGGGGACGACGAGGCTGGCGTCGACCGTCAGCTCCGAACCGAGCCCGCCGCAGACCGGGCAGGCGCCATAGGGGTTGTTGAACGAGAACAGCCGCGGCTCGATCTCCGGGATGGTGAAGCCGGAGACCGGGCAGGCGAATTTCGACGAGAAGACGATGCGGCGCGGCTCGCCGCCGTCGGCCGGCGCGTCGGCGAATTCGACGATCGCCAAGCCGTCCGCCAGCTCGAGCGCGGTCTCGAAGCTTTCGGCCAGCCGGCTCGCCAGATCGGGGCGCACGACCAGCCGGTCGACAACGACTTCGATGTCGTGCTTCACCTTCTTGTCGAGCGTCGGCGCGTCGGCGATTTCGTAGAATTCGCCATCGACCTTAAGCCGTTGGAAGCCGCGCTTCATGTAGTCGGCGATCTCTTTGCGGTACTCGCCCTTGCGGCCGCGCACCACCGGCGCGTTGAGATAGAGCCGCGTCCGCTCGGGCAGCGCCAGCACGCGGTCGACCATCTGGCTCACCGTCTGGCTTTCGATCGGCAGGCCGGTCGCCGGCGAATAGGGCACGCCGACGCGCGCCCACAAGAGACGCATGTAGTCGTGGATTTCGGTCACCGTGCCGACGGTCGAGCGCGGGTTCTTCGACGTCGTTTTCTGCTCGATGGCGATCGCCGGCGACAGGCCGTCGATCTGGTCGACGTCCGGCTTCTGCATCATCTGCAGGAACTGGCGGGCGTAGGCCGAGAGCGACTCGACGTAGCGGCGCTGGCCCTCGGCGTAGATCGTGTCGAAGGCGAGCGACGATTTGCCGGAGCCCGACAGGCCGGTGAAGACGACCAGCTTGTCGCGCGGGATGGTCAGGTCGACGTTCTTGAGATTGTGCTCGCGCGCGCCGTGCACGGCGATCGTCCGGCCGCCGAACAGCTTGTCGACCGGCTCGGCCGCGCGGGGGCGCTTGGAGGATTTGCCGCTCGCCATGGGGACCCTTGTGCAATGACGCGATTCGCGCCGGCGCTTGCGCGGCCGGCGCGGCGATGCTAGAACAAACGAAGAACGTTGAGAAGCGCTCCGCGCGGCGTTCGGCTAAGAATGTAGTGTCGAACCCGGCCGTCGCCAAACGGCGGGCGGGCGCGGCGGCTGTGGAAAAGTCGGGTTCGGCCGCGATCGGCCGCCCTATCGCCGCGCCTTTGCGGCAAGAGGGGCGGACGTCGGCGAAGACGATGGGCTAGAAGCAATTTTGGCTGGCGCGCGAGCGCGTCGCGGCGGCGGGTAGGGAGAGCATCATGGCCGGTAGCGTCAACAAAGTCATTCTGATCGGCAACCTCGGCAAGGACCCGCAAGTGCGGTCGCTCAACTCCGGCGAAAAGGTCGTCAATTTCTCGCTCGCGACCTCGGAGAGCTGGCGCGACAAGGCCACCGGCGAGCGCAAAGAGAAGACCGAGTGGCACAACGTCGTGATCTTCAACGAGAATATCGGCAAGGTGGTCGAGCAATATTGCAAGAAGGGCACGAAGGTCTATGTCGAGGGCCAGTTGCAGACGCGCAAATGGACCGACCAGTCGGGCGTCGAGAAATACACCACCGAGGTCGTGCTGCAGCGCTTTCGAGGCGAACTGACGCTGCTCGATTCGCGCGGCGGCGGCGAGGGCCGCGACAGCTTCGCCAGCGAAGAGCGCGCCCCGAGCGTCGGGCGCTCGTCGCCGATCGAGTCGAAGCGGCCGGCCCTGTCGGGCGGCGGCGGCGACCTCGACGACGACATTCCGTTCTGAGCGGGCGGATCCTCGCCGCTCGCGCCTGGCGGAACCGGCCGGGCGTCCCTAAGTCGCGTTTGTCCAACGTCGAAGAGGGAGACGCGCCATGGCAATGCCAAAAGTGCTTGCGGCCGACGAGATCGACGCCGCCTTGACGGCGCTGCCCGACTGGAAGCGCGACGGCGGCGCGGTCGCCGCCAGCTACGCCTTCGCCTCGTTCCGCGACGCGCTCGCCGTGATCGTGCGCGTCGGGTTCGAGGCCGAGGAACTCAATCACCATCCCGAGATCGTCAACGTCTACAACCGGGTGTCGTTCAAGCTGAGCACCCACGACGCCGGCGGCGCGATCACCGAGCGCGACATCGCCCTGGCGGCGCGCATCGCGGCCGCCGCGCGGCCGTTCGTCGCCGCGCGCTGACGGGTCGATCGCGCGGAGAAATCTGCGCCGCCGCGAGTCGGCCCGCCTGTCGTCCGGTTCGCATTCGATCAGCGTTTCCTGACGCCGTCCAACAACGCGCGACCGACCCTTTCCGGCAGCGAAGGAGAGGGTTCGACATCCGACAGGCCGTCGATGATCAGCATCGTAAGCCCGTGCACGGTCGCCCAGGCCGACAAGGCGAGGATCGACATTTCGCCGTCGTCGCCCGGCGCGGCGGCGAACCGGTTCTGCCGGACGCCGTCGGCGACGACTGCCGCCAGCACGTCTCTTGACGCTGCGGCGGCTTGCCCGACCAAGGGCGGCAACGCGGCCTTGGAGGCCGCAAGCGCGGCGCCGAACATCAGTCGATACCGCGCCGGGTTCTCCGTTCCGAAGCGGATGTAAGCGCTCCCAATTGCGACGAGCGCGTCGTCAGGACTTTTCGGCGCCTTGGCGGCCTCGATCATCGCCGAACGTAAAGAATGGAACCCTTCCGCCGCCACCGCCGCGAGCAGATCGAGCTTCTCTGGGAAATGCCGGTAGGGCGCGTTGTGGCTGACGCCCGCGCGGCGCGCGACTTCGCGGAGCGAGAATTCCCAGTTCTGATCCTCGGCGACAATCGCCGTCGCCGCCTCCACCAAGGCCCGCCTGAGATCGCCGTGATGGTAGGAGTCCCCTGATTTCCGTGACGGCGACATGAAGTTCCTCGCAAATGTTGACACTGCCCACATTAACGAGTATGTGGTCAATGCCAACATTGTTGCATGCCGTTCGAGAGAACGCACCAACCCAGATTGAGAGGAGCTACCCCATGGTCAAAGTCACCATCCTGCTGCGCCGGAATCCGGCGATGACGCTCGAGCAGTTCATCGCGCACCACAAAGGGAAGCACGCGGCGCTGTTCATGTCCGTGCCGGTCGTGCGAGAAACGGTGCGCCGCTACGTCCAGCAGCATTCGCTCGGCATCGAGCTGCCGGGGCTTCCGCCCGCCAAGTACGACGGTGTAACCGAGCTATGGTTCGATGACGTCGAAAGTTTCGGTCGTTGCTTCAATGACGGTGAGTATATGCGCCTCGTGCGGCCCGACGAGATCACGTTTCTCGACCTCGCGGCGTGCGATATCGTCATCTCAAACGAGAACGTCGTCCGCGCCTAGTCGCGCAACTGGCGACATCGACGCCTGGCCGCTCCGTCCCTACGCCGCGCAATGGGAGAGGAGCGGTCCACACGTTCGTCGCCCTAGCCGGCCGGCTTTCGCCACACCGTCAGCGCGACCCCCGCTTGCCGGTCGAGCCAGCGCGGCTCGGCCGGCGTCAGGCCCGCCGCGGCGAGCGCTTGGTCGACCGGAGGCCGGCTGCGGCCGAAGATCGGCAAGCCGCCGGGGATCGTCAGCTCGGCGGCGCGGCTGAGCAGAAACCGCGCGTAGCCGAGCTCGAGAAACTGCTCGTAAACCTCGGGTCCGCCGAGGATCGCCGCCGTCCCGCCGGCGATTCCGAGCGCCTCGCAGGCGGCGGCGAAGGGCGCGCCGGCCGGGTTCCACAGCACCGAATGCGGCGCTTCCGGGTCGGCGGCGATCGCGCCGACGCGACGGCTGAGGACGACGCGGCGCCGGCGCGGCGAATTGCGGTGGCCCTCGTGCGAATGGCGGCCGTGAACGAGCACCGCGGCGCGGTCCAGCGCCTCGCTGAGGAAGCGCTGGTCGGCCGAGTTCAGCAGCGCCGGCGGCATGCGTCCGTCGGCGTCGGCGATCATGCCGTCGGCCGAGACGATGGCGTAACCTTCGTAGCGAAACGCGCCGGGCATCGACGCAGGGTCTCCAGGTCGGCGTTCAGGACGCCGCGTTCAGGACTCGCTCTTCGAGTCGACGAGGGCGAAAAACTCGCTGCGGGTGATCGCATGGTCGCGGAAGACGCCGAGCATGCGGCTGGTGACGAGATCGGCGCCGTGCCGGCGCACGCCGCGGCTCATCATGCAATGGTGGGTCGCCTTGACCACCACGGCGACGCCGCGCGGCTTGAGCACGCTGTCGATCGCGTTGGCGATCTGCGCCGTCAGCCGTTCCTGGATCTGCAGCCGCCGCGCATAGATGTCGACGATCCGCGCCAGTTTCGAAATGCCGACGACGCGACGGTCGGGCAGGTAGCCGACCCAGGCGCGGCCGATGATCGGCGCCAGGTGATGCTCGCAATGGCTTTCGAAAGTGACGCCGCGCAGCACGATCATCTCGTCGTAGCCGTCGACTTCGGCGAAGGTCGTGCGCAGCGCCTCTTCGGGATCGGTCTCGTAGCCGGCGAAATATTCGCGATAGGCGCGGATCATCCGCGCCGGCGTGTCCTTGAGGCCGTCGCGGTCGGGGTCTTCGCCGATCCAGCGCAGCAGCTCGCGGAAGGCGCGCTTGGCTTCGGCGTCGTTGGCCGCAGCGGGGGGCGGCGAAGGGTCAGCGTTCGGGTCGGCGGGCGCGGGCATGCAGCTTCCCCGGTCGCGCCGGGACGGCGCCTCAAAGCTGTAGCCGCCGCGCGCAGGCTGCGTCAATGCGCCGCTTCAGGCACCGGAAACGTTCAATTCGCGCCTCCCCGGTTGGGGCGCTCCCACGACATTTAGGGCGGTCGACGCGCCGCTCGCCGCTTTGGCCCGCGTCGGCGCCGGATGTTCGGGGGGCGTTGGAAACGCCGCCGTCGAAGGCAGCGCTGCGCGCGCCGTCTTATCCGGCGCTTGGAAAGCGTGCGGGGCGGTCTCCTCCAACTCGCGGCGCAGCGCCTCGTCGCTCGTTGGCCGCCCAACCCGGAACTGACCAACCAGTTGCGACAGCCTCGAAGATTCCTGCGAGAGCGAATGGCCAGCCGCCGTCGACTGCTCGACCATTGCGGCGTCCTGCTGCATCACCAGGTTCATCTGTTCGATCGCGCCGTTGATTTCCTGTAGAGCGGTCGACTGTTCCTGCGCCCCGGCGGCGATGCCGCTCACCACGAGGTTAACCTCGGTCACCTGCGCCATGATGCGCTCGAGCGAGCGGCCGGTCTCCGCCACCAGCTTGACGCCGGCGTCGACCTGGCCGGCCGAGCCGGAAATCAACGCCTTGATCTCCTTGGCGGCTTGCGCCGAACGTTGCGCCAGCGCCCGCACTTCGGAAGCGACGACGGCGAAGCCGCGACCCGCCTCGCCGGCGCGCGCCGCCTCGACCCCGGCGTTGAGGGCGAGCAGATTGGTCTGGAAGGCGATCTCGTCGATCACGCCGATGATCTGGCTGATCTGCTGCGACGACTTGGCGATCGAGCTCATTGCTTCGACCGCCTGGCGCACCACGACGGCGCTTTTCTTGGCGTCCGCGTCGGCCGCGGTCACCAATTGTCGCGCCTGGCTGGCGCCTTCCGCCGACTTCTTCACCGCCTCGGTGATCTCGGTCAGCGTCGCGGCGGTCTGCTCGAGCCTCGCGGCCTGCTGCCCGGTGCGATGGGACAGATCGTCGGAGGCGGCGGAGATCTCCTGTGCGCCTGATTTGATCGCGCCAGCGCTTTCGACGACCGACAGGATGGTGGATTTCAGCCTGTCGATCGCTTGGTTGAAATCGTCGCGGATCTGCGCGTAGCTTGGCGAGAAGCCCTCGCCCAGGCGGACAATCAAGTCGCCGCCCGCAAGATCCCTGAGACCGTCGCCAAGGCGGCGCACGACTTCGGCCTGCTCCTCGGCGGCCTTGACCCGTTCCGCAGCGGCGCGTTGATGTTCGGCTTCCGTCTGGCTGCGGTTGGCGACCGACTCCGCCTCCAGTCGCGCACGCTCGACCGCGTTCTGCTTGAAGACCTGAACCGCCCGAGCCATGTCTCCGACCTCGTCGCGCTTGCCGACGAACGGGATATCCGCGTCCAATTGACCTTCAGCGACCTGCCGCATTGTGGAGATGATGGTCTTGAGCGGTCTCCGAATTTGGGTTGCGACAATCCACATCGCGGCCAGAACGCCGATCAAAATGCCGGCGGCGGCGCCGGCGATCATCAAGGCGTCGTTTCTTTGCGCGGCGGCGGCGTAGGCGCCGCGCTCGACCGCCAGCCTGTCGAGGGCCCGTTGGGTGAGCGTCTCCATCGCGGCGATCATCTGCACCCGATTCTTCAAAACGGCGTCGTCGTTCGCTTGGATCAGCGCCGCCTTCGGCGACACCGTGAGCCCGAGCTGCACCATGTCGTTCTGATAGGAAATGTAATCTTTCATATCCAACGCCAAGCGCGTTTTCTTGTCGTCGGGCAGCGCCGGACCGGCCTGGGACATGAACGATTCGGTGGCGGCCTTCAATTGATCGAGCGCCTTGCTCAAGACGATCAGGTTCGCCCTAACGTTCTCCTTGGTGTCGGAGACGAACAGGGAATTCGCCACGACCGCGACGTGTTCGACGGATTGCGAGAGGGTCCGCGCCTGCAGCGCGAAGTTCCACGTCGTTTCGATTTCCGCGGTCTGCCGCCGCTGAACGACCGATTGCCAAAATGCGAACGCCGAGAGACCTATCGCGAGAAACACGAGCAGTCCGACGACGGCTCCAAGCTTTTGACCGATGCTGAGCGCCATGAAGTGATCGATTCGCCTCCGCAAGACGTGAATAGGGCCGCAGACCCTGAAGCGGGTTATCGACGATTCGAGACTGTTTGATGATGGTTGCTCCGAAGCGCGGCGCACGGCGCACGCTGGGGATGTGGAACCCGGCGGATTGCGGCCGAATGGCCGACATTGAAATGAGGACAAAGCGATCGCGGCCGGTTCCCAGGCGGGCTTCAGGCGCTCGCGAAAGGCCGCCAGCCGCCCGCGGCCGACAAGCGGACGTCGTCGCAATCTCCGTCCGGGCGCCGCGACCGTCTGCTGAACCGCCGCAATGCGCGCTTCCCCGACGCCAAACGAGGCGTCGCCCCCGCTCTATATGTTGTGGGTCGGCGTCTCAGCCGGATAGGCATGGTTCAATCGACGCGACACGACGCCGCTTTCAACCCGTTCGCCCGTCTCACGACTTGAAACCGGACCGCGTTTGCAACCACAATCCCGCCCGAGCCGGAGGCGACGCCGCATGAGTTCATCTGATCGGTCCCTAGTCCTCGCGCCGTCGATCCTGTCGGCCGACTTCGCCATTCTCGGCCAGGAAGTGCGCGACGTCGCGGCGGCCGGCGCCGACTGGATCCACATCGACGTGATGGACGGCCATTTCGTGCCCAACATCACCTTGGGGCCGCAGGTGGTGGCGGCGCTGCGCCCGCACAGCGACAAGCCGTTCGACTGTCATCTAATGATCGAGCCGGTCGACCCCTATCTCGAAGCCTTCGCCCACGCCGGCGCCGACGGCATCACCATCCAGGCCGAGGCGACCAAGCATCTCGACCGTTCGCTGCACGCCATCCGCGCGCTGGGCAAGAAGGCGGGCGTGGCGCTCAATCCGGCGACGCCGCCCGACGCGATCGAATACGTGCTCGACCGCCTCGACCTGGTGCTGGTGATGACCGTCAATCCCGGCTTCGGCGGCCAGGAATTCATCGCTGCGATGATCGAAAAGATCGCGCGCGTCCGGCGAATGATCGGCGACCGGCCGATCCATATCGAAGTCGACGGCGGCATCGCCGCCGGCACCGCGCCGCTGGTCGCCGCCGCCGGGGCCAACGTGCTGGTCGCCGGCTCGGCGGCGTTCCGCGGCGGGCGGGCCGCCTATTCCGCCAATCTCGCGGCGCTCAGGCGCAGCGTCGTGGCTCCGGGCCACGCGGCTTAAGGTCACGTCGAGGCCGGCGGCGCGCGCTTGCGTCGGCTGCGTCGGCGGGGCAGATTTTCCCTCATGAGCGAGGGGCAGGCGATTCTCGTCACCGGCGCGGCGCGCGGGATCGGGCGGGCGACGGCGCGGCTCGCGGCGGGGCGCGGCTGGTCGGTCGGGGTCAATTATCTGAGCGACGAACGGGCGGCGCACGCGCTGGTCGAAGAGATCGCGCGCGGCGGCGGCAAGGCGGTGGCGTTGCGCGGCGACGTCGCCGACGAGGACGAACTCTCGGCGGTGTTCGACGGCGCGGTGCGGGCGCTCGGGCCGTTGCGCGGCGTGGTCGCCAACGCCGGCATCGTCGCGCCGGCGGCGCGGCTCGTCGACATGAGCGTCGAGCGCATGCGGCGCGTCTTCGAAGTCAACATTCTCGGCGTCTATCTGACGGCGCGCGAGGCGGCGCGGCGTCTGGCCACCAGTCTCGGCGGCGCCGGCGGATCGCTGGTGCTGATGTCCTCGACCGCGGCGCGGATCGGCTCGCCCAACCTCTATGTCGACTATGCCGGCTCGAAGGCGGCGGTCGACGCGCTGGCGATCGGCCTGTCGAAGGAGCTCGCCGCCGACGGCGTGCGGGTCAATTCGGTGCGGCCGGGCCTGATCGACACCGAGATCCACGCCAGAGGCGGCGAGCCGGAACGCGCCTTTCGCATCGGCGCGACGACGCCGATGGGGCGGCCGGGCGCGCCCGACGAGGTCGCCGAGGCGGTGGTCTGGCTGCTCAGCGACGCCGCCTCCTACGTCACCGGCGCGGTCCTCGACGTCGCGGGAGGGCGCTAGCGGGCGGCGCCGCGCGCGCGACCGAGGCCGACGGCGATTCCCAGTCCAACCGCCGTCAGCCTCGCCCCTGGGCGCCGCACAGCCGCGCGAGCCGCTCGACGCACTCGAGCATCGCGCGGCCGGAGTGATAGACGGCTTTCCACGGATTGCCGATGTCGCCGCCGATGACGTTTCCCCGCCGGTCGAGGAGCTGGCGCCATTCGCCGATCTCGCGGTTGATGAACTTCGCCTTGGCGAACGCCCACACGGCGAGAAACGCCTCGGCGTAGCGGTCGTCCGCGAAATGTTCGAACGCGTCGAGGAAACCAACCATCGACTCGCAATTCTGCCACCACTCCTTGTCGTGCACGAGCGCCGGGCCGTCGTGGGGGCCGTCGCGGTAGACGCCGCCACATTCCTCGTCGAGACCATGTCGGAGCGTGTGCTCGGCCAGACGGCGACCGACCTCGTGATAAAAGTCGACCGGCTTGCCGAGCGCTTCGCCGGCGCGATTCAACAGCCACAACAACTCGATATTGTGCCCATAGGAGGTGGTGTCGGTCGGCGCGGCGACGACCTCGCCAGCCTTCCGCTCGGCGTTCCAGGTTCGCTTGATGTTGATCGCGGGCAGGGGGTTGAAGCGTACGTCGAACTGGTTGAGCCCGCAGCCGCTCTGCTTCGAGACCATGCGGTCGAGAATGATGTTTATGACCTCTTCGAGCTTGCGCGCGTGAATGGGCCGTCCCGAACATTGATACAGGCCGGTGAACGCCTCCATCAGATGCATGTGAATGTCGAGCGACTTCCGGTCTCCCGCCGCCGCGCCGCCCTCGGCCACGCGCCAATCGCTTTCGAGGTTCTCGAAATAGCCGCCGTTGTAAGTGTCGACCGAATATTTCTGCAGCAGGTCGAAAACGGCTTCGGAATATTGCAGGCCGCGCGGATCGCCGGTCGCCAGCGTGTATTCCGCCAGCGCGTAAATGGCGAAGCTCTGGCCGTACACGAGTTTGGCCGCGTCGATGACGCCGCCGTCGCGCGCGACCGACCAATAGACGCCGCCGTTGGCGGCGTCCCAGAAAGACTTCAGGAAGAACTCGACCCCCTGCGCGGCGGCGTCGCGCAGCCGCACGTTTCCGGGAAAGGCGCGGGAGAAGCGCGAGAAGCCCCAAATCATCCGCGTCTGGGTGACGACGTGTTTGTCGGTGTTGTCGCTCGGGCGGCCGCGCTCGTCGAACCCGGTCAAATAACCCCCGCAAACGCGGTCGATCCCGTGCTCCAACCAGAATTTCAGGATCCCGTTTTCGAGATGGTCGCTGATCTCAGCCTGCGCGGCGCGAAGGCGTTCACGAACCGGAACAGTCATATCTGCAGTCCTCCGTGACTCGGCGCGGGCGAACGGAGCCGGACGCGCGGCCCGCCGACGCGTCTCGACCGAGGCCAAGAAATCCCTGAAAACAATAGCTGAATCGAGCGTCCGGTTGAACGTCGCCTGCCGCCGCCGCCTGCGGCAAAAGCGCATGTATGATAATCGTTGCTAGACGTCATACATTCGCGGTGCTATCGACCTCGAACGGCGGCCGCGCAGCGACGCGCGGCCCGAGCGAAAGGGGGACCAACGATGCACATACCCGACGGCTACCTCAGTCCATCGACCTGCGCCGTGGGCTACGCCATCGCCGCGCCGTTCTGGTATGTCGCGCTTGAGCGGGTGAAGCGACTGTTGCAGACCCGGCTCGTGCCTTTGCTGGCGGCGGTCTCCGCCTTCTGTTTCGTCGTCATGATGTTCAATTTGCCGATCCCGGGCGGGACGACGGCGCACGCGGTCGGCATGGGGATCGCCGCGATCGTGCTCGGCCCGTGGGCGGCGATCCTCGCCATATCGATCGCGCTGATGATTCAGGCGCTGTTCTTCGGCGACGGCGGGATCACCGCCTATGGCGTCAATTGCCTCAACATGGCGATCATCGGCTCGCTGGTCGCCTACGCCGTCTACCAGGCGATCGCCGGCCGCGCGCCGATCGCCTCGGCCCGCCGCATCGTCGCCGGCGCGGTCGCCGGTTACGTGGCGATCAACGCGGCGGCGCTGGCGGCGGGTTTTGAATTCGGGATTCAGCCGTCGCTGTTCCACGACGCGACCGGCGCGCCGCTCTACGCGCCCTATCCGCTGAGCGTGGCCGTCCCGGCGATGATGCTGGCGCATCTGACGCTCGCCGGACTCGCCGAAGCGATCATCACCGCCGGAATCGTCGCCTACCTGCAACGCGCCAATCCGAGCCTGCTGCAGACCACGGCGATGGCGGCGAACGACCAGGAAGCGGAGCGCGTGCGCATCGCGGCGGCCGGCGGATGGCGGGGAACGCGGCCGTTGTGGATCGGGCTCGGCGTGTTGATGGTCGCCTGCCCGCTGGGGCTGCTCGCCGCCGGCATGGCCTGGGGCGAGTGGGGGACGGACGACTTGCAAAACCCGGAGGTTCGCCAACAGATCACGCAGGCCTCGGGCAATATCGCTCCGCCCGAGCACGTTCCGGCCGGCATGGAGCGTCTGGCGAGCCTGTGGACCGCGCCGATGCCGGATTATGCGCCGCCGTTCATGCACGATCCGAATTTCGGCTATGTCATGTCGGCGGTCATCGGCGCCGGCCTGATCGTGCTGGTCTTCGTCGCTCTCTCCTGGCTCCTCGGGCGCGCCCCGAGATCGCGCGCGCGGAGCGCCTGAGCCGACCGCCGCGCCGCGACAACGGAACAGGGTATGTGCGACTGTGGGCCGTCTTACTCCGCGCGCCGTCGGCATGACGGCGCCTTTCTCGACCGGCTCGCCGGCGGCCTCGTGCGCGCCATGGACCATGCGCTCGACGCCGACGATCTGGCTCGGCGCGACGGGCTGCTGCAAAGACTCGATCCGCGGGTCAAGCTCGCGGGTCTGCTCGGCTTGATCGTCGTCGCGGTGTTCGTGAAATCGCTGGCGGTCCTCGGCGGCCTGTTTCTGGTCGCCGTCGCTCTCGCGCCGCCGTCGCATGTCACGCTGTCGCGTCTGGTCAAGCAGATCTGGCTGAAGGTTCTCGCTTTCACCGTCCTGATCGCGCTGCCGGCCGTCTTTCTCGTGCCGGGCGCCGTCGTCGCGCGCGTGCCCCTCCTGCTGTGGCCGGTCACGCTGCAGGGCCTCCGAAGCGCGGCGTTTCTGCTCGGCCGCGCCGAGACGGCGGCGACCTTCGCGCTGCTGCTGATTCTCTGCACGCCGTGGCCGCACGTCTTGAAAGCGCTCAGAGTCTTTCGCGCGCCGATCGTGCTGGTCGCCATTCTCGGCATGACGCATCGCTACATCTTCGTCTTTCTCGAGTCGGCGTCGCAGATGTTCGCCTCCCGGCGCAGCCGGATGGTCGGTCGGTTGAGCCCGCGCGATCGCCGCCGGGTGGCGACGGCGACCGCCGGCGCGCTGCTCGACAAGGCGCTGCATCTCAGCGCCGACGTGCAATCGGCGATGGCTTCGCGCGGCTATCGCGGCGAAGTGCGGCTGATCGACGATTTCCACCTGAAGCCGCTCGACGGACTGGCGCTGGCGGGCTTCGCCGCCGTCGCTGCGGCGGCGCTGTGGCTGCAAGCATGAGCGGCCGCTCTCGCCCTTGGAGGCGCCCGTGACCCCGGCGTTCGACGTCGTCGACGTTCATTACGCCTATCAGGACGCGCCGGCGTTGCAGGGCCTCAGCTTGACGATCGGGCAGGGGGAGCGCGTCGCGTTGCTCGGCGCCAACGGCTCGGGCAAGTCGACGTTGCTGCAGCTCTTGGACGGGCTGTGCTTCGCCGATCGCGGAACCGTGTCGGCCTTCGGCGAGGTTCTGTCGCAAGCGCGGTTGCAGGACGACGAGACCGCCTTCGCCTTCCGCCGCCGCGTCGGCCTGGTGTTTCAGAACCCCGACGTGCAGCTCTTCTGTCCGACCGTTTTCGACGAGCTCGCTTTCGGGCCGTTGCAGCTCGGCTGGTCCAAGGACGAGATCCTCGCGCGCGTCGACGCCACGCTGACGGAATTCTCGATCGCTCCTCTCAAGCATCGTCCGCCGCATCGCCTGTCGGGCGGCGAGAAGAAGCGGGTCGCGCTGGCGTCGGTGCTGATCCTGAACCCGGAAGTCCTGCTGCTCGACGAACCGACCGCCGGGCTCGACCCGCAGAGCGCCAGCGAGCTGATCGATTATCTCGTCAAATGCCAGGGGTCGGGCCGCACGGTGATCACCGCGACGCACGACCTCGACATCGTCGAGGACATCGCCGATCGCTGTTTCGTGCTGCAGTCGGGGCGCCTGGCGGCCGCCGGCGCGGCGAGCGAAATCCTCGACGACGCGGCGCTGTGCAGACGCGCGCACATCGCCCACGCCCATTATCATCGTCATGGCGATTCGGTCGATCATCGCCACCATCATCGTCATCGCGGCGAGGCGGCGGGCGGGTCGGAGTGACCGGAGCGCCGAGGAGGCGCGCGGCGGCGCGCTCCCGCCGGCGGCGACGTTTGAGAAGACCCCCGAAACGTCGTAGCTTCGACGATTGTCGAATGGGAAGGGCTGCCGACATGGAGCGGGTCACCATCAGCGTGTCCGATGAGTTCGCCGCCGAACTCGCCGCCTTCATGGAGGACTATCACTATGACAATCGCTCCGAGGCGCTGCGCGACCTGGCGCGCCTCGGTCTCGAGAAGGCGCGCATCGATCACAGCGTCGAGGGTCAATGCGTCGCGACGCTGTCCTACGTCTTCAATCACCACACGCGCGAACTGGCGAAGCGGCTGACCGACGCGCACCACGACCATCACGATCTTCAGGTGGCGACGATGCATGTGCATCTCGACCACGACAATTGCCTCGAAGTCGCCGTCCTGCGCGGCGGCGCCCCGGCGGTCAGGGACTTCGCCAAAGCGGTGATCGCCGAGCGCAGCGTCAAATACGGCCAGGTGAGTTTCGTCCCGGTCGAGATGGAGAATGAAGCGCACGCGCACGACGGCGCGGCGCACGCCCATGCGCACGCGCACCTGCACGCGCATCCGAAAGACTGAGACGCCCGGCGTCGGCGCGGCCGCTTCCTCGTGGTCCAAACCCAGCGCTCGGCGCCCGTTCCGCAGCCGCTGCCTTCGGCGCCGCTTTGACGCCGAAGATGGGAATCGCGCCGTCGTCGACTTCGATCCGGCGGACCGCGCGTCTCGACCGTCGCTGTCGCGTCGGCGTTCCACACCGCCGGTTCAGAGGGAGCGGGCCCAGGTCTCAAACAACCAGACGAGCCATATCGACGGCGCGAGGAAGGCGGCAAACGGCAAACGCGAGCGGGAGCGAAACTGCCGACGTTTGCGGATCTGCCGCGCGGCGTAGGCGAGCAGAGCGGCGAGCGCGGCCAGTTCGATCGCCGCCGGCAATGACGAGGCGGAAAGCCACGCGCCGGCGACGCCGGCGAGCTTGACGTCGCCGAGGCCGAGCCCCGGGCGCCCGCGCAGTCGGCGATAGATGAGCTCGATCGCCAGCAACGCCGCGGCGGCGAGCGCCCCCTGCGCCGCGGCGATCGCCGGCGCTTCGAGGCCGCCGCCGCTGGCGACCGCCGCATCGACGAGACCAAGGGCGAGGGCCGCGGCGACGAGCGCGTCAGGGACAACGTAGCGGCGCGCGTCGGAATGCGCGATCGCCAACATCAGCCAACCGAGCGCGGCGCCCAACGCGCCGCGCAGGTCAAAGGAGATCGTCAGGCTGGCGGCGAGGACCGCCGCCGCCGCGGCGGCGAGGGCGAGACGGGTCGCAAACGGCGTCGCCTTCGCTCGCGCCGCCGCGCCGGTCGAACGTGCGACGCGCTCGACGGTCATTGGCCAGGCGGCGGCGCGCCGAACGGGCCCGGTCGGTCGCCGCGCATCTTGGCGCGCAGCTCCTCGGCCACGGTCGCGGCGTCGGCGCCGTTGCGAATGATTTGTGGTCGGATGAACAGCACCAGCTCGGTGCGCTGGTCCTGCTTGTCCTTGTTGGAAAAGGCGGCGCCGACGATCGGAATCTGGTCGAGCACCGGCACGCCGGAGCCCGTGTTGCTCAACTGGTCGCTGATCAAGCCGGCGAGTAGCACCGTCTGCTTGTCGGCGACCGACAGCTCGCTCTTGACCTTGCGGGTGGAGATCGTCGGCGTCAGCGTGCTGGCGGTCGAGCTCGAGCCGCCGCTCGAGTTCGGAATGCTGCTGATCTCCTGCTCGACGTCGAGCAGCACCGATCCGTTCGAGTTAACGCGCGGCTGCACGCGCAGGATGATGCCGGTGTTCTTGTAGTCGATCGTGTTGACGACGGCGTTGTTGGAGCTCAGCACCGTGGCGCTGCCGGTCGACACCGGCACCTGGTCGCCGACCTCGAGCGTCGCGACCTGGTTGTCGACCACCACCAGCGACGGGTTGGAAAGGATCTTCACCGTCGTGTACTGGTGCAGCGCGCTCAAGATCACCTGGGGCGAGGCGCTGTTGCCGGCAATGAAGTTGAAGCCCGGCAGGGCGGGATTGATGATCGAGGTCGTTCCGGTCGAGTTGCCGATCGAACCGTAGTGGTTCTGGAAGAAGAACTGGACGCCGTAGGTCAGTTCGTCGTTCAGCGTCACTTCGGCGATCGTCACGTCGATCGCCACCTGCAACTTCGGCCGATCGAGCTGCATGATGGCGCGCTCGATCGTCCGCGACATCTCCTCGCCGGCGTAAATCAGGATCGCGTTGTTGGGGATGTCGGGCGTGATGCGCGTGGCTGCGCCGCCTCCCGCGCCGTCGGCGGCGTCGAACTTCGCCGCCAGCGCGCCGAACGGCGAAGCGGCGGCGCCGGCGTCGGAGGACGCGCCCGGCGAGGAAGCGCTGGCCGCGGCCGGCTTGGCGCCGCCGGTGAGCCGGTCGACGCTCGATAGCGGCGCGGCGCCGGATCCCGGCGCGATCTGGCTGGCGGCCGAGTCGGCGGCCGCGCCAGAGGCGCCGAAGGTCTTGGTCAGCAGCTCGGCGATCTGTTTCGCGTCGCCGTAGCGCAGTCGATAGACCTTGACCGCCGCGCCGCCGAGCGGCGTGTTGTCCAGCCGCGCAATCCACCTTCCCGCCGAGCGCAACAATTCGGGACGCGCGGCGACGACGAGCACGGCGTTCTGACCGCCCATCGCCTGGAACTTGACCATGTCGTGGCTAAAGCCGCCCTCGCCCGAGTCGGTGATTTTCTCGAGTTCGGCGATCATCGCGTCGGGCGAGCTGTTGTGGACGGGATAGAACCCGACCGACTGCCCGCGCAGCCAGTCGACGTCGAAGGTGCGGATCGTCTCCACCGCCGCCTGCCGCTCGACGCCCGAGCCGACGACCAGCAGCATGCGCCCCGACGGATCGCTGCGCACCGCGCCGGGTTTGCCGGAGAAGCTGTCCATCAGCTTGATCAAGGCGTCGGCCGCGACGAACTGCACCGGGACCACGGTGACGCCGTAGCCGGCTTCGACGCCTTCCTTGGAATCGGCGCGGTCGACGCCGCCGGCGAGCTTGTCGCCATCCGGGGCGATCCGGTAGCCGACGGGGTCGCGCAGCAGCGCCAGACTGCTCGCCTTCAGCGCGCTCTCGAACGCAAACAGGACGTCCTTCTTGGCGACCGGCCGCGCCGAGGAGAGGGAGATCGTCCCTTGAGCGCGCGGGTCGATGACGTAGCCGATTTTCAGGATGTCGCCGAGCACCGCATGCGCGGCGGCGGCGATCGGCGTGTTCTCGAAGTCGAGCGTGTAGCCGCCCGAGCCGTCAGCGACGGGGTCGGCGCCAGCCGTCGTCTCGCCCGGCGAGCCGTAATAGGCGACCGGCGCCGACGGGGCGCTCGCCGCAACCGGGCCGCCGGCGTCGCCTTGCGACGCGCGCGGCCTGAGATCGAACGACCACAAGGAGTCCGCAGCTCCGGAGCGGTCACGGCCGGCGACGTCTGACGCCGTCTGCAGGCAGCCGCCGAGCCAAAACACCGCCACGACGGCGCCGACAACCCGCGCCCACCGGCGCGACGCGAAAGCGAAGCTGCGTTCTGTCAATACACGCCACCGAGCCGCGCGGCCGCCCGCTCTGTCATGAAAGCTTTGGCCGCAAAACTTAAAACGACATGGAGCAGGACCAGATCAATATGACGCTTATGTGAACCGTTGTATAAAAGTGATCAGCGAATGAACGTAGAAGCGACTATACGACATAACGATTTCGACACCGGCGGCTACGCGCTTCCTTTTGCGGGTTATATGTTCTCGTCGAAAATAATTGACGAGCACACCTTCAACCTCATCGCAACTGACGCCGGCGCCGATCCGCGTTACGGAATGCGTCGCCTGTGGACCGCGTCCGGGGTTTCGGGCCACGACGTCGCCGCCGCCGCGGCGACGTTCTTCGCCCTGCGCAAGGCGCCGCTGGCCGAACTCTCGAGCGCGCCGTCGCTGGCCGATCGGTTCTCGCGCCGCTTTCTACGCGACGTCGCGGTCTTTCCCTTCGTCGGCGCCGACGGCCGGCCTGTCCTGGCGATGGGCGACCCGATGGATCGCGAGGCGCGCAAGGCGGCGGAACTGGTGCTGGACGAGGCGGTGGAGGTCGTCGTCGCCTCGTTCGAAGACATCGCCGCCGCGCTCGGCGAGCAAGACGACGCCACGCCGCCCGAGGTCGGTGGACCGGCGCGCGAGGAGAGCCTCGACAATCTGCGCGATCTCGCCAGCGGCGCGCCGGTGGTGCGGGCGGTCGACGAGCTGATCGACAAAGCGATGGAGTTGCACGCCAGCGACGTTCATCTCGAGCCGTCGCGCGGCGGCCTGACCGTCCGCATGCGCGTCGATGGGCTCCTGCGCGCGCTCAACGCGCCGCTCGGGGTTGCGCCACAGGCGCTGATCTCCCGCATCAAGATCATGAGCGGCCTCAACATCGCCGAGCGCCGGCTGCCGCAGGACGGCTCGGCGCGGCTGCGCACGGCGCGCGGCGATCTCGACATTCGCGTCGCGACGATGCCGACGCCGCACGGCGAGTCCGCCGTCATCCGTCTGTTGCCGCGCGACCGCGGGCTGCTCGACGTCAAGCGGCTCGGCATGGCGGCGCGCGACGAGAAGCTGGTTCGTCATCTGCTCGATCAGCCGCATGGCCTCGTCGTCATCACCGGCCCGACCGGCAGCGGCAAGACGACGACGCTGGCGACGCTGCTGTCGTTGCTCAACCAGCCGTTCCGCAAGATCCTGACCATCGAGGACCCGATCGAATACGAATTGCCCGGCGTCGCGCAGTCGCAGGTGCGGCCTGAAATCGGCCTGACCTTCGCCGCCGCCATGCGCGCCTTCCTCAGGCACGACCCCGACGTGATCATGGTCGGCGAAGTCCGCGACCCCGAGACCGCAGGCATCGCGGTCCACGCGGCGCTGACCGGGCATCTCGTGTTGACGACGCTGCACACCGACAGCGCGGCCGCCGCCGCGCCGCGGCTGATCGACCTCGGCGTCGAGCCGTTCCTGCTGAAGTCGACCTTGCGCGCCATGATCGGGCAACGGCTGGTTCGCCTGCTGTGCGAGCGCTGCAAGAGTCCGCGCGCGTTGACGCGCGACGATTTCGATCGGGACCCGCGCTGCGAGGCGATCGGGCTGCGCGAAGGCGAAACGCTCTACGAGCCGAGAGGGTGCGACCGCTGCTCGGGAGTCGGCTACCGCGGCCGCGTCGGCGTATTCGAGACGCTCGCCGTCGACCGCGAGACGCGCGACCTGATCGGTCCCGAGAGCGAGGCGGGGACGCTTGAAATGGCGGCGCGTCGCGCCGGCATGACGACGATGATGGACGACGCGATCGCCAAGTGCCGCGCCGGACTCACCTCGGTCGCCGAGGCGTTGCGCGTGACGACGGTGCGCTAGCGATGCCGATGTTCCACTATCGCGCCGTCAGTGCAGCTGGCGACCTCAGCGCGGGCAGCATCGCCGCCGGCGACGCCGACGAGGCGGCGTTTCGCCTGCAGTCGCGCGGTCTGGCGCTGATCGACGACCTGCGCGAGGAGGCGGGCGGCCGGTTCTCCTTCGCCGACTGGGCGTTTCGTCCGCGCCCCGAAGACGTGACCGTGTTCACCGCCGACCTGGCTCTGCTGCTGCGCACGGGCGCGCGGATCAACGAGGCGCTGGAGCTGCTGGCGGACGACGCCGGCGCCGGGCGACTGCGGCCCTTGCTGGCGGAACTCGTGCGCCGGATTCATTCCGGCGAATCGTTCGCCGAGGCGATCGCCAAGCGCCCCGAGGCCTTCCCGCCGATCTATGGGGCGCTCATCCAGGTGGGCGAAGCCGCCGGAGCGCTTGCGTCGGCGCTCGAGGCGGTCGCGGCCGGTCGTCAACGGGCGGAGGCGCTGAGGCGTCGGCTCGCCGACGCGTTGCGTTATCCGGCCTTGCTGCTGCTCGGCGCAGGCGCCGTGCTGCTGTTCTTCCTGCTCGTGGTGCTGCCTCAATTCGCCAACGTGTTTCGTGATTTCAACGCCAAGCTGGATCCGACGCTCGCCTTCTTCTTGGCCCTGTCGGAGGGCCTGCGCACCCATTTCGATGCGGTCGCCCTGACGTCGGCGGCGATTCTGGCGGTCGCCGTCGCCGTCTTCCGCCGGCCGTCGGCGCGCGCCGCATTTGCCCGCGCTTTCGCTCGGTTGCCGTTCGTCAGCGTCGTCACGGAACAGCGGACGGCCACTCTCTTCTGCCGTAACCTCGCGTTGATGCTGGCGAGCGGGGTCAAACTGCCCGACTGCCTGCGCATCCTCGCCGACATGCGCGTCTTCGGGCCGGATCTCGCTTTAGGCGAGGCCGTCGGCGCGCGGGTGCGCCAGGGCGGCCGTCTGTCGGACGCCTTGGCCGAAACGGGCGCTCTGCCGCCGCTCGCCGTGCGCGCGCTGAGGCTCGGCGAACAATCCGGCCAACTGCCGGCGTTGGCTGGACGAGTCGCCGACTATTACGAGGCGAAGCTGCAGCGCACGCTCGACCGCGTCGTCGGCGTCGTCGGGCCGGCGGCGATCATTGTCATAAGTCTGATAGTCGGCGGCCTTATCGTTTCGGTGATGACGGCGCTGTTGTCGGTCAATCAAGCGGCGATGTAGGGGCGGGATGGCGAGCGCAATTGTGCGGCGGCCGCGCCGCGGCGGCGGCGAAGACGGCTTCACCCTGGTCGAGATGCTGGTGGTCATCACCATCATCGGACTGATCATGGCGCTGGTCGGGCCGCGCGTGCTCAATTATCTCAGCGAGTCGAAGGCGAAGACCGCGCAGATCCAGATCGAGAGCTTCTCCTCGGCGCTCGACTTGTTCTATCTCGACAACGGCCGCTACCCGACTTCGAACGAGGGCCTGACGGCCCTGGTGCGGCGGCCGCCCAACGCCGGCGGCTGGAACGGCCCCTATCTGAAGTCGGCGTCGGTGCCGGCCGATCCCTGGGGCCGCGCCTACCTCTATCGCGCCCCCGGCGATCGCGAGCCGTATGAAATCGTCTCGCTCGGCGCTTCCGGGCAGCCGAACGGGACGGGGAACGATGGCGTCATCAAGAGCGCGAACCGCTGAGCTGTTCGCCGACGGCGGCGAGGCCGGGTTCACCCTGATCGAAATGGTCTGCGCGCTGGCGATCGTCGCGTTGCTCGTCGCGGTGGCGCTGCCGGCGCTCCCGCGCGCGACCTCGCGGCCGCGTCTCGAGGCCTACGCCGTCGAGACGGCGGCGGTGCTGATCGGCGATCGCAACGCGGCGATGCGCCGTGGCGCGCCGGTCGTCACGCGGCTCGACGGCCGCGCTCGCACGATCCGTTCGGGAGCGGGTAACGCAATCGTGATCCTGCCGGGCGACGTCGCTTTTGACGCGCTGGTCGCCGGCGTCTGTGACGGCCGTCCGGCGGCGGATTCGATCGAGTTTTTCGCCAACGGCATGTCGTGCGGCGGCGCGATCTTCATCGCCCGCGGCGACGCGCGCTTCGAAATCCGCGTCAACTGGCTGACCGGCGTCGTCGAAGTGCGTGACGCCGCGGCGAAGACCTGAGCGACGCGGTCGCGGACCTCCGCGACATTCCGTCGTTTTCACCTCTCCGTCGCGCGACAGTCGTCGTATCGATAAAAAAGCGCGGTTACCTTCCGGCATCGGCAAAACCATGATGGGGGGTATTGCAATGAAGAAGATTCTGAAGAGTTGCTCTGCGTTGATCGCGGCCGCATCCTTGATCCAGTCGACGGCGATCGTCCCGGCCGCGGCGGTGCAAACGGGGCCCGGTTCGAGCGACCGTTGGACGCAGTCGCGCATCGTTACGGCGCAGCCGAACCTCAACGAAACGGTGAGAAGGTATGCGATCAACCCGGCCGAGGACCCGCCGCTGACCAACGCGCAGATGACGGAGTTGGTGCGCGACAAGATCAAGTACGTTTTCGTGATCTTCAACGAGAACGAGTCGTTCGACCACGAGTACGGCACGTTTCCGGGCGTCAACGGCCTCTATTCCGACGGCCAGAATCCGCGCTCGGCCGCCGACACGGCTGGCTTCTATCAGACCTACACCGACGTGAACGGCAATTCGGTGACGGTGCAGCCGTTCCTCATCGGGCCGCAGCAGAACGCGACCTTCGCCGACTCGACCGACCACTCGCACACCGGTCTTGCCGAGAAGCTCGACGTCAATCCGGCGACTGGCGTCGCGGCGATGGATAAGTTCGCTCAGGACGAGTACGCGCGCTACGCGGGAACGAAGGCCAACCCCGGCACAACCGCCAAGCAGAAGGAGGGCGCCGAATTCGCCAAGCTGGTGATGTCGCACATCGACTGCAACACCATCCCGTTCTTCTGGCAGTACGCCAACCGCTTCACCATCTTCGACAACATCTTCGCCACCGAGGACACGCCCTCGTCGCCCAACGCGATCGCGATGATCGCCGGTCAGTCCGGCGAAACGCAGTGGGTGAAGCACCCCGGCGAGACGAGCCCGGCGGCGGAGACGCTCGCCTATTCGGGCACGATCAACGGCGCGACCTACAACGGAACCGGCACGGCGACGCCGGTCGGCGTGCCCGCCACCGGCGACGCGCAGCCGTATTGGGGTTCGGCCTTCGACTCGACGACCACCGATCGTCAGCCCACGGGCGCCAAGGAAAGCTGGGCGCCGACCAACACCAGCGTGAACCTCACCTTCGCCACCGTGCCGCTGACGGTCGCCGGCGACAAGGTCAAAACGCTGATGGCGGGCGACCGGAACGCGGCCGTCGACCAGGCCGACATCGCGACGGACATCCCTTACATCGAGACCAACACGAAGGGTTCGTTCGGCTGGCGATGGTACCAGAACGGCTACGACGCCGAGCCGAACGAGCCGACTCCGGACGGCGTCAACCTGACGGCGACCACGATCGGCTACGGCCACCTCAATTACGTCTCGCACCACAACGGCGCGCAGTACTTCGGTTATCTCTCCAACAACGTCCAAGAGCAGACGAACATGGAGGGCGAGAACGACTTCTTCACCGACACCCTCAACAATAAATTGCCAACCAACGGCGGCGTGATCTACATCCGCGGTGGTTACTACAACATCGAGGGCCGGACGCCGCCGATCCAGAACGCCAATTATCCGGATACGTCCGGCTTGACGGACGCCGAGCTGGCGACCATCAACCTTTCGAAGTCGGGCGACGACGACCATCCGAGCTACAGCGACCGCCAACTGTCGGAGTCGATGTCCGCCCGCGTCATCAACGCCATCGCCAGCAATCCGAAGCTGTGGGCGGAGAGCGCGATCGTCATCACCTACGACGAGTCCGACGGTCTTTACGATCACGTGCCGCCGCAGATTCTGTCTTATGGTCCTGACAGCCTGCCGCTGGCGCGCGGCGTCCGCATCCCGCTGTTGCTGATCTCGCCCTACGCGCGTGCGGGCGCAGTGTCGCACGCCGAAGGCGACCACAACGCGATCATCGAAACGATCAATGCGATCTTCGGCCTGCAGGCGCTCTCCAGTCTCCCGGAAGAGAAGGCGGCGCTCGCCGCCGGCAATTCGGCGACGTTCAACCAATACGGTCCCGCCGGCTTCGAGCAGAAGTATCTCGGACCGCGCGACACGAACTCGCCGATCACCGACAGCCTGCTGTCGGGCTTCAGCCCGAGGCGCCTGGCGGGGTTCGCCGAGCCGCTGCCGGCCTCCTACGTGACGATCCCGAGCGAGACGCTCTATGACCTTCCGCACTATGGCGGCAAGGGTTGCAGCGCGATCGGCGTGACGCCTGTCTCGCCGAGCGTCAGCGACACGCCGCCGGCGAATTTCAACACGCTGCCGTCGACGCTGCCCGCCTACAACAATTTCTGAGGCAGGAAAGGATCGAGGCGGCCGAGCGACCGCTTCGCTCCGCGAACGACGATTTCCGGTCCGGCGCCGAAAGGCGTCGGGCCGATTTCCTTGAGTTTTGAACCGAAGAGGAATTTGCGCCTATGCGACTCGTCCTTGCATTTTTCCTGATCGCGGCCGCCCTCGCGGCGACGCCGGCCTCCGCTGGCCCAATCCTCGATCGGATTCGCGCCGAAGGCGTGGTCCGCTGCGGCGGCGTCGAGCGGCCGGGCCTGATCGCCGTCGAAGACAGCGGCAAGGCGGCCGGTCTCGAACTCGATCTGTGCCGGGCGATCGCCGCCGCCGTTCTCGGCCCCAACGGGCGTTTGGAGTTCCGCCGCTACGACTCGGAGAAAGCCTTCGCCAGCGTGCGCGCCGGCGGCGACGACGTCTCATTCCTCACGGGTCGCGAGATGATCGACAACGGCTTGACCGCCAAAATGATCGCCGGGCCGGCGATCTTCGTCGAGACGATGGCGGTGATTGTGCCGAACGAGTCGCCGATTCAGCACCTCGAACAGCTCGCCAACCATCCGATCTGCTTCGCCCTACTGCAGCGGGCCCAGGATCATCTCACGAGCTGGTTCGCCGCGCGCCATCTCGAGTTCGTCCGCATGGGCTTCCAGGAAGACGGCGAGATGAACGACGCCTACGCGGTGAATTATTGCGGCGGCCTGGCGGGCGAGGCGACGACCCTCGCCGATACGCGCGCCACCGGCGAGCTGGCGAAGTCCCAGCATCGCTTCCTGCCGGAGACGCTGGCCTCTTACCCGATCGTCGCCGCGACCGACGTCCGAGACGGCGAATGGGCCGCGATCGTCGCCTGGACGATCGATACGCTCGTTCAGGCCGAGACGACGGAAACGGAGTGGACGCTCGGCGGGCTCGATTCACTGCGAGTCAACGCGCCCGAACTCGGCCTCGGCCAGGGATGGCAGAAGCGTCTCGTCGACCAGGTCGGCGCCTACGCCGAACTTTACGAGCGCAATCTCGGCGCCAAGTCCGAGCTGAAACTGGCGCGCGGCGTCAACGCGCCGGTCGCACTGGGAGGCGCGCTCGCCGCGCCCTACACCGAGTAGCGAAAGGCGGGAACGCGGCCCGGCCAGAGTCGGCCCCAGCCCGCGCGAGGTCTTGGCGGCCACGGCGAACCGTCACAAGCGTGACGGCCGAAGGCTGTTACGCCTGTGTGCCAGATAGTTTGAGCGCGCTCGAGTCCGATGCCGAGAAGAGACGATCGCGGTTTCACCATCGTCGAGGTTCTGGTCGCTCTCGCAGCGGCGGCGATGACGCTCGCCGCCGTCGCCACTCTTGCGCACGGCGCGACGCGGTTGGGCGTTCGCTCCGCCACACGGCTGGCCGAGGTCGCCCTCGCCCGGACGCTGCTGTCGTTTCCCATCGATCGCGTCGCGGCCGCCGAGCCGCTGAGCGGACAAGCCGCCGGCGGTCTTCGCTGGACCCTCTCGATCTCGCAACCGACTGACGAGGCGACTGCCGGCGCGGCCGCCGGCGGCTGGACGCCGGCGCTCGTTCGCCTCGACGTGCGCGAGGCCGGCGGCGGAAATTGGCGCTTGGAATCCGTTCGCCTTGTGAAAGCCGCCGTCAGATGACGGCGCTTCGCGGATCGCGCAAGCGAACGTCGGGCTTCAGCCTCGTCGAAGCGCTGGTGACGCTGGCGCTGACGGGGGTGCTGTTGGCGGCGATTGGGACGCTGACAGGCCAGTGGCTACCCGTCTGGCGCCAAGGATTCGCTGGCGTGCAGCGGCTCGAGGCTTTGGATCTGGCGGTCCAACGCCTCGCCGCCGACATCGCCGCGGCGAAGCCGGTCACCGCGAGCGGCGCCTTCGCGACGCCCATCTTCATCGGCGGCCCGGACGCGATCGTCTTCGTCCGTCAGGCGATCGGTCCCGCCGCCGGCGAGAGGCTCGAGTGGGTTCGATTCGCTCGGCAGGACAACGTCTTCGCCCGCGCGCGCGCGCCCTACGCGCCCACGGCGGACGACCACGCTCAGCCGACGTTCGCCGATCCGGTCGAGCTTGCGCGCGGCGCTTACCGATTCCGCTTTTCTTACGCCGGCCCTGACCATGTGTGGGCGACCAATTGGGTTGGCCGGTCGACGCTGCCGGTTGCGGTGCGGATCGACGTCTTTGACGGCGACGCGGCGGCGCCGCTGCCGCTGTCGACAACCGTCGCCCTTCGCATCGACGCGCCCGCCTCCTGCGCCGGACAGGCGTCGGTCGGAGGCTGCCTCGGCCGTCTCTCCGGAGCGCAATGACCAATGGAGGCGCGGCGAGAAAGAGGCTTCGTTCTCGTCGCGACGCTGTGGCTGCTGGCGGCGCTCGCGACGCTGGCGTCGATCCTAGCGGTCTACATGCGCGACGCCGCAGTCGCCGGATCGTTGCGCGAGGACGAGCTGAGAATCGAGGCTGCCGAACGATCGGCCGTCGAGCTGACCGCGCTGCGCGTCGCAGGCTTCCCGTCCGAAGCGCCGCCGCCGCGCGGCGCCTTCCGGTTTGAGCTGCGCGACGCGCGGATCGACGTCGCGTTCGTTTGCGAAAGCGCCCGCGTCGACCTCAACGGCGCGCCGCAAGCGATGTTGGCCAAGCTGTTCGCTGCGCTCGGGACGGACGCCGACGAAGCCGCCGCGATCGCCGCCAGGGTCGTGGCTTGGCGCAAAGGGGCGCCCGACGGAACGGACGCCGACGCCTACCTCGCCGCGGGTCGCGCCTACGCGCCGCGCCATGCGCCGTTTCAGGACGTTCTCGAGCTTTCCCTTGTGCTCGGCGTCACGCCGGAGCTGATGCGCCGCGCGCTTCCCTATCTGACCGTCTATAATCCGGGCGGGCAGATCGACGTGCGCGCGGCCGAGCCGCTCGTGCTGTCCGCCTTGCCGGATATCGATCCCGCACGCGTTTCGAGCATGCTCGCAGCGCGTGGCGGCGCAGGCTTCGACGCCGCCGCCGCCCTCGGGACCCTGGGTTCGGCGCGCGGTTTCGCCACGGCCTCCGCCCCTGGGGCGACGCGCGTCTTCGTCTCCGTGGCGCTCGGCGACCGCCGGCGCGCAGGGGCGGAGATCGTCATGCTGGCGACGCCGCGCGAGGCTCAGCCTTACCGCATCGTCGCCTGGAGCGACGAATGACGGCAAGGCGTTGCGATTGCACACAGTTGTCACATCCGCGGCGCAAAGGAGCGGCTTGCTGACTCTGCGCGACGAAGGATGCGAAGCTGACACGGCCTTGGGCGGCGATCCTAGCCGAGGCGCTCGACCCGCCGGCCGAGGGCGCGATGCTGATCGTCTCCAAACTGCGGCCGCGGCGGCGGCTGCGTCTGGTCGAGCAGGCGAGCGACTTCTTTTTCCTAACGGGCGGCGACGACCGCGTCTCCGAATCGCAGACGCGATTTCGCTTCGTCGCCGGCGCTTTCGTCGCCGAAGGCGGAGGACTGGCGGCCGGCGAATGGAAGCGTGCGGAAGTCGAGCTCGTTCTGTCGGATAGGCGATTTCTGTTTCCGCAATTTCAGGCGCCGCGCAAGGCTTCTGAATTCCTCGACGCGATCGTGGGCTCGCAAATCGACAGGTTGACGCCTTGGTCGCGCGCGCAAGCGGAGGCCGGCTTTGCGACCGCGCCCTCGACGAGCGACGAAACGACGGTCACCCTGGCGGCGGCGTCAAAGGCTGCGCTCGACCCCTATGTCGAGGGCGCGCGCGCGCGCGGCGCGGATTCGGTCGTCGTGTTCGCCGCCAGGCCCGACGAAGCGCCAATTCGCGTTTGCGCCCGCGAGGTCAACCGAAACGCCCGCGCGCGAAACTATCGTCGCGCTCTCGTCGCCGCGCTGGCGGCGGCCGTCCTATTCGCGTTGGGTTCGTCCGCGCTCGAGAGCTGGTATTCCGATCAACGCCAGACGGCGCAGGCCGAAATCGCGCGGCGCATCGCGGCGATGCGGACGAACGCCGACAGCGCGGCGCAGGATCCGCAGCTGGCGGCCCTGCTTCAACGCAAACGCGGCATCCCGCCCGCGGTCGTGATCCTCGACGCGCTCTCGCGCGCTTTGCCCGACGATTCTTACCTGACCCAACTGCGGATTTCCGGCGCGAGGGTCGAGATCGACGGCGTTTCGCGTTCGGCGTCGAGCCTCGTCGCGTTGCTCGAGCAAACCGAGCCGTTCCAGCGGGCGCAGTTCTCAGCGCCGACGACCCCCGCCGCCGCGCAGGGCGCGGAAGAGTTTCATATCGCGGCGGACATCGCGACCGCGATGGCGCGAAGCCCATGACGACGCTGGCGGAACGGCTCCGCTCCAAGCCGCAGGGAGTGCGTCGGCGTCGACTCTTCGCCTTCGGCCTCTACACGGTTGCGGCGCTGGCGCTGCTCGGCGTCGGGGCGATATCGCTGGCGGCGGCCGTCGGCGACTACGCCTGGCTTCGCGACAATCAGGATCGCCTGCGGACGGTCGCGCCGCCGCCGCTTTCGCCGAGCGCCGGCGTCGCGTCGGCGCGCGGCGCGTTGCTGTGGGCGAAGACGATCGGCGTCGCCGCGGCCGACCTTCAGCAGCGGGTGGAAGCCGCGTCGCACGACGTCGGCGCCAAAGCGCTTTCGTCGCGCGTCGATCTGCAGGACGCGTCCGCGGCGAACGGCGCCCTCACCTATGTCGGCGAAATCGAGCTCGACGCGGCGGGCCTTCAACCGCTGCTCTACAATCTCGAAGCGGGAACGCCGTTTCTCGAAATCGCCGATCTCTCGATCCAGCCTTTGCAAGACGCGGGCGCAGGCGGACGTCTGCACATCTCGCTGGCTGTGACCGCTTCCTGGCGTTCCGACCCGTGAAGACCGCGCCCGCCGTCGCTCTGTCGCTTGGCCTCGCAGCGTTCTCGGCGTCCTCGACGCACGCCGGGCCTGCGGACGGCGGCGGCAATCCGGTCGCCGCGATACCCCTGGCGAGCCTGTCGGCGACGCGCGAGCGGCCGCTTTTCTCGCCGTCCCGCCGTCCCCCGCCAGTCGCTGCGGACGCTTCCGCGGTCGAGGCGGCGGCGCCGCAGCTCTCGCCAAGTCCGCGGCCGAGTCTGCTCGGAACGGTTATCGGTCCGTCCGATCGCATCGCCGTGATCGCACACGGCGCCGAGCCGCCGGTCTCGCTTCGCGTGGGCGAGACGGCCCGCGGCTGGACCCTTCGCGCGGTCGGTCCACGCTCGGCCACGTTCGAGGGGTCTGGCCGAACGCTCACGTTGGGGCTGCCCTCGGCGGCGCCATCGCCCGTCGAAGTCTCGCCCGCAGCGCCGATGACCGGCGCCAAGGACGCCAGGCCCTCCGACGGGCGCTCCCCGTGAGGACGTTGCGAACGTCGGCGACGAACGAACCCGAGCGAAACGAGGGCCAAGGCGCTGGCGATTGGCGTCTTCGACGAGCGTAGAGGGCCGCCAGCCGCTCGCGTTGGACGGCTGGACTCGGAGATTTTGCGAGCCCGGGTTCAGGACGCCGCCGCAAGTTCGTCGCGCGCGGCGCGGTGGATCATGCCGAGGAGATCGCGCGGCTCGTCCGGATCGGCGAGCAGGTCGAGATCCTCGCAGAAGTCGCCGCCCGCCAGTTTCGAATGCACGTAGCGCAGGGCCGAGAAGTCCTCGATCGCGAAGCCGACCGAGTCGAACAGCGTGATCTGATCCCGCGATCGCCGGCCGGCGACCTCGCCGGCGATCACCCGCCACAGTTCGGTCACCGGATGATCGGGCGCGAGCTGCTGGATCTCGCCCTCGATCCGCGTCTGCGGCGGGTATTCGACGAAAATCGCCGAGCGCAGCAGGATGTCGCGGTGCAGTTCGGTCTTGCCGGGGCAATCGCCGCCGACGGCGTTGATGTGCTGGCCGGCGCCCACGAGGTTGTCGGTCAGCACCGTCGCGTTGTGCTTGTCGGCGGTGACGGTGGTGACGACGTCGACGCCCTCGACGGCGTCCTCGGCGCTGGCGCAGATCGTCAGGTCGAAGCCGTAGCGGGCGAGATTGACGGCGCATTTCTCGCTCGCCCAGCGGTCGATGTCGTAGAGGCGCAGGCGGTCGATTCCGATCAGCGCCTTGAAGCCGAGCGCCTGGAACTCCGATTGGGCGCCGGCGCCGATGATCGCCATCGACCGAGATCCTGGCCGGGCGAGATGCTTCGCCGCGACGGCCGAGGTCGCCGCGGTTCTCAACGCGGTGAGGATGGTCATCTCGCTGAGCAGTTCGGGATAGCCGGTGCTGACCTCGGCGAGGAGGCCGAAAGCGGTGACGGTCTGGCGTCCCTCGCGCATGTTCTTGGGATGGCCGTTGACGTATTTGAAGCCGTAGGTGACGCCGTCGCTGGTCGGCATCAGCTCGATCACCCCCTCGGCCGAATGGGACGCCACGCGCGCCGTCTTGTCGAAGGCGGGCCAACGGCGAAAGTCCTCCTCGACGAAGCCGGCGAGCTCGGCGAGAAACCGCTCGACGCCGATTGCGTTGACGAGGCGCGTCATGTTGGCGACGCTGACGAACGGCACCAGGTTCAGCGCGCGGGTCATGACCAGCTCCGGGTCGGCCGATCGAGGATGCGCCGGCCCATCAGGCTGGCGACGAGATCGACGAGCAGCAGGGCGGTGCGGCCGCGCTCGTCGAGGAAGGGGTT
>Ga0181516_10000491_pt1 | contig 36307 bp, 30 predicted proteins | sample PEATcosm2014_Bin_25_FD_121104 | JGI IMG/M metagenome (GOLD analysis project Ga0181516, IMG submission 121104) | Peatland microbial communities from MTU Mesocosm Facility, Houghton, MI, USA - PEATcosm2014_Bin01_10_metaG | ecosystem: Environmental > Terrestrial > Soil > Wetlands > Peat | place... | reverse complement strand
GTCACGCTTCAGGAACTGGGCGACGCCACGATGCTTTCCAACGGCAACATCGTTTTCTGCCGCAAGGTCGGCGCGAGCGAAATCACGCCGGACAAGAAAATCATCTGGAACATGGATGCGCCGAAGGGAACGGAAATTCATTCCATCCAGCCGGTCGGCCTTGACCGCGTGCTCGTCACCGAGAACGGCAATCCGGCAAGGTTGATGCTGATCAACACCCGGACCGGCGCGACGGAAAAGGAATTCACCTTCCCCGCGTTGAATCCGGGAGCCAACCCGCACGTCCAATTCCGCCGGGTGCATGAGACGAAGGACGGGACGTTCCTCGCGGCGCATTTGCGGGACAACAAGGTGGTGGAATATGACGCGGACTTCAAAGAAATCTGGTCCTACGCGGCGCACCAGCCGTGGTCGGCGGCGCGGTTGAAGAACGGCAACACGCTGATCACCGAAGGCCCTCACACCGTTTTGGAAGTGAACAAGCAGGGCGAAATCGTCTGGCAATTTTCCCAGAGCGACGCGCCGGAATATAAATTCTTCATTTTTCAGGAGGCGAGCCGTCTTGCCAACGGCGACACCGTGATTTGCAACTGGTGTCCCTACAACTTGAAAGACCCGAAGACCTGGCCCGGCTCGGTGCAGCTGCTGGAGGTGACGCCGGAGAAAAAGGTCGTCTGGGCATTGCGCGAATGGAACAATCCCGATCTCGGCCCGGCGTCTTCCATCCAATTGCTGGATGAACCCGGCAACGCGGAGGATGGCGATTTGCAGCGTTGATGTTTTTTTCAACCCTCTTCTAAAATTATCCAAAACATGAAAACCATCCGAAACATCACCCGCAGAAAATTCATCCACAAGGTGGCCGTCGGAGCCGCCGGCATCAGCGTGACCACCTTGCTGGAACCGGTCAAAGCGCTTGCCAAGGCCACCGGCGCCGGCACCGCATCCAGGCCAAATTACATGCCGATGCGCGCGCTGGGTCAGACAGGCCGGAAAGTCTGCCTGTTCAGCCTGGGCGGCCAGGGGCTGCTGGAGATTCCCGGCCACACCGACGAGGCCGTGGCGATCATCAACCGCGCCATTGATCTCGGCGTCAATTACTGCGACACCGCGCATTACTACGGACACGGCTGCAGCGAGCAGTATTACGGCGAAGCTCTCCAGGGCCGGCGCAAGGACGTTTATCTGGCCACGAAATCCGGCGACCGCACCTACGACGGCGCGATGCGCGAATTGGACGAATCGCTCAAGCGCCTCAAGACGGATCATCTGGACTGCTGGCAGATGCACAACGTCCGCACGCAGCAGGATGTGGACAAAATTTTTGCCGACAACGGCGCACTCAAGGCCTTTCAGAAGGCGCGCGATGAAAAAATCACCCGCTTCATTGGCATCACCGGCCATCGCGATCCGTTCATCCTGAAGCAGGCGATTGAAAAATTCCCGTTCGACACCATCCTCATGGCGCTCAACGCGGCGGAAAAAAACCTGCCCCGCGTCGCCCACGAGTTCCCGTTCTCCGAAAACCTGCTGCCGACCGCCGTGGAGAAAAAGATGGGCATCATCGCCATGAAGGTTCCCGCCCTGGGAAAGATTTTCCAGCCCGGCGGCATCACCACCATGGACCAGGCGATGGGTTACGTCCTCACGCTGCCCGTCAGCACGCTCATCATCGGCATCAAGACGATTCCCGAACTGGAGGAAAACATCCGCGTCGCCAAAAACTTCAAACCGCTGCCGCCGGAAGAAATGGCGCGGCTGGAGGCGCTGACCCGGCCCTATTACGCGGACGCCACGTTCTTCAAGCGCCAAAAAGGATATTAAGTTCCACTGCCCGCCAAAGTTTTCGACATGAAAAAATTCATCCTGCTGGCCGCTGTTGCCACGTTCGCCGTCAGCCGCGCCTGGGCGGCGGATACCAATTCGCCGGCGCTTTATCTCGACATCCATCAGCCGGTGGACGCGCGCGTGGCTGATTTGATTTCGCGCCTGACGCTGGAGGAAAAAGCCGCGCTGCTGAACCATGTCGGCCCGACGGTGGAGCGGTTCAACATCCGTTCCGACCAGTGGAATCAGTGCCTCAACGGCGTGCAATGGGACAAGCCCACGACGCTGTTTCCGACCTGTCTCGCGATGTCGGCGACGTGGGACACAAACCTGGTGCATGAAGTCGCCTCGGTTTTGTCGGACGAAGCCCGCGCGATTTACAACGGCTGGCATCTCGACACGAACGCGCCCGGCCAGCACAAGGGGCTGATTTATCGCGCGCCGGTCATCAACATCGAACGCAATCCCTATTGGGGCAGAAACCACGAAGCCTGGGGCGAGGATCCGTTTCTCACCGGGCGCATGGCCGTCAGCTACGTCCAGGGCTTGCAGGGTGACGACCCGCATTACCTGAAAATCGCGGCAACACTGAAACATTTTGCGGTCAACAACGTGGAGACGGACCGCCAGAAACTGAACGCCGTGGTTCCCGAACGGATGCTGCACGAATATTGGCTGCCGCATTTCCGTGAGGCAATTGTCGAGGGCCAGGCGCAGTCCATCATGGCGAGCTACAATGCCATCAACGGCACGCCCAACAACATGAACCACTGGCTGCTGACGGATGTGTTGAAAAACGACTGGGGGTTTCAAGGCTTCGTCGTCTCCGACCTCGGCGGCGTGCGCACGATGGTTCAGGGGCACGAAAAAAATCAAATGACTTACGAGGATGCCGTGGCGCAATCGCTGATGGCCGGCTGCGATTTTTCCGACAAGGAATTCCAGGACAACATTCCCGCCGCCGTGCGCGACGGCAAATTGACCGAAGCGCGGCTGGACGACGCGTTGACCCGCGTGCTGCGCGTGCGGTTCCGGCTCGGCGAATTCGATCCATTCGATTCCGTTCCTTTCAGCAAAATTTCACCCGCCGTGATCAACGACGCGGAACATCGCGCACTGGCGTTGAAGGCCGCGCAGGAATCCATCGTGCTGCTGCAAAACCGCGGCGGCCTTCTGCCGCTCGACAAAACGAAAATCAAGCACATCGCCGTGGTCGGCCCGCTGGCTGATCGCATTGTGCTGAACAATTACAATGGCAAGGCGGGCGTGACGGTGACGGCGTTGCAGGGAATCAAAGACCGCGTCGCGCAAGGCACGGAGGTTTTGTCCGCCGTTGGCGGCGTTGTCAGCAATCCATCGGCGAGGGACAACCCGTTTGACAAAACCGCCGAATTACAAAAGGCCGTGGAACTCGCGCGCAAAGCCGATGTCGCCATCGTCATCGTCGGCACGGACCGGCAGGTTGAGCAGGAAGGACACGACCGCAAAACGCTTGGATTGACCGGCAACCAGGAAGAACTGGTCGAAGCCGTCTTTGCCGCCAATCCGCGCACGGTTGTGGTGGAAATGAGCGCCGGGCCGCTGACCGTGCCGTGGATTGCCACAAATGTTCCTGCGCTGCTGCAAACCTGGTGGCCGGGTGAAGAAGGCGGCCACGCGATTGCGGATGTTCTTTTCGGCGACGTGAATCCCGCCGGCCGGCTGCCGCACACGGTCTATGCGTCTGAAGCGCAAGTGCCGCCGGTGGATGAATATGACATCACAAAAGGTTTCACTTACATGTATGTAAACGGAAAACCGCTCTTCCCGTTTGGCCACGGCTTGAGCTACACCACTTTCAAATACAGCGGGCTGAAATTGTCAGCGGACAAAATCAAGGCCGACGGCCGGGTGAACATCAGCGTGGATGTGAAAAACACCGGCAAGCGCGCGGGCGACGAAGTCGTGCAGCTTTACGTTCATCAGGAAAAAAGCAGCGTGAAAGTCCCGGCAAAAGAACTTCGCGGCTTTCAGCGAATCAGCCTGCAACCGGGCGAAAAACAAACGGTCACGTTCACATTGCCGGCGGCGAAGCTCGCGATCTGGGATGAAACGGCGCACGGCTTCGTCGTCGAACCGGGCGTGTTTGACGTGATGATTGGCGCTTCCTCCGCAGACATCCGGCTGAAGAACCAAATTGAAGTGGCGCAATGAATTGACAGGTTGAGACCGGCCGGGCGGGCGCAATCGGCCGCCCATTTCAGACGTCACGCCCTGACCCGCCGGGTGCGGGCGGACTTTGAAACTTGTCTTGGACGGGTTCGGCGGTTAAATAAGTCCTGACATGAACCGATTCACTCGCGGCGTCCTGTTTTTCCTGTTCTTTTTTTCCGGGTTCGCCAGCCTCGTTTATCAGGTGGTCTGGACGCGCATGGCGTTCGCGTCGTTCGGCATCATCACGCCGGTGCTGTCGGTGGTGCTGTCGGTTTTCATGCTGGGACTGGCCCTTGGATCGTGGCTGGGCGGGCGCTCCATCGCCGCGCTCGTGAAGAAAAGCGGCCTGTCCGCCGCCGCGTTTTATGGCGGCGCGGAGCTGCTGATCGGGCTGGGGGCGTTTGCGGTGCCAAAATTGTTCGCGGTGAGCGAACGCGTCCTGCTGCCGGCGGGCCAGATGGATTCGTCCGGCTATCTGTTTTTCTCCGCGCTGGCGCTGGCGGTCTCGATTTTCCCGTGGTGCGTGTGCATGGGCACGACGTTTCCGTTCATGATGAGCTACGTCCGGGAGCTGGACGCCGGGAACACGAAGAGTTTCAGTTTTCTCTACCTGGCGAACGTGCTGGGCGCGATGAGCGGAACTTTTTGCACCGCCGTCATGTTCGTGGAAAACCTCGGATTCCATCACACGCTCTGGGTCGCGGCGACGGCAAATTTCACCATCGCCTTCATCAGCGCCTGCCTGGCTTGGGAGCAGCGGCAGAAAAACCCGCCGGTGGAGGCCGGCGGCAAAATGATTGAAGCGCCCGCGTCGGCGGCAATCCCACAGGCCCGGCTGGTCCAGGTGATTTTATTTTCAACCGGCTTCATCGCCATGGCGATGGAAGTGGTCTGGTCGCGCGCGTTTGCGGTGGTTCTGAAGACGCAGGTGTATTCCTTCGCGCTGATTGTCTTCACTTATCTGGGCGCGACCTTTTTGGGTTCGCTGGCATACCGCCACGATTTGCACCGGAACCGGGTCAGTTCCAAGGGCATGCTTTTTTCCGGGCTGGCGTTCACCGTTTTCCTGCCGGTGCTGGCGAATGATCCGCGGCTGATCGTGGAAAAGTTTTGGACCGAAAACATTGATCCGCTCAGCGCCCTTGTCCTGCTGGGCAGCATCTGTCCGTTCTGCGCGTTGCTGGGATATTTGACGCCGGGCTTGATTGACGAATACGCCGCCGGACAGCCGCGGCGCGCCGGACAGGCTTATGCCATCAATGTCCTAGGCTGCATCCTCGGCCCGCTGGTGGGTTGCTATTTGTTGCTGCCGATGGTCAGCGAGCACTGCGCGTTGATTGTGCTGGGGCTGCCGTTCATCGCCTTCTGGCTGGCTCTGGGCGGCTCGCAATCACGGCTTCGCCGCGCGGGTTTCGGGCTGGCGCTGGCGGCCATGCTGGTCTGGACGACCGGTTTCTCGGAAAATTTTGAAGGCGCCCTGATCAAGGAAGCCTATGTCACCGGAGTTTTTAATAACGCGCGGGGTAAGGATTCCAGCCCCCCCGTTGTTCGCCGCGATTACATGGCCTCCGTTATTTCATTCGGAACCGATAGAAACGACAAGTGGCTGCTGGTCAACGGCATTGGAATGACCAAGCTGACGCCCATCACCAAGTTCATTGCCCATCTGCCGCTCGCATTCCACCGCGGACAGCCCAAATCAATGCTCGTCATCTGCTTCGGCATGGGGACGACCTATCGCTCGGCCTTGAGCTGGGGCATTGACACGACGGCGGTGGAGCTGGTGCCGAGCGTGACCCGGGCCTTCGGTTTTTACCACGCCGACGCGGAGAAATATATCAACGACCCTAACGGCCACATCATCATTGACGACGGACGGCGCTATCTCAACCGCTGCGGAAAAAAATTCGACGTCATTGTGGTGGACCCGCCGCCGCCCGTGGAAGCCGCCGGCTCCAGCCTGCTTTTTTCCACGGATTTTTACACGCTGGCCAAGCAGCATTTGAACACCAACGGCATCGTGCAGATGTGGTTCCCCAGCGGGGAATATCTCACCGCGCAAGCCGTCATGCGCTCCATAAGCGAATCCTTCCCCTATGTGCGCTGCTTCCCATCGGTGGAACACTGGGGCATCCATCTGCTCGCCTCCATGCAGCCCATTGACAGGCTCAATCCGGCGCAACTGGCCGCCCGGATGCCGGAAGCCGCGAAAAAAGACCTCTTGGAATGGAGCAGCGCCCCGGACGCGTCATCTTATCTTGCGGGCGTCATCACCAACGAATGCTCCGTCCCCGCCAGCCTCAATCCGGATCCCAATGTCCAGGTCACGGACGACCGGCCATTTAATGAATACTTCCTCCTGCGCCGGATGAAACAATAAGCCTTCAAACCTGTGACCACGAAGATGCAAGGAGTTGCGGCTCGCAAAACCGACTTGCGCTGGATGCGGGCGGCCTTGCATCTCGCCCGGCGCGGCCGCGGCGCGACATCGCCAAATCCAATGGTCGGCGCGGTGCTGGTGAAAAATAGAAAAATCATCGGACGCGGCTGGCATCATCGCGCCGGTTTGCCGCACGCGGAAATCGAGGCGCTGCAAAACGCCCGAAAGCTCGGCCACAACCCGCGCGGCACGACACTTTGCGTCACGCTCGAACCGTGCTGCACGCACGGACGCACGCCGCCCTGCACGGACGCCATCATCGCGGCGGGAATCAGACGCGTCGTCATCGGCGCGACCGACCCGAATCCGCGGCACGCGGGCAGGGGCTTCACCATTTTGCGGCGCGCGGGAATTGAAGTTGTTCATGGAATTCTGGCTGGCGAATGCGCGAAGCTGAATGAAGCGTTCAACCATTGGATCGTCCGCCGGACGCCCTTCGTCACCGTGAAAGCCGCGATGACCCTCGACGGCAAAATCGCCACCGCCGCCGGCGAATCAAAATGGATCACCGGCGAGAAAGCCCGCGCTCACGGAATGGAATTGCGCCGGGGCAGCGATGCGATTCTCGTCGGCATCAACACGATCCTGGCGGACAATCCGGGTCTGACGGTTCGCCCGGTTCAAAGTTCAAAGTTCAAAGTTCAAAACCATTCGCTGCGGCGCATCATCCTCGATTCAATGGCCCGGACGCCGCTGACGGCCAAGATTGTGAGCGATGAATTTGCGAAGCTGACCACCATCGTGGTCGGCAAAGACGCCCCGAAGCAACGCGTGGCCGCGCTGGCAAAAAAAGTGGACGTGACGGTGGCACCGCTGAAGAAATCCGAAATCCGAAATCCGAAATCCGCAATTGACCTGCGCTGGCTGCTGAAGAAGCTCGGCGCGGAAAACGTCACCAGCCTGCTGGTGGAAGGCGGCGGCGAGGTGAACGCGTCGTTTCTGCTCGGCGGTTTCGCGCACCGCGTGGCACTTTTTTACGCGCCCAAGATTCTTGGCGGACGCGATTCCCGCAAGGCCGTCGCCGGCGAAGGCGCTCAATCTTTGGGCGAAATCATCCGGCTTCGCGACGCGGAATGGCGCAAGCCGGGCGGGGATTTGTTGCTGACGGCGCGGGTGGATTCGTAGCAAAATCAATTTATGTTTACCGGCATTGTCGAAGAAGCGGGCGTCGTTGAGAAAATCAAACCGACCGGGAAATCCATTGAAATGACCGTGCGCGCCGGCCTTTGCGGCCGAGGCGCAAAGGTTGGCGACAGCGTGGCCGTCAACGGCTGCTGCCTGACGGCGGTGAAGATTTCCGCGCGCGGAAAATCCAGGCTCATCCGGTTCGATTTGCTGCAGGAGAGCTGGCGGCGGACGAATTTCCAGTTCGCCAAACCGGGTTCGCTCGTGAACCTTGAACGCTCGCTGCGCGCAAACGGCGAGTTGGGCGGGCATTTTGTGACCGGCCACGTGGACGGCCTCGGCAAAATCATCCGCTGGGAGCGCGCGGGCAGGGACCACGTTCTCGACATCGCTGCGCCGGCGGACGTGATGCGCTACATCGTCTTCAAGGGCTCGGTTGCCGTGGACGGCATCAGCCTGACGGTTGCCGGCGTGCAGAAAAAAAGCTTCCGCATCTGGATCATCCCGCACACATTCGACGTCACCGTGCTGCGCGAGCGGAAGGTGGGCGACGCGGTGAATCTGGAGGCCGACCTGCTCGGCAAATACGTGGAAAAATTCCTGCAACACCGTGGGCGTCCGGATTGAAGCCATTGAAAACTGGTGCGCGCGAGAGGACTTGAACCTCCAATCCTTTCGGAACCAGATCCTAAGTCTGGCGTGTCTGCCATTCCACCACGCGCGCGCGGTCATTAACTTGCGCCGCCAGCGCGCGAATCTCAAGCCCGGTTTTGGCCGACAGCATCGCACCCGCCCACAGCGCGTGATTGCACGGGCAGGAGGGTTCGATTAACCTCATGTCATGCGATTCTGCATTCGATTTGGGTTTTGCGCGCTGGCCGTCCTGCTCGGCGTCGCGCTGGGGGGCTGCACGCCGGGCCAGGGCCAAGCGGACGAGGAGAAGGAACCGCATTTCGTGCTCGGCCAGAGCCGGGTCAACGCGATGGATTATCCGGGCGCCATCGAGGCGTTCGAGGAATCGCTCGAAGCCAGCCCGCAGTCGGCGGCAGCGCATTATCAGCTCGCCATGCTTTACGAAAACCAAGTGCCCGATCCCGCCGCGGCGATTTATCACTACCGGCAATATCTGAAATTGAACCCGAACGCGGGAAATGCGGACGTCATCCGGAAGCACGTTGACGCCTGCAAACAACAATTGGCCGCCGACGTGCTGGGCCTGCCGTCCACGTCCGCCGCGCAGCAGCAATTGGAAAAACTGGCCGCGCAAAACCGCGAGCTGCAGCAGCAGGTGGACCAGCTCCAGGAGACCGTGAAGCAGTGGAACGCCTACTACGCGAGCCAGTTGGCGGCACAAAGCAATTCGCAGCCGCAAAACAATTATACCGCGCAGCCGAACACCGGAACATCGCCGGATGTTGTTTCGGCACAACCGGCGCCATCGCCGGTCGTGACGCAAAGCAAACCCGCGCCGCAGCCGAAACCCGCCAGACCGCGCACGCACACGGTCGCCGCCGGCGAAACCGCGGCCGGCATCGCACGCAAGTTTGGCGTGAAATTGAGCGCGCTGGAAACGGCCAACCCCGACATGGATCCGCGCCGGATCCGCGTCGGACAGGTGTTGAACCTCCCGCCGCCGTGAAAGCTTGAATGATCTCGCGCGGCGCATTTTTCCTGATCGCGGCGTTCTGGGTCGCGATGAACGTGCTGTTGTGGCGCGCGGAATATGGCTCGCACAACACCGGCATCCTGGTGCCGCTGGATCTGGTATGCCGGAAAATCCTGACCGCGCCGGACGCCTCCTCTTTGAGCGTTTATCAGGACGGGCAAAAAATGGGCTTCTGCGAATTTTCCACCAGCGTCCAGCAGGAAATGGCCAGCCTGGACGAGGACAATCCACCGCCGGAAGGTTTTGTCGCCCGCGCGGGCTACCAAATCCACCTCTCCGGCAACGTGGCCTTCGGCAATTTCACCAACCGGGTGAAATTCGATGGACACATCCAGTTCTCGCCGCGCCGTGAGTGGCGCGGGCTGGACTTGAAAATTTCCACGCATTTCGCCACAGTCGAAATTCATTCGCTGGCCGCCAACCAGACGGTGTCCGTGCAAATCACTGACGATGATGGAACCGATTCCCGCGTCTTCACCTTCGCCGAATTGCAAAATCCCGACACGCTGCTGCGCGCTTTCAACGGCGATTTTGGCGGCGGGTCCGCGAGCGGCCTTGATCTGCCTGCCCTGCCGCCCGCCGCCGGGCTGGCCCGGAGCGTTCCCTGGGAAGCGCGCCGCGTCCGCCTGATGATGGGCCGCGAGGCCGTGTCGGCTTACCGGCTGGAAACGCGCGTGCTGGGCCAGCCGGTCGTCATCCACATCAGCACGCTCGGGGAAATCCTGCGCGCGGACCTGCCCGGCGGCGTCACCGCCACACTCGACGAATGGAGCAAACCGTGATCGAACTCACCCATCTCACCAAAAAATTCGGCGAACTCGTCGCGGTCAGCGACGTGACGCTGACCATTCCACGCGGGGAATTTTTCGCCATGCTCGGCCCCAACGCCGCCGGCAAAACCACCACGCTCAAAATCCTCGCCGGCTTGATGAAACCGACTGCCGGCGCCGCGCGCGTCTGCGGATTCGATTTACAGACGCAGCCGCTTGAGGCGCGGCGTCGGCTTGCCTACGTCCCCGATTTTCCATTTCTCTACGACAAGCTTACCGCGTGGGAATTTTTCCGCTTCATCGGCCAGCTTTTTCAGACGCCCGACACGAAAATTGAAACCTGCGCGAATGAATTGATTTCGCGGTTCCATCTCGCCGAATTTGTGAATCTCCCGCTGGAAAGTCTTTCGCATGGAACGCGCCAGCGCGTCGCCATCGTCTCCGCGCTGCTGCACGACCCGGAGGTGTTCGTGATTGACGAGCCGATGGTCGGCCTCGATCCGCAGCATGCGCGCGTCGTCAAGGACGTGCTCAAGGAACGCTCGCTTGCGGGCATGACCGTGCTGGTCTCCACGCATCAATTGGGCATCGCCGAGGAAATGGCCGACCGCATCGGCATCATCAACGGCGGAAAGCTCATCGCCGTCGGCACTCGCGAGGAACTGCGCAAACAAAGCGGCAACTCCGGCCAGCTTGAAGAGGTTTTCCTGTCGCTGACGGCGGATGGAAAATGATTCAAGATTCCATTTTCAAAACTCCGAGATTCATGTTCCCGATCCGCACGCGCAAAAAAACAATGTCCCGCCCATTTTTCACCTGATAAAAAAGCAGCCAGCGCGGAAAGTCTGAAATCTTCCAGGATCGGATGCCGACCGGTGTTAGGTCGGCTCGTTCCCGTCCAATCAGCGGATGCTTTTCAAGAAAGGCGATGGAATCTTGCAGCGATTCATACCAGCGTTCGGCTGTTTCCGAACCGGCGTTGTTCTTCAGCCAGAGAAGCTCCTCCGCCAGGTCCAGTAAAAATTGCGGACGCCTTTTAACATTCACTTTGCCGCCTTTTTCAAAACCCGCTTGAAGACTTCATCCATGTCCTTTTTGGTCAGCGTCGTTTCCGGACCACTGGCCAGCGCCTCGTCAATCAGCCGCTGGTCACGCTTGCTCGTCATGGCCGAGTCAATTTCAAACGTCCGCGCGATGCGGAACAAGGCCTCCTGATTCAGCGACCGGTAATTCGCTTCCGCCTCCTGCTTGAGCTGCGCGTGCAGGTCAACCGGGATGTCTTTCAAAGTGATGCTCGCCATGCGAAAACCATAACGCAACCAGACTGGTTTGCAAATGGAATAATTGGCATGATCAACCCCGTAAACAAGGCGGCAACTCCGGCCAGCTTGAAGAGGTTTTCCTGTCGCTGACGGCGATTGGAAAATAAAAAGCTGATCTCCAACTGTGCCATCAGAACGCTTTTCTACGGCTTGACAAGCTGACGAATTGTGCCATTTTGCCACTCTAAAAATTGATTTTAGTCAATGGCTGCAACCAAATCCAGTTTTCTTGACAAGGTGCTTGGCCGCATTGGACGGCTGGACGCAGAGGGTCTGCAAACGGTTGTCCAGCGGCTCGCCCGCGAACGCAGCTTTCTCGAAACGCTGTTCAATACGATTGAAGACGGAGTGCTGGTGGCGGACGAGCAGGGCCGCGTGATTTATTTCAACCAAGCCGTCACCTGGCTCATCGGGCTGCCGCCGGACGCCGAGGATTTACAAGTCGCGGACATTTTGCCGGAACTGGATTGGGAAATGATTTCCAAGTCCGACAAAACCGGCGGCAAGCGCGTCGTGCGCCACGAATTTGAAGTGCATTATCCGCGTCCGCGGTTTCTCCGACTTTATGCCGCGCCGCTGGACGGCGAAGCCACCGGCAGCTCTGGCGTGGCGCTGATTTTGCACGACGCCACCGAGTCGCGGCAAAAGACCTTCGAGGCCGTCGAAAGCGAACGGGTCCAGGCGCTGACGCTGCTCGCAGCCAGCGTCGCGCACGAGATCGGCAATCCGCTCAACGCGCTGCACATCCACCTGCAGCTCATGGAGCGCGAGCTGAAGAAACTCAAAACGAGACCCGCTTCCGGCCTGTCCGGAAACAGGCGTGGAGATGACCGGCTGGAAACCGGTTCCATTTCTGAAACGGCGCTCAAGCTGGCGCAATATCTGGACGTGGCCAAGGGCGAGATCAACCGGCTGGACTACATCGTCACGCAATTTTTGCAGGCCATCCGGCCCGCGCCGCTGCAGTTGAAACTGGTTTCGCTGAACGACGTGGTTGAAAAAACCCTGGAGCTGCTGCGGCCGGAAATCGGCAACCGCGGCGTGGCGGTGAAGACGAAATTGCCGCAGGACCTGGCGGCAACGCCGGCGGACGCGACGCAGTTGCAGCAGGTGCTGGTGAACCTCGTGAAAAACGCGGTGCAGGCGATGACGACCGGCGGCACGCTGACGTTGCAGACCGGCGAGACGAGCGACGGCGTCTGGGTGAGCGTGGCGGACACGGGCGGCGGCATTCCGCAGGAGCAGATCAACCGCATTTTCGAACCGTTTTACACGACGAAGAAAAAAGGCTCCGGCCTCGGCCTGATGATTGTCCAGCGCATCGTCCGGGCGCACGGCGGAAGGATTGAACTGGAAAGCAACGTCGGGCGCGGAACCACCTTCCGCATCTGGCTGCCGCTGCACGAACGCAAACCGCGCTTGCTGGAAAATAAAACCGGAAATGAATCCGCGAATTTCGCGAATGAGCGCGAATTAAAATCAGGACAAATCAATTCGTGATAATTCGCGTGATTCGCGGATAAACTTATGGCTGAAAAACCGGCATTGCTGATTGTGGATGACGAGAAGACGACGCGCGAAGGATTGCGCGCGGCGCTGGAGGGGCATTATGACGTCTATATCGCCGGCGACGCGCAGGCGGCCATGAATCTGCTCGAAGGCGAAAATTTTGACGTGCTGCTCACGGATTTCCGGCTGCCGAACGAGGACGGCATGAAGCTGATTTCGCGCGCGAAGTCGCTGCCCAGGCCGCCGGTCTGCATTTTGATGACGGCCTACGGCTCGGAGGAACTGGCGGTGGACGCGATGAAGCGCGGCGCGGACGACTACATCGCCAAGGGTCGGCTGCAAATTGACGAGCTGGAAATGCGGATCGCCCGCGCGCTGCGCCAGCAGAATCTTGAGACCGAAAATGTCTCGCTGCGCCAGCAGCTTGATTCCAAATTCGGCCTGGAAAACATCATCGGCGAATCGCCGGCGATGAAGGAGATTTTCGAGGTGGTGCAGCAGGTCGCGCCGACCCGCGCGACGGTGCTGGTGCTGGGCGAAAGCGGCACGGGCAAGGAACTCATCGCCAAGGCGCTGCATCAATTAAGCCCGCGCGCGAAGCAGCCGTTCGTGACGGTGCACTGCGCGGCGCTGGCGCCGACGCTGCTGGAGAGCGAATTGTTCGGCCATGAAAAAGGCGCGTTCACCGGCGCGCACGAGCGGCGCATCGGGCGGTTCGAGCAGGCGCAGGGCGGCACGCTGTTTCTCGACGAAATCGGCGAGATTGACGCGACGATCCAGGTGAAGCTGCTGCGGTTTCTCGGTGAAAGAACTTTCGAGCGCGTCGGCTCGAACAAGACCTTGAGTTCCGACATCCGGCTCGTGGCGGCGACGAACAAAAATCTGGAAGAGCTGGTCAGGACCGGAAAATTCCGCGAGGATTTGTTTTTCCGGCTGCGCGTGGTGGAAATCACGCTGCCGCCGCTGCGCGAGCGGACGGGCGACATTCCGCTGCTGGCGCAAAGCTTCCTGCGCGAGTTTGCGAAGGAAAACGGAAAAGCGGTGAACGAATTCACGGCGGACGCGCTCGAATGCCTGATGCGTTTTTCATGGCCGGGCAACGTGCGCGAGCTGCGCACGGCCATCGAGCACGCGGTGGTGCTTTCGCGCGGCGAGCGGATCACCCTGCGCGACCTGCCGCCGTCGGTGCGCGGCGTCGGCCCGGCGGGCGACACGAGATTGTTACAAGGAAAAGATTTGACGGTGAAAGAGGCGGAGAAACAATTGATTGTGCGCGCATTGAAAGAGACGGACGGCAACCGGACCCTGGCCGCGAAAAAAATCGGCATGAGCCGGCGGACGTTCCACCGCAAGCTGCACACGCATCATTTGGAAGGATCCTGACTTATGCCATTGGCGGAAATCATTCAAAACCTGATCCACAAACTGGAGGCGGGCGCGGGGCCGCGTTTTTTCCGGATCACAGCGCTGCTGCTGGCGGTCGTGGCGCTGGTCCTGCGCTACGATGTCCACGCCTACCGCAACCTCGCCACGCCGGAGGGCATGGACACGGCGCAACTGGCGCGGAACATTTCCGAGGGCCGGGGCTACACGACGCTCTTCATCCGGCCCTTGAGCCTTTATCTCGTGCAAAAACACAGCGAGGCCGGGGCGCCGGTGGCGCTCTCCAATGCGAACTTCGATTTCGCGCACGTCAAAACCGCGCATCCGGACCTCGCCAACCCGCCGGTGTATCCGGTCCTGCTGGCGGGCCTGATGAAAATCCTGCCGTTTCACTACGGCATGGATTTGAAAGGCGCCTTCTGGTCCGACAACGGCCGGTTTTCGCGTTACCAGCCGGACTTTTTAATCGCCGTGTTCAACCAGCTTTTGCTGATGACGGCCATCGTGCTGACCTTTTTCCTCGCCCGGAAACTGTTTGATTCCGGCGTGGCGTGGCTCTCGGCCATTCTGATGATCGGCTGCGAACTGCTCTGGCGGTTCAGTGTGTCCGGCCTGTCCACGATGCTGTTGCTGGTGATTTTTCTGGGGCTGACGTGGTGCCTGGTGAAAATCGAGGAGCTGGCGCGCGAGCCGCAGCCGCGCCTGAACCGGCTGCTGGCGCTGGCGCTGGCGGCGGGTGCGTTGACGGGCGCGGGCGCGCTCACCCGATACGCGTTTGGCTGGACGATCATTCCCGTGGTCGTGTTTCTGATTTTCTTCAGCGGACAAAGAAAGGCGCCGCACGCGCTGGCGGCGCTGGGCGCGTTTGTGCTCGTGCTGGCGCCGTGGGTCATCCGCAATTTCGCGGTCAGCGGCACGCCGTTTGGCACGGCGGGTTTTGCGGTGGCGGAAGGGACGTTTTTGTTCCCGCAATTTCAACTGGAACGGGCCATCCATCCGGATTTGGGCCACATGCTCTGGCTGGCGCCGTATTTCCACAAACTCACGGCCAATGGCCAGAGCCTCCTGACGAATGATCTGCCCCGGTTCGGCGGCAGTTGGGCGACCCTGCTGTTCTGGACGGGCTTGCTGTTGAGTTTCCGCAGCCTGGCCGTCCGGCGGCTGCGTTATTTCCTGCTGTTCTGCCTCGGCACCTTCGTCGTGGTGCAGGCGCTGGGCCAGACGCAGCTCTCCGTCGAATCGCCGGAGGTGAACTCCGAAAACCTGCTCGTGCTGCTCGCGCCGCTGGCATTCATTTATGGCGTCAGCTTGTTTCTCACGCTGCTGGAGCAGATGAACCTGCCGGTGCTGCAACTGCGCTATCCCATCATCGGCGGATTTGCGGCCCTGGCCTGCCTGCCGATGATTCTTGTCATGCTGCCGCCAAAAACATCGCCGGTGGCGTATCCGCCGTATTATCCGCCGGAAATCCAGCAGACCGCCGGCTGGATGAGTGACAATGAACTGATGATGAGCGACGTGCCCTGGTCGGTGGCGTGGTATGGCCGGCGCCAGTGCGTGTGGCTGACCTTGAACGCCCAGGACGATTTCGACGCCATCAATTACTGGATCAAACCGGTCCAGGCGCTCTACCTCACGCCCGAAACGATGGACAGCCGGTTTGTTTCCGACTGGGCGAAAACCCATGATTACAGCTGGGGCGGTTTCATCCTGCAGGTGGTGACGCAAAACCAGATTCCGCCAAAATTTCCGCTGCGCATCGCGCCGGCGGGATTTTTGCCGGAACGCCTCTACCTGACCGACCGCGAACGCTGGAGGCTGACGCCACCGTAAATCTCACGCCGCCGCGCGCCGCAGCCGGTCGGCGATGCCCGCCCACTCCGGCAATTCCGGCGGCGCCTCGACAATGATCGCCCCGACGTTCGTCTCGTCGCAGCGGTGCAGCTCCGCGTAAATCGCCCGGGCGAACGCCTCCGTATCATGCGGGATGACGCTCACGCCGGCGAAATTCCGGCCGGAGGGAATTTGAGAGTGCGCGATGACAAAACAGGTTGAAGGTTGAAGGTTGAAAGTTGAAAGTTGGGAGAGCAAATCCGCGTCGTCGCGCCAGTTCAGAATCACCAGTCTCGCCTTTGGCGAATAATGTTTTTTCAGCAGGCCCGGACTGCGCAGCGCGGAATCGGGACTTTGGACGTTGGCCTTTGAACTTTGAACTTCCCCGCAAACTGCGGCGAGCGATTCGGCGCGGACCATGCCGGGCCGCAAAATCCGCGGCGGCAAAACCGTCAAATCCAGGACCGTGGATTCGATGCCCACCTGCGACTGGCCGCCGTCCACAATCAGGGGGATTTTGCCGCCGAGCTGCGCGCGAACGTGGCCGGCATTCGTGGGGGAAACACGGTTCGAAAGGTTTGCGCTCGGCGCGGCCAGCGGAAAACCGCATTCGCGGATCACGGCCTGGATGAACGGATGGGCCGGCCAGCGGATGCCGACGGTCGGGCCGCCCGCCGTCACGACGCCGGGGATTGTTTTTGCGCGAGGCAAAACGAGCGTGAGCGGGCCGGGCCAGAACGCCTTCGCCAGTTTCTCCGCGACCGGCGGGAATTGCGCCACACAACGGTTCGCCAGTTCAAGGCTGGCGACGTGGACGATGATGGGGTTGTTTGCCGGACGGCCCTTGACCTGAAAAATTTTGGCGACGGCGGTTTCGTCAAGCGCGTTCGCGGCGAGGCCATAAACCGTTTCCGTCGGCAGCGCGACAACCTCGCCGGCGCGCAGCAGCTCCGCCGCGCGGAGGACGGCTTTTCGGAAAAGCTCCGGCGTGTGCGTGGACAGAATTTCGGCGGTCACGCCTTATTCATAATGCAAAGCGTCAATCGGGTCGAGCTTGGACGCTTTCCACGCGGGATAGAAGCCGGAGATGATGCCGATGATCGCGCTGGACACAAATGCGATGGCGATCCAGAAAAATGGCGTGACCGTGGGCATGTCCTTGAAGTAGGCGACAATTTGAGAGAAGCCGACTCCCCCGGCGATGCCGATCGCGCCGCCGATGGCGCTCAACGTGACGGCTTCAATCAGGAATTGCACGAGGATGTCCGCCGCGCGAGCGCCCACGGCCATGCGGATGCCGATTTCGCGCGTCCGCTCGGTGACGCTGACGAGCATGATGTTCATAATGCCGATGCCGCCGACGACGAGTGAGACGGCGGCGACGCCCGCGAGCAGAAATCCCATCGCGCGCGAGGTGGCGGTGACGGCCTGCATTAATTCCAACTGGCTGCGCACGGTGAAATCCTGTTCCTTGCTGTGATGCCGGACGAGCAGCAGCTGGGTGATTTCATCCTGCACGTTGGCGATGGTCTTGTCGCTGGAGGCTTCCACCAGGATGTCGTTCAGAAACGTGCGGGTGGTGATGCGGTGCATGTGGCTCGAATAGGGAACAACAATGGCGTCATCCTGATCCTGTCCAAACAAGTTGAAGCCCTTGGGGGCCAGCACTCCGACGACCAGAAACGGAAGATTCCGGATGCGGATGGTCTGGCCGATTGGGTTTTCGTTGGGAAACAACTCGTCAACGACCGTCTGGCCGACGACGGCGGTTTTGGCGAGGCTGCGTATATCCTGGTCGGAAAACATCGCGCCGCGGGAGACGCCCCAGTTGCGGATATGGGGATATTCGGGCGATTCGCCCATGACCTGCGTGTTCCAGTTGAGGCCGTTCGCGAGCACCTGCGCGCGATCGCGCACTTCGGGACTGACCGCCACGACGTCTTTCAACCCGGCAATCGCCTCGGCGTCGCCCACCGTCAGCGTCGGCGCGCTGCCCCAGCCGCCGCACATCGCGCCGCTGGTGAAATTGCCGGAAAAAACCGTGATCACGCTCGAACCCATGCTACTGACCTGGTCCTCGACCTGTTTGGTGGCGCCGGAAGTCAGGCTCACCGAGCCGATGACGGCGCCGACGCCGATGATGATGCCGAGCATCGTCAGCAGCGAACGCATCTTGTTCCGGAGCAGGGCGCGCCCCGCGATTTTGAGTGAGGCAAGAATTCTCATGACGCGAGTTTGACGGCCTGCTGTTCCTGGCGAAGCCGCTGCAGTTCGTTTTCCGCAATCGAACGGTTTTTAACCATCTCGTCTGTGACGATTTTCCCGTCGCGCAGGATGACCATCCGCTTCGTGAAACGCGCCACATCCAGCTCGTGCGTGACCATGACGATGGTGATGCCCTGGTCGTTCAATTTCTGGAACACGCCCATGATTTCGATGCTCGTCTGGCTGTCCAGATTTCCCGTCGGCTCGTCCGCGAGCAGGAGAGACGGCTTATTCACGAGCGCGCGGGCGATGGCGACGCGCTGCTGCTGGCCGCCGGAAAGCTGGTTGGGATGGTGGTCGGCGCGCCGGCCAAGACCCACCAGGTCGAGCGACTGCATGGCGCGTTCGCGTTGTTCGTGCGACAGGATGCGGTGGCGGTTGTAAAGCATCGGCATCTCGACGTTTTCCAGCGCCGACGTGCGCGAAAGCAGGTTGAAACCCTGAAAGACGAAGCCGATTTTCTCATTGCGGACCTCGGCCAGGGCGTCGCGATCCAGCGTGGAAACGTCTATGCCATCCAGCAGATAGCTGCCGCCGCTGGGACGGTCCAGCGCGCCGATCATGTTCATCAGCGTGCTCTTGCCGGAGCCGCTGGAACCCATGATGGCCACGAATTCGCCCGGGAAAATGTCCAGGGAAATTCCGCGCACCGCGTGAACGTCCACTTCGCCGGTGTGATACACCTTGTGGATTTCCGCGAGCTTGATGACGGGATTGGTCTGCACGGGAAATCGGATCAACGCATTCTGGGGAAGCCGCCGCCGAGCGGATTTGCGGACTTGGCGGCCGCCGTGCCGGTTAAAGCCATGCTGGTCACCACCAGCGCCCCCTCGTCCAGGCCGGAAATCACCTCGGTCGAAATGCCGTCGCTGATGCCGGTCTTGATTTGAACCGCCTCCAACTTCGCATCCTTGCCCTCGCCGGCCAGCACATAAACCGTGTGCAAAACGGGACGTTCGCCACCGCGATGGCCGACGCGATGGCCACCCGAACCGGCGGCGAAATTCCCCCCGTTGGTCGCCGGCACGGCTTGTGCCGCCGCCGAGTTGGTCGGGCCCAGGGTGCCTTCCGGCGGATGGAATCGCAGCGCGCCGTTCGGAATGGTCAATACCTGTTCACGATGGGCGATGATGAAGGAGACATTTGCCGTCATGCCGGGTTTCAGCTTGTTGTCGGCATTCGTCACACCGATGACGCAATCATAAGAAATGACATTCGCGGAATTGGTCGGGGAGTTGCGGACTTGTGTCACCGCGCCATAAAACGTCCTGTCGGGATAAGCGTCCACGCCAAATTCCGCGCTTTGACCCTCCATGATTCCCCCGATGTCCGCTTCGGCAACCGCCGTGTCAATCTGCATTTTTGTCAGGTCGTTTGCGATTTGAAACAGCGTCGGTGTGTTGAAGCTGGACGCCACCGTCTGGCCGAGGTCCACCGCGCGCGAAATCACCACGCCGTCCACCGGCGAAAGAATCTTGCAATAGTTCAGGTTGACAATGGCGTTATTGAGCGAGGCCTGCTTGATTTTCACCATCGCCTCGGCCTCGTGCAGCGTGGCGATGGCCGTGTCGTGATCGGAACCGGAAATCAATTTGTTTGTGAACAATTCGTCGCTGCGGTTCGCCTCCACCTGCTGCAATTCCAGATTTGCCTTCGCGTTGGCCAGATCGGCGCTGGCCTGCTCGACCGCCGCCTGATAAGTCGAGGGGTCAATCTCCGCGATGACTTCATTTGAAGTCACCGTCGCATTGTAGTTCACGTTCAGTTTGATGATGCGGCCGGAAACCTGGCTGCCCACCGTCACGTTCACGACCGGATTCAACGACCCCGTCGCCGTGACCACCTGCGTCAAATCACCGCGCGCGACCGGCGCGGTTTGATATTGCGGCGCGTCATTGCCCCCGCGGTTGAAATACCAGACGCCGCCCGCCGCGATCACGACGATCATGAAAAAAATGACTGTCCACTTCAACCAGCCGCCGCTTTGCTTCGTTGCCATAAAATTTGGATTCAAACAAACTGTCACTATTGAGACGCCATTCCGCCCTGCAAGTTACGAAAATCAGCCGTCCGTCCATGTAACTTTCAGTTTGAGCCTGGCGTGCCGGGCCTTACAATCCGCCTGTGCCGGAACCGCTCGAACAACTGACCCAACAACTCAACGCCGCGCAGACGCTCGCAGAACCGCAAGTATGGCAGGCGGTTGAATGGCTCGCCAGCGAAAAAGTTCCGGCCGGACTCAAGGCCGGTTTTCTGGCCGCGCTCTCGAAAAAAGGCGAGTCGCCGGAAGAAATCGCCGCCTTCGCCCGTGCGCTGCGCGACAAATCCATCCAGCCGCCGATTGAAAAAAACTGGCGCGACTCCCGCGAAATCCTCGACATCGTCGGCACCGGCGGCGACCGCCTGAGCACGTTCAACATCTCCACCACCACCGCCATCCTCTGCGCCGCCGCCGGGGTGACCGTCGCCAAGCACGGCAACCGCGCCGTGACATCGTCCGTCGGCAGCGCGGACGTGATTGAAGCCCTCGGCATCCGGGTTGATTTGTCGCCGGCGGACGCGGCGTGCGCGCTGCGCGAACACAACTTCGCATTTTTCTTCGCGCCGAATTTCCATCCGGCCTTCAAAAACATCGCGCCGGCGCGGAAGCTTTGCGCCGCAAACGGGCAGCGGACCATCTTCAACATCCTCGGCCCGCTGCTCAATCCCGCCCGGCCCAGCGCGCTCCTCGTGGGCGTGCCGCGCCCGGAACTCTGCGAGCCGATGGCGCGCGCGCTGCAATCGCTCGGCGCCCGGCGCGGAATGGTCGTTTGCGGAAGCGCCGAGTCCAAAGCGCAATCCGCAATCCGCAATCCGCAAGCCGCAATTTTTCTGGACGAGCTTTCAACGCTCGGCCCAAACACGATCGCGGAATTTTATCAGGAACGCGGCTTTGCCATTTCAACCCTGTCGCCGGGCAATTTTCCGTTGCAGCCGGCGACGCTGGCCGACTTGCGGGGCGGCGATAAAATCGTGAACGCGGAAATCGTCCGCCGGATTTTGCTCGGCGACGAGCGCGGGCCGAAGCGCGACGCGGTCTTGCTCAACGCCGGGGCGGCCCTGTTTGTGGCCGGGAAAACAAAATCGCTCGCGGTGGGCTGGACGCTGGCGGCGGAGACGATTGACAGCGGCAAAGCGGGGGAGAAACTCGCGGAACTGGCGCGCTGATTCAACGCGGGGCGGTCTTTGCAGCTTTGGAAGCTTTGGCGGCCTCGGCCTCCTTGAGTTCCAACGCTGCGTAGTGCAGGCCAAGATTGTGCTGCGCGGTTTTGTCCCCCTGTCGCGCGGCCTTGATGAACCATCTCACCGCCTCCTGCTGGTCTTTTTCCACGCCGCGCCCGGTCTGGTAGCACAGGCCCAGGTTGCATTGGGCGGGCGCGCATTCCTGTTCGGCGGCGGCAAAATACCACCGGGCGGCCTCCGTGTAATCCTGCGGCACCACCTGCCCGGCCTCGTAAAAAACACCGAGATTGAACTGCGCGGCGGGATAACCGCGTTCCGCCGCCTCACGATACCATTTCACCGCCTCGGCGTAATTTTGCGGCACCCCCTGGCCGGTCTCGTAAAGCATGCCAAGATTGAATTCCGCCGCCGGATCGCCCTGTTCCGCCGCCTCGCGCAGCCACTTGGCCGCCTCGGTGAATTCCTGCGGCACCCCCGCGCCGCTCAAATAGCAGACGCCCAGGTAACACTGCGCCACCGGATCATTTTGTTCCGCCGCATGCCGGAACCACTTCACCGCCTCGTGATAATCCTGCGGCACGCCCTGGCCGTTCTGGAAGCACACACCCAGATAACACTGTGCCTGTGGATCGCCCTCTTCGGCGGCCTGGCGCATTGCCTCAAACGTCTCCCATGTGCGGCGGGTTGTCATTTCACTGGAAATTTTTTCGTGCCACGCTCAAAGAATATGAATTGTCCAAACAAATTCAAGCCGCGTTTTCGCTTCCGCTCCGGGGCGCGTCTTGCTACAAAACAGCCATGCCTTCCAAATTAAATGTCGGCTTTCTCGGCGCGGGCAAAATGGCCACCGCGCTGGCGAAAGGTTTTGTCCGCGCCGAACTCGTCGTCCCCCGCGACATTGTTGCCAGCGACCCCTTCGACGCGGCGCGAAAAAACTTCGCCGCCGAAACCGGCGCGAAAACCACCGCGGCCAACGCCGAGGTCGCGGCCTCCGCAAATGTCCTGATTCTGGCGACCAAACCCGACCAGGTTGCCACCGCGCTCGCTGGAATTTCCGCCGCGTTCACAAAAAATCACCTGCTCATTTCCATCGCCGCCGGCGTGACGTTGGCGAGGCTGGAGGCCGCGCTGCCCGCCGGCTCGCGCGTCATCCGCGTCATGCCCAATACCCCGGCGCTCGTCGGCGCGGGGGCGTCCGCCTTTGCGCTCGGCAAATCCGCGACGGCGGCTGACGGCGAACTGGCGAAGAAACTCCTGTCCGCCGTCGGCAGCGCGATTCAGGTGAAGGAATCGCTGCTGGACGCCGTGACCGGCTTGAGCGGCAGCGGCCCGGCCTATGTTTATCAGTTCATCGAGGCGTTGAGCGACGGCGGCGTGGCCTCCGGCCTGCCGCGCGACATTGCCACCAAGCTCGCCGCGCAGACCGTTTTGGGCGGCGCAAAAATGGTTCTGGAAACCGGCCAGCACCCCGGCGCGCTCAAGGACCAGGTGACCAGCCCCGGCGGCACGACGATTGAAGGCGTGCATGAGCTGGAAAAAGGCGGGCTGCGCGCCACCGTGATGAGCGCCGTCCGCGCCGCGACGGAGAAATCGAAAAAGCTCGGACAAATGTGAATCTGAAGCCTCCCACCGAAAGTCAGGCGCGCATTCTATGGTTTGCGCTGACGGGCTTGGCGGTGGCCGCCGTCATCGCGCTGATTGTCGCGGCGGTTTGGGGGTTGTCGCGGCTGCTGGACGTGTTGAGTCCGGTGCTGTGGCCGCTGGCGATTGCCGCCGTGGTGGCGTGCCTGTTGTCGCCGCTCGTGGATTGGCTGGAAAAACGCGGGGTGCCGCGCACCCGCGCCATCCTCCTCGTGTTCGTCGTCGCGTTTGCGCTGTTCGCAGCCGTGCTGGCGAGCGTGATTCCGCAGGTCGTCGTCGAGACGCAGCAGCTCGCCGCAAAAGTTCCGGAATACTCGGAGAAATTGCAGCAACGCATCGGAAAATTGATCGCCGAGCCGCCAGCCTTCCTGCGACACTTTTTCCCCGCAACTTCCGGCACCGACGCCGACGGCGGCCCGCCCGCGGCCGCCACCAACCCGGCGCTCGTCTCCGCCTCCACATGGCTGGCGGGAACCCTGCCAACGCTGGGCTCCTGGTTGTTCAGCAAAATCGGCAAGGTCGCCTCCGGTTTCGGCATCCTAGCGGGGATCGTGTTGATTCCCGTTTACGCCTTTTATTTTCTGCTGGAAAAGCGTGGCATCCAAAATCATTGGAAGGAATACCTGCCGGTGCGCGATTCGGCGGCGAAGGATGAAATCATTTTTGTGCTCGATTCCATCAGCCAATACCTCGTCGCCTTCTTTCGCGGGCAGGTGCTGGTGGCGATGTGCGATGCCGTGCTTTACACCATCGGCTTCCTCGCCGTCGGCGTGAACTACGCCTTTCTGCTGGGCTTCGCGGCGGTATTTCTCACGATCATTCCGTATCTCGGCGCGCTTGTCATTTTCATCGCCGCGCTCACGCTGACGTTCGTGCAATACGGCGACTGGGCGCATCCGCTGATGGTGCTGGGCGTGTTCGCCGTGGTGCAAACGCTCGAAGGTTTTGTCATCTCGCCAAAGATTATCGGCGACCGCGTCGGCTTGCATCCGGTGGTCATCATCATCGCGGTGATGGCGGGCGCGACGCTGCTGGGCGGAATCCTCGGCGGCGTTCTGGCCATCCCGCTCGCCGCCGCGCTGCGCGTGATTCTGGCGCGGTATGTTTGGAAAAAACGAGGAACGGCCTAACTTCTGGCGATCAATTCCCGCACGTCCACCGCCTCCATTCCCGCCGCGCGAATGGCCGTCAAGCCAAGCTCGGTGTCCTCGTAGGCGCGGCAAAATTTCGGCTCGACGCCAATCCGTTTTGCGGCCTCCAGAAAAATGTCCGGCGCCGGCTTCTGGTTTTTCACCATTTCATTCGTCACGACGGCATCGAACAGATGCCGGATTTTCAAATGTTCGAGCACCTTGCAGATGATTTGCTGTGTGCCGCCGGACGCGACGGCCATCGGGATTTTACCGTAGTTCGACATTGCGATTTCCACGACGGCGTGAATCGGCTCGGCCCGCGAAATCAGCGGCAGATACATCTCTTCCTTTTCGTGCGCGACGGCGATGTGGTCGAGCGAGCGGCCCTGCTCCTGCGCCAGCTGCTTCAAAATGTCGCGCGACGGCACGCCGCCAAAGGAATAAAAACGATCCTCGGGGAAAAACAGCCCGTGCCGCTGCGTGACGATCTGCCACGCGTGCCAGTGCAGCGGCATGGTGTCGGCCAGTGTGCCGTCGCAGTCGAAAATGAGTCCCTTGATGTGCGGTGGTAATTTCATGTTCAATTGAGTCGTTGAGTGGTTAAATCGCGAATCGCCGCCCGATGCAACGATGTAACAATTCAACCATTTAACGCTGTCATCCTTTCTTCCAAATCGTGAGTCATCAGCGGCCCGATGAGCGGGTCGAGGTCGCCCTCGATGAAGTTCGCCAGATTGTAAAGCGTCATCTCGATGCGATGGTCGGTGACGCGGTTCTGCGGGAAATTGTAGGTGCGGATTTTTTCGCTGCGTTCGCCGGTGCCGACCTGGTCTTTGCGGTGCGCGGCGTATTTGGCGTTTTCCTCGGCCACCTTGCGGTCGAGCAGGCGCGACCGCAGCACCCGGAGCGCCTGGATCTTGTTTTTTTGCTGCGACCGCTGGTCGGCGCAACGGACAATCATGCCCGTCGGCTTGTGGATGATTTGCACGGCGGAGTCGGTGGTGTTCACGCACTGGCCGCCCTTGCCGGAGGCGCGGCAGACGTTGATTTCGATTTCGTCAGGCTTGATCTCGACATCCACTTCCTGCGCCTCGGGCAGCACGGCCACGGTGGCGGTGCTGGTGTGGATGCGGCCCTGCGCCTCGGTCGCGGGCACGCGCTGGACGCGATGGACGCCGCTTTCGTATTTCATTCGCTTGAAAACGTCCGCGCCGGTGACGGTGAAAATGATTTCCTTGAATCCGCCGAGGTCGGAGGAATTGGAATCCATCGTCTCGATTTTCCAGCCGCGCGCCTCGGCATAGCGGCAATACATCCGGTAAAGGTCGGCGGCGAACAGCGCGGATTCGTTGCCGCCCGCACCGGCCCGGATTTCGATGATGGTGTTGCGCGAATCCGTCGGGTCCGGCGGCACGAGGCCAAACTGGATTTGTTGCGCCAGCCGTTTCTCGTCCGATTCCAGCCGTGCGATTTCCTCCTTCGCCATCAACGCCAGTTCGGACTCGGCGGTTTCGGTCTTGAGCATCGCGCGGTTCTCGCTCAAATCGGCGAGCGTCTTCAAATACGCCGCGCCGCAGGCGACCAGCTCCTTCAGCCGGGCATATTCGCGCGACAATTCCTGCGCGTTTTGCGGATTGTCAAAAACCCTGGCGTCGCTCAACAAGGATTCGACCTCGGCAAAGCGGCGGCGGAATTTCTCGATGTGCGGCGTCAGGTCCATGTTCGCAAAAAGAAATCCGCCCGCAGGCGACCATGCGCCGGCGGGCGGAATGAAAGCGGGCAGCTAGGACTTTTTCTTTTTCTTCGTGGCGAATGCCTCGGCAGCGGCGGCGGTCTTGGCGGCGCGCTGCTGGAACTTGTCCACGCGACCGGCGGTGTCCACGAATTTCTGCTGGCCGGTGTAAAACGGATGGCAGACGTTGCAAATGCCGACTATGACGGTCGGCTTGGTGGAACGCGTCTTGATCACGTTGCCGCAGGCGCAACGGATTTCCGCGTCCACATATTTCGGATGAATGTCTGTCTTCATAAAAAGGGTTCAAAGACTATCAGGAAACCGCCGGATGACAAGGGCGAATTTTAGACGCCGCCAATCCACTTGCGATCTTCCCAAACGGCCCTAATGGAAGTCAGGTTGCGTGGGTCGAAAACATTTTTCGCGGCGGACAAGATTTTCCCCCTTCTCAGGTTGTGGAACGCGTCGCTGGCGCTGATGGCGACGAATTGCAGCACGCTCGGGTCGCGGTAGCAGTCAATCATGCAGCGTGTGCAGCCGTCGCGGATGCGCTTCGAGTCGTCCCAGTCCCAGACTTTGCACATCGGCGTCTCCCAAAAGTGGCACCGATACAAATCCAGGTTCCAGTCGAGGTAGAAATACTTGTGCCCGCCGAGACAGCCGAACTTTTCCTTCTCGCCGCGCAGATGCCGCTGCATTTCGTCGAGCGATTCCGCCGGGTTGACGACCGGAAAGCGGCTGCGCTGCTTCAGCCGCTTGATTTTTCCGAACAGTTCGATCAGCTCGTCCTTCGAGTAATTCACCAGCCCGCTGTCGCTGAAGCTCAAATAGCTGCTCGCCAGCGACGTGAGCGGATAGCTGAACGTGCAGCTTTTGAAATCGAGCGATTCCAGAAACTCCGGCAGCTTGTCGTAATCGTCAATCAACCGGCTCGCCGTGATGCTCGCGGTGGTCTGGATGCCGACGGAATGGAAAAACTCGTTCGCCTTCTTGATTTTTTTGCAGACATCCGGCAGGCCGCGGTTTTTCTCGTGCTTCGCCACGTCGTGCGCGTCAACGGACATGATGACGCTGGTCAGGCCGTCGCTGGCAAGGCCGCGCATGTTTTCGTCGTTCCACAAACCGCCGTTGGTGCAGATCATCGGATGGATGCCGCGTTCCGCTGCGTAGCGGGTCATCGCGCGCAAATCGCGATGCACCATCGGCTCGCCGCCGACGAAAAGGAGGTAGCCGATGTGGTTTTTTAACGCGACGTCAACGACCCGTTTCGCCTCGTCGAGCGTGACGCTCCGGCGGGCCTTGGGATCAAATTGGGAACGGGCAAATCCGCAAAAGCCGCAGTCGGCGTTGCAGATGTTCGTGATGGCAAACTGGAGATAGCCCGGCCCGCCGTGATTCAAAACCTCGCCGATCAGCTGGAGCGCCCCCTTTTTGGGCCGCACGACCGGCTTGGAAAAATCAGGGGCCGCCGCGACCGGCGAAGCGGTCCCAGTCCCGGGCGGATTTGGCGCTGATGAAATGGTGCTCATTACAAACCGTGTCATTGTGGTGGCAAGAAATGTTGCGGGCAAACTTTCTTTCTCGCGCAAGAATTCCTCCCGGGGTGATTTTCGCTTTGCGCGGACAGCGTGTAAAGTCTAGTTTAGTCGCGGTTTGTCCGATGGTGTAATGGTAACACAGCGCCCTTTGGAGGCGTTATTCATGGTTCGAATCCATGTCGGACAGCCAATGCTTGCGTGATGGTGCGGGCCGACGACGAACATTGGCCGGGTCAACCATCGGAAGCTGGAGGGTTGCGCCGCACAACCAGCCATGTCACTAGGCCGGCTCCGGCACAAATCAAAGCCCCCGCCGCGATGGTCCACGGCACGCCCGCGGCGTGAGACAGAAAACCTGATTCGATGCCGCCCACCGGCATCATGCCGCCAAAAACCAGCGTCCAGATTCCCATCACCCGCCCGCGCATCGCGTCCGACACGCTGATCTGGATGAGGGTGTTTGTGGTCGAGAAATAGACCAGCATTCCCCAGCCGCCCACCAGAAGGCACGCCAGCACGAGCGGATACCAGCGCACCACGGCCAGCAACGCCAGCATGGCCGAAAACAGCCACAGTCCGCCGAAAATCATTACCCGTGGCCGCAACCGGCTGCCGAACGTGGCCACCGTCAGCGCGCCCAAAAGAGCGCCCAGGCCATTGGCACTGAGCAGCATTCCATACCCGCGCTCGCCGACATGCAGAATATCCGTCGCATAGGCTGGCAGCAGCACCGAATAGGACCAGCCGAAGACACCCACCATGGCAAACAGCAGCAGCAGCGTGCGCAACCGGCGATGTCCCGCCACATAAGCGAATCCTTCCAGAACATGACGGCCGGCCGAATGCGGTTTTGCCGGCGGCACAAACCTGGGCAATTGCATCAGCAGCAATCCTGCAATAACGGCGATGTAACTGAGTCCGTTCAGAAAAAAACACCATCCAATGCCCGTATAGGCCATGAGAAAACCGGCCACAGCGGGGCCGATGACCCGAGCGCCGTTGACCATGGCGCTGTTCAGCGACACCGCATTCATCAAATGCTCGCGGCTGGTCATCTCAACCATGAACGCCTGCCGGGCCGGCATGTCGAACGCCATCGCCACGCCACCCAGCGCCGCCAGCACAAGGATGTGCCAAGGCTGGATGTGTCCGGTTCCCACCAGCGCCGCAAACGCGAAGGCCAGCAGCATCATTCCCGTCTGGGTGACGACAACCACGGTGCGCTTGGAATGCCGGTCGGCCACGGAACCGCCCCAGACGGAAAGCAGCAATAGCGGCAGCGATCCGACCGCCGCCACGGTGCCCAGCAAAACCTTGGAGCCGGTCAACTGATAAACCAGCCAGCCCTGGGCGGTCATTTGCATCCATGTCCCGATCAGCGACACGAGTTGCCCCATGAAGAACAGTCGAAAATTGCGATGCTTCAGCGCGGCGAAGGTGTCGCGCCAGGTCACGCCGCCCGCACCCGCGCGCCGGGGTTTCCCCGCAACCTCTTGCGGAACTTCGGCAGCTTGTGCGGGTGATTTGATTTGTTCGGAAGACATCGCTGTCAGCGGTGAAATCCTACAAGTTTGGAAATTCTGAATCGAGCATGAACCGCCGGGCCGCCCGCCGGGCCGGTTGATTGACGGCTTGCGGCATTCAGCAACAAGACTTGCCCCGCCGCCTCCGCGCCGAATACCCTGCCGCCATGCGGCTGCTTGACCGGTATCTGTTCCGCGAACTGCTCACGCCGATGGCTTACTGCCTCGGCGGGTTTCTGATTTTCTGGATTTCCTACGATCTGTTCACGGAGCTGCAGGAGTTGCAGGAGCACAAGCTGCATTTTCTGGATGTCCTCGGCTACTCTGTCGCGAAGACGCCGGAATTTCTGGTGACGATCCTGCCGGTGGCGCTGCTGCTGGCGCTGCTTTACACGCTCACCAATCACGCGCGGCACAATGAAATCACCGCCATGCGCGCGGCGGGTGTGAGTTTGTGGCGAATTTGCGCGCCGTATTTTGCCGTCGGCCTGGCTGCGAGCGCCGTGTTGTTTGTGTTGAACGAATCGCTGGTGCCGCGCAGCACGGCCTGGGCGGACCGGATCCGGTATCGGTATGTCCCCAATCCGGACAACAGCGGAAAACAAAACGAGCATGGCGGCAGCTATTTCAACGCGCGGGAGCGCCGACTGTGGCAGTTCGCGGAATACCATTCCAAAACCGCTGAGGTGACCGGCCCGAAGGTGAGCTGGCCGCTGCCGGACGGTTCGTTGCGGGAACTGGATGCGGAACGCGCGGCCTTCGCCAACGGCGCGTGGACATTCTTCAACGCGAAAGAGTGGGAACAATCCAGCCGCACCGCGCAATGGCTGCCCCTTCTGGCCACCAATCTGCCCGCATTGGCGATGCCGCAATTCAAGGAAACATCCGGGGACATCGAACGCGACATCCGCTTCAGCAGATACGAAAGGCTCAACTCGCGCAAATTGAACATCCCGCTGGTGGAGCTTTGGAAGTATTTGCAGGCGCATCCCGATTTGCCTCCCGCCCAGTCAAGAAAATGGCAGACCAAGTTTGACGGGCGGCTGGCCGCGCCGTGGACGTGCCTGGTCGTGGTGCTCATCGCCATTCCGTTTGGCGCGGCGTCGGGGCGGCGCAATTTGTTTTTCGGCGTGGCGGGCAGCATATTCATCTGTTTCGGATTTTTTGTGGTCCAGCAGTTCAGCCTGGCGCTCGGCTCGGCTCCAAACGGATACTTGCCGGCGTGGCTGGCGGCCTGGCTGCCCAACATGATTTTTGGCGGGCTGGGACTGTGGCTGACGGCGCGTGTCCGGTAATTTTAAGTTTTTAATTTTGAATTTTGAGTTGGTGACTGGGTTGCGGCTCCGCCGCCACCCAACCAAAAATTCAAGGCTCAAAATTAAAAATTGAAAGAATGAACGACGAACTTTCAAGGCTGGCCTTGCGGCACGAGCGGTTGAAGTTACTCTACCAGGTGAGCAACGTCATCCACTCGACGCTGGAGCCGCAGGAGGCGCTGCAATTGATCGTGAGCGAGGCGGTGCGGCTCATCGGGGCATCGTCCGGCTCGGTCGTGCTCATCAATCCCACGACCGGCTTTCTGGAAATTCACGCGTCGCACAACCTGCCGTCTGCGGCGACCAAGATGAAGTTGCGCGTCGGCGAAGGCATCACCGGCTGGGTCGTGCGCACCGGCAAACCCGCGCGCGTGGGTAACGTCGGGCGGGATCCGCGCTACATCGCGGCGCGGCGCGGCGTGCAATCGGAGCTGGCCGTGCCGCTGGAAGTCGGCAGCGAAGTTCGCGGCGTGCTGAACCTGGATTCGGACAAGCCGGAGGCATTCAGCGCGGACGATCAGGAATTGCTTCAGGAGCTGGCGCTGCAGGCGGCAAAGGTGATTCAAAACACCTGGCTTTACGAGCAGTTGCGGCTGAAGGCCGGACTGTTTGAGTCTCTGGCCAGCGTGAGCCGCACCATCAATTCAACCTTGAATCTGGACGAGGCGCTGCGCGCCATCACGCACGAGGCGTGCGTGCTCATGCGCGCGCGGATGTGCTCGCTGATGATGCTGGATGAAAGCCGCGAGTGGCTCGAATTGCGCGCCAGCCACGGCGCGGGCGAGGCCTATCTGAAAAAACCGCGCTTGAGTGTCGAGGAAAGCGTCCTCGGTGTCGTCGTGCGCCGCAAAAAACCGATGCAGGTGGAAAACGTCCAGACCTCCAGCCGTTATCAAAATGTCGAACTGGCAAGGCGCGAAGGATTAATTTCACTATTGAGCGTGCCGCTGCTGTTCGCCGGCGAGGCCATCGGCACGCTGAGCGTCTATACCGGGAAGCCCTACAATTTTTCAAACGAGGAAATCCGCATCCTGGGCGCGCTGGCGGAGTTGTCGGCCATTGCGATTGAGAAGGCGCGGCTTTATGAGCGCGTCGTGGATGTGGAGGAACAGTTGCGGCAGAATGAAAAACTGTCCGCGCTGGGCCTGCTCGCCGCCGAGGTCGCGCACGAAATCCGCAATCCGCTCACGGTGATGAAGCTGCTGTATCATTCGCTGGATTTGAAATTTCCCGACGGCGATCCGCGCGCAAAGGACGCCCGGATCATTGATGCGAAAATCGAGCACTTGAACAAAATCGTGGAACAAATTCTTGCCTTCGCGCGCACGACGGAGCCGGAATTTGCGCCGGTGAATTTGAACGAATTGATAGACGAACTCGGATTGCTGGTGCGCCACAAACTGGCCAACCAAAACATCCGGCTGGTCCGAGATTTGCAGGCGGATTTGCCGTCCGTGATGGGCGAGGCGACACAGCTGGAGCAGGCGTTTTTGAATTTGATTCTCAACGCCGCCGAGGCGATGCCGGACGGCGGCACTCTGACGATTCGTTCCCGGGCCGTTCGGCAGCCGCACACGAGCGAATCGCCGACGCATCTGGCGGTGGAATTCAAGGATACTGGCAAGGGCATGAGCGAGGAATTGCAGCGGCGGGCGTTCACTGCGGTGTTGAGCACGACGAAAGCCAAGGGCACCGGACTTGGCCTGGCCATCGTCGGCCGCATCATTGAGACGCATCGCGGCACCATTCGCATCAAATCCAAAATCGGGCGCGGCACAAGCATTCGCGCTTTGTTGCCTGTGACGTCGTAGTCTGCCGGAACATTCCTCCTGTTTTCAATCAGTTTGCCCGTTGTCATTTTGTGCCTTTCTGGCGAGGTGCTGTTGTGCTATTTTCTTGCCTCGACTTGCCGGTGCATTTATCCGGCAGGGTTTCAAAATTTATGAACTACTCAAAACAAGAATGGTGGCAACGGTTTCAAAAATATTACACCGAGTTTCCCGCACTCGGCTTGGCCGTGGATTTAAGCCGGATGAACGTGGATGATGCGTTCTTTGCCGAGATGGAACCGAGGATGCAAAAGGCATTCGCTGACATGACGGCTTTGGAGGCGGGTGCCATTGCCAATCCGGATGAAAATCGCATGGTGGGTCATTACTGGCTGCGGAACGCCGCACTTGCTCCAACGCCGGAAATCCGCAGCGAAATCGAAGAAACCGTCGCCCGAATCAAGGACTTTGCCGCCAAAGTCCACGCCGGTGAAATATGTGGTGCAGGCGGAACTTTCAAAAATTTTCTGCTGATCGGAATCGGTGGCTCGGCGTTGGGACCTCAATTTGTCGCCAGCGCTTTGGGCAATCCTAGGACCGACAAACTGAAACCATTCTTTTTTGATAACACGGATCCGGATGGCATGGATCGTGTTTTGGCAACCATCGGGGCAGATTTGAATCGGACTCTTTGCTTTATCATTTCCAAATCCGGCGGAACCAAAGAAACGCGCAACGGAATGTTGATTGCTGAAGATGCGTTCAAACGTGCTGGGCTCAATTTTGGCCAACACGCAGTTGCCATCACCATGCAAGGCAGCGAGCTTGACAAACGCGCGGTTGACAATAAATGGATCACCCGTTTTCCAATGTGGGATTGGGTGGGTGGTCGGACCAGCGTGCTTTCGGCAGTGGGATTACTTCCGGCGGCATTGCAAGGAATTGATATAACTAATTTATTGTCAGGTGCTTGTGAATGTGACAAGAAAACTAGGATCAACAGTGTTAAAGCGAATCCAGCGTCACTGCTAACATTGGCTTGGATGGAGTCAGGTAACGGTAAAGGAACAAAAAATATGGTCGTTTTGCCATATAAAGACCGTCTAGAACTGTTTTCGAAGTATCTTCAACAATTGGTGATGGAATCGCTTGGAAAAGAGCGTGATCTGGATGGCAAGACAGTCAACCAAGGGATTGTTGTTCTAGGAAACAAGGGAGCAACGGATCAGCACTCTTACGTTCAGCAATTAAGAGATGGATTGAACAACTTTTTTGTCACTTTCATTGAAGTCCTGAAAGATGGGAATTGCCCAACTTTGATGGTGGAACCCAAGGTAAGCAGTGGCGATTATCTACACGGATTCTATTTGGGAACTAGGCAGGCGTTGGCAGAAAACGGCCGGGAAACCATCACCATCACTGTAAATGAGGTGTCCCCATTTGCAGTCGGAGTCTTGATCGCCCTTTTCGAGCGGGCTGTTGGATTTTATGCTTCTTTGGTCAACCTCAATGCTTACCACCAGCCGGGAGTGGAAGCCGGCAAGAAGGCCGCCGGCAAGGTCATTCGGACTCAATATAGAATCTTAGAATTCCTTTCAAAACAATCCGGCAGAGCTTTCACGGTCGAAGAAATAGCCAGCGGTATAGACGCAATGGAAGAAAGCGAACATATCTATAAGATCTGCGAACACTTGTCAGTCAATCTAGAAATTAATAGTTCCAAGACTTTTAACGAAAACACGTTGAGCAAAAAATATTCCTTAATCCGACATTAATGTTCGCCTATCCAAAACATTATGATGTCATTGTAGTGGGAGCCGGCCATGCTGGAATTGAGGCAGCGTTGGCAGCGGCAAGAATGGGCTGCCAAACCCTTCTACTTACCATGAATGCCGATTCGATCGGCCAGATGTCTTGCAATCCTGCAATCGGTGGTCTAGCCAAGGGCCATTTGGCGCGTGAGATTGATGCCATGGGTGGAGAGATGGGCAAGACAACCGATATGGCCGGATTGCAATTCCGAATGTTGAATACCAAAAAGGGTCCAGCTGTATGGGCGCCACGGGCGCAGTGCGATAAGAAGGCATATCAATTCCGAATGAAATGGGTTTGTGAGTCAGAGCCTAATTTGGATGTCAAACAAGGACAAACCTCAAATATCATCCACAAAGATGGATTGGCAATCGGAGTGGAAACGACGATGGATGTCCGATACATTGCCAAAATCGTCGTTATCACCACCGGGACATTTTTGAGGGGTTTGATGCATATAGGGTTAAATCAGCAATCTGGTGGTCGTGCCGGCGATATAGCCGCTATGGGGCTTTCCTCATCACTTAAGGAAATTGGACTGGAACTTGGGCGGTTAAAAACAGGCACACCACCACGCCTTCTGCGACGGTCGATCAATTTCTCCAAAACAGAAATTCAGCCGGGTGATAACCCGGTTCCTTATTTTTCGTTCTGGAAGGACGATTTGTTCCACATGGAACATTCGCACAAAAAGCCGGTGGCGCAGGTTCAATCAAACGGATATTATCTACCTAGATCAATTCTTGCCAGAATTGGCGGGCAACTGCCTTGTTTTATAACTTATACAACCACAGAAACAGCCCGGGTTATTCGCCAGAACTTGCATAAATCACCACTTTATTCCGGAAAAATAGAGGGTGTTGGTCCTCGTTATTGCCCGTCAATTGAGGATAAAATTGTCAAATTTCCTGAAAAGGAACGACACCAGATTTTTTTGGAGCCTGAAGGAATCGAGACGGATGAATTTTATGTAAACGGCTTTTCCACCAGTCTGCCATTTGATGTTCAAGTTGAACTCGTTCGCACGATCATTGGGTGTGAAAATGCTGAAATCATGCGCCCTGCCTATGCTGTTGAATATGATTTTGTTTTCCCGACTCAACTCAACCCGTCACTTGAAACAAAAGTCTGCCAAAACCTCTTTTTGGCTGGTCAAATCAATGGAACGTCCGGATATGAGGAAGCTGCAGCACAAGGACTGATGGCCGGAATCAATGCAGCTCGTCGTGTCAAAAGATTGAATTCCATCATCCTTCGGCGTGATCAGGCATACGCTGGCGTTTTGATTGACGACTTGATTACAAAGGGGACAATCGAACCTTACCGCATGTTCACGTCTCGTGCGGAATATCGTCTCTTGCTTCGCCAAGATAATGCCGACCTGCGCCTTTCTGAAATTGGTCACGAAATCGGGCTTTTGCCAGATCGCAACTATAATCAAGTTAAAGCAAAGGAAGAGATAATAAATGATGAGATAAGTCGCTTATACAAAACATATTACACAAATAATACGTTAGCCAAGATTCTTTCACGTCCCGAAATTGCCTACAAGGATTTGCCAAGTCGTAATGAATCCTTGTCCAGCGAAATTGTTCAGCAGGTCGAAATTACCGTCAAATATGCCGGTTACATTAAGCGTCAGGAATTGGAGGTTGAAAAATTTAAAACCTTGGAAGACAAGACAATTCCTGAAGCCTTTGATTTTTCAACTGTTCCCAGCCTCCGGCTGGAAGCGCGGCAAAAACTTTGCAAGATTCGACCAGCCACCGTTGGTCAGGCTGCCCGCATATCCGGCGTTTCACCTGCAGACATTAGTATCCTTATGGTTAGTCTGAAACGTTGGGGTGTGACAGGACAAAAAAAACCGCAACTTGAACTGGAACCCGACGACGGTTGTGAAACGGATTTAGAAGAGTAAGTGTTACATCCCTTGCCATTCTGAACACGTCAGACATTTGTGAACGATGTTCAATATGGTGGAGGCGGCGGGAGTTGAACCCGCGTCCCTGACAAATTCACCAGCCGCGACTACATGCTTAGTCCGGAGAAGGTTTTCTGCTATGCGATGGCGTCCGGACTCGAATCGCACTGCCTAGTCCGCATGGAATTTTCTCGGCCAACGGCGCGCGGTCCCCGCCGTCAACCATGCCTGCTGTTGCGTCCGTCCACCGTAGCAGGTGTCCAGCGGCGAACGTCGTGGCCTTAGGCCGCGAGGGCTAATTCTTGGTTAGCTTTTTGTTTTGATGCGATGATTAACGAGGCCAACGCATCGTCCTCGGCATGCC
>Ga0181516_10000490_pt1 | contig 36373 bp, 22 predicted proteins | sample PEATcosm2014_Bin_25_FD_121104 | JGI IMG/M metagenome (GOLD analysis project Ga0181516, IMG submission 121104) | Peatland microbial communities from MTU Mesocosm Facility, Houghton, MI, USA - PEATcosm2014_Bin01_10_metaG | ecosystem: Environmental > Terrestrial > Soil > Wetlands > Peat | place... | reverse complement strand
GGTTTACGGGCCGACTTCCGCCGTAACCCGCTCTAGAAATTGAAGTTATCCACAAAATTCGGCTGGTCAACAGGTTACGGGTGGTTTCTTAAAGTGAATGAGTGAAAAAAGTGAATAAGTGAATAAGTGAATAAGTGAATAAGTGAAAAGGTGAATGAGTGAATCAAAATCTGGCGGCGGCGGCTCGGCGTTTGCCGCTGAGAATGGGTCTATTGCCATTGTGCTCCAACGGAGGGTAATAGGCTGCAAGCGTAGGTCGTTGTGAGGCATGGACTTGCTTCGGGCCGGGATTGACAAGCGCAGATGCGTGGTCTCCCTGGTCTGAGAATCCAGACCAGGGGCACCCGGCTATTGCTCGATGTGCGAAAAGATCTTACAGGGCGGCGAGGGCTTCTGTCTGGCTGGGGAAGAGCTGGGCGTACTTGGTGATGCCGACCATGGTGAAGACCTTGGTGAAGTGCGCGGAGAGGCCGAAGGCGTAGACCTTCTGGCCGGAGTTCGAGGCTTCAATCAGAAGCTGGATGACGAGCGCGATGCCGCTGGAGTTGATGTAGTCAACCTTGGTGAAGTCGAGAAGGATGAGCTTGGCTGTGGCTTTGGGCAGCGTCTGGTAAGCGCCCAGAACCGCGTCCTTGGAGGTGGAGGCGATATCGCCTTCGAAGCGGAGGACGGTGACCGCATGGCCGGCCGGAGAAGTGAGCTGATCGACACGGGACTTGGTTTCGCTTTGCACCTGACTATTGCCTCCGAAATTAATCCACTACCTTATCCAACCGTATCATCAGCCGGACATAACTGCTTTTGCCATCGCCGCCGGCAACCCACTCGGCTTCGTCGACCAGCGCCTGGATGAGGAACATGCCCATGCCGCGGGGGTCTTCTTCGCCGTGCATCTTGCGATCGATGTCGGGCTTGGCAGGCTGGGTTTTCATGCCCTTGCCGTCGTCGATGACTTTGACTTCAAGCTGATCGGGGCCGGCGGAAAGGACCACGCCCACAGAAAGCTTCTCATTGAGCCGGTTGCCGTGTTCGATGGCGTTGATGCAGGCTTCGGCGATGGCGGTCTTGAGGTCCTCGATGCGGTCGTCGCGGAAGCCCATGAGCTTGGCCACCGAGGCGGCGGTGCTCATGGCTACCTTTTCAAAGCCCATCTTCGAGGGCAGCCGGACCTCCACGGTAGTGGATTTGGGCTCGCTCATGCCGGCATCTCCTCAGACACGTGGCCGCGGCACAGCGCCAGTGCGGTCATGTCGTCTCCCTGCGGGCCGCCCTGACCAAAATGCTCAATGGCCGTCCACAATGCATCGAGAATACCATCGGCTTTGTGGTCTGGGCACTCAGAAAATTGATCTAAAAGGCGTTCTGGCCCAAACTCCTCATCCCCCCTGAAGACTTCAGTGAGGCCGTCGGTATAGAAAAGGAGGCGCGATCCGGGCGGAAACGGGCTGGTCTCGCTGCTGTAGCGCATTCCGGGCAGGATGCCGAGCGGGGTTCCGGCGGCGTCAAACTGACGGGGAACCTGGCCGGGAGCGATGAGGAAGCCGGGATTGTGTCCGGCGTTTACCACTTCGAGTTCGCCGGTCGCGGGACGGAGACGGAGAAAGATGGCAGTGACGTATCGGCGGCGCGCTTCCTCGCCCTCTTCCCAGTGGTGCTGGTTGATGCGGGTGGAGAGCTCGTCAAGCGGCAGGCCGGAGGCAGCCATCTCGCGGAATGCGGAGCGGAAACTGACCGACACCAGGGCCGAAGCCAGACCCTTGCCGGCGACGTCGGCGACGGCCATGAGGATGCTGCCGTCGGGCTGCGCGACGATGTCGAGGTAGTCGCCGCCCACTGCATAGCATGTGGCGGATTTGAAGGCGACGGAATAGCCGGGAATGGACGGAAGCTTGTTGGGAAGCAGGGAGCGCTGAATGGCCCGGGCGGCATCGAGATCCTGCTGGAGGCGGGCGAACTCGACGTTGCGTTTGTGGTTGCGGGCGTTCTCAAGGGCTACAGCGGCCTGCAGGACGAGGCCCTCAATGAAGTCGGCTTCGTAGAGGGTGAGTTCTCGTCCGCCGGGAGGAGCCACAAGCAGCTCGGTCATGGGCTTGCCGTCGCGGTCGGCGAGCAGGTATTTCGGGAGGCTGGCGTCGGGAGTGAGCTTGTCGCCGTAGGCCAGGCCGGTGCCGGGGAAGGCTGCGCCGGCCATTTCCAACTCGCGGACCACGATGCGAAGGACCTGAGCGAGGACCTCCTCCTCATGAATGGTGGAATGGACCTGGCGCGAGGCCTCAAGGAGGGCCTGAAGACGGGCAACCTGCTGCTGCAGGTCGATGGTCTCGCCGTTGCTGGTGATGGGAGTGCTGGCCGCCACTTTATCCCCCGTGGAATTTCACTCTAGCATGCGGGAGGGCTATAGGACACTGGGTTTTGCAATTGAATCAATCGTTTGTAAGGCGATGCCGAAAAGTGGGAAACGAGACCGGAGAGTCGGCGGAGATCATGCATCCGATCAGTGCCGTGTCTGTGTGGTTTTGTGGTCTCCCTGGTCTCAGAATCGAGACCAGGGGCACCCGGCATCCCATGGGGCGTTTGTCTGTGACCACCGTTTGCGTCAAGATTAGCCGGTTCGCTTACAATAGACGCGGTTTCATGCTTCAGAGAATGCAGCGGACGAGAAGACTCTGCGAGACTCCGCGCGCGGGTTCCGAGGGCCTACGAGTGCAATCCGGACCCGGATAGTCTTTTGCCCTAACTCCTTCGTCCCTAGAAACGTACGCGGTGTAAAAGGCCTTTTTGGGTGCGGACCGCGACTTTACCCAATTTTGGGGCCTTGTTTTGGGCGCCCACTCAAGAAAAATGACGGGAATCGACACTATGTCCATCGAAGGCACTCCGGAATCCCATTTATACAGTTCAGAAAATCCTCAGCCCCGTACGGGTGGGTGGATTCGCATATTGGCATACGTCCTCATCATCGGCGCACTGGCTTTTGCCGGATGGAAGATTTACCAGATTCACCAGGTTGCCGTGACCAGCAGCACCAACCAGGCGAGAGACCTGCAGAGCCGGCCGGTTCCGGTGCAGGTTGCGCCGGTGGAACAAAGGCCGATGCCTATCTACCTGACAGCGATCGGGACGGTGATGCCGTATATGAGCGTCACAGTGAAGGCGCGGGTAACCGGGCAGCTTGAGCCAGTGAAGTTCACCGAAGGCCAGCAGGTGAAGCAGGGCGAGACGATCATGGTGATCGACCCCAAACCATATCAGGCGGCGCTGGATCAGGCCAAGGGGACGTTGGCGCACGATGAGGCTCTTTTGAAGAATGCGCAGGCGGAATTTGCGCGATACAAAACGCTGTACGACGCTGGGGTGGTCTCAAAGGAGACGATGGATGCGGACGAGGCCAACCAGGGACAGTACCAGGGGGCCATCGCAGCGGACAAAGCGGCCATTGAGACGGCGCAGCTGCAACTGAGCTGGTGCTATATTCAGTCGCCGATTCCGGGGAAGATCGGGCTGCGGCTGGTGGACCCCGGCAACATCATCTCGGCCAATACCACAAACCTGGTGATCATCAACCAGTTTCAGCCGATCGCGGTGTACTTTACGCTGCCGGAGAACGAGCTGCCGCAGGTGCTGAAGAAGCTGGCCGCGGACAAGCGCCTGCCGGTGGACGCCTACGATCACGACGACGTGACCAAGCTGGGCGAGGGACTGCTGCTGACTGCCGACAATCAGATCGATACGACGACCGGAACCGACAAGCTGAAAGCCGTCTTCGATAACAAAGGCAGTCTGCTGTTTCCGAACCAGTTTGTGAACATTCACCTGGTGATGGAGAACCGGGCCGATGCGCTGGTGGTGCCGACGGCGGCGATTCAAACCGGGACGCAGGGATCGTTCGTGTGGGAAGTGGGAAGCGACGACAAGGGCAATAGTCTGGCCAAGATGGTGCCGGTGAAGATCGCCCTCGCGCAGGGACAGGTAACCATTCTGGACAGCGGCGTTGAAGCGGGCGACAAGGTGGTTGTGGACGGTGCGGACCGGTTGCGCGCGGGACAGCCGGTTTTGGTTGGGACTGCGCACCAGCACAACGGCCAGGGTAGTGGCGCATCTGGAGCGACAGGGGAAACGGGCGGTCACGGTGGCGGATCGGGGTTACCGGGAGCGAATTCGAAGTCTTATACCCTGACGGGGAATGGGGCCATCAGCCACCAAAAGAGGGGACAGCAGTGAGCCTCAGTCCTTCCCGGCCCTTTATTCTTCGCCCGGTGGCGACATCTCTGCTGATGGCGGCCGTCCTGCTGGCCGGCGGGGTGGGGTATTTCCAGTTGCCAGTGTCTGCGTTGCCCGAGGTGGACTATCCGATCATTCAGGTTTTGACGTTCTATCCGGGCGGTGGTCCGGAGGTAATGGCGTCGTCAGTGACTGCGCCGCTGGAGCGCCAATTTGGGCAGATGCCGGGACTGAAGCAGATGACTTCAGTGAGTTCCGGCGGCGGCTCAGTGATTACGCTCGAATTCAACCTGGACGAGAATATCGACGTGGCCGAGCAGGAAGTGCAGGCGGCCATCAACGCGGCGACCAGCTTTTTGCCCGCCGATCTGCCTAATCCGCCGATCTACAGCAAAGTAAATCCCGCCGACGCGCCGATCATGACGCTGGCGCTGACTTCCGATTCGCTTCCGCTGGACAAGATTGAAGACGCAGCCGACACCAACATGGCGCAGAAGATCTCGCAGGTCACGGGCGTGGGCATGGTGTCGATTGCCGGCGGACAGAAGCCCTCGGTGCGCATCCAGGCGAACCCGGCGCAGCTGGCGGCCTACAACCTGAGCCTTGAGGATCTGCGGACCGCGGTTGCGGCCGCGAATGTCGATCAGGCGAAGGGGACGCTGAACGGCTCTAGGCAGTCGTATACGATCGGCGCCAACGACCAGTTGATTTCCAGCGCCGATTACAAGCCGGTGATTGTTGCGTACCGGAACGGCGCCGCGGTGCGCGCATCGGACGTGGCGACGATTGTGGATGCGGCGGAGAACAACCAACAAGCTGCGTGGATGAACCGTCAGCCGGCGGTAATCGTCAACATTCAGCGGCAGCCGGGCGCCAACATCATCGCGGTGGTGGATCGCATCACCAAGCTGCTACCTCAACTGCAACAGACGCTGCCGGCCACAGTGCAAGTGAAGGTACTGACCGACCGCACCACGACCATTCGCGCGTCAGTGAGGGACGTGGAATTTGAACTGATGCTGACCATCGCGCTGGTGGTGATGGTGATCTTTCTCTTCCTGCGCAACCTGGCAGCCACGATCATTCCATCCGTTTCGGTGCCGTTGTCGATTGTGGGCACCTTCGGCGTGATGTACCTGCTGGGCTATTCGCTGAACAACCTGACACTGATGGCGCTCACGATCTCGACTGGATTTGTGGTCGACGACGCCATCGTGATGATCGAGAACATCTCACGGTTTATTGAAGAAGGATTGAGTCCGATGCAGGCGGCGCTGAAAGGAAGCGCGCAGATCGGGTTCACTATCATGTCGCTGACCATCTCCCTGATCGCCGTGCTGATTCCGCTCTTGTTCATGAGCGATGTGGTGGGACGCCTGTTTCGCGAATTCGCCATCACGCTTGCGGTAACGATTCTGGTCTCGGCGGTGGTGTCGCTCACGCTGACGCCGATGATGTGCTCGCGGATCTTGCAGGATAAGGCGACAGCTAAGCAGACGAAGTTCTACTACTGGTCGGAGAAGGTATTCAACTCGATCATCGCCGCCTATGGGCGCGGACTGACGATTGTTCTGCGCCACCGGTTCACGACGCTGCTGGTTACGATTTCAACGTTTGTGGCCACGGTGCTGCTGTTCATCGTGATTCCGAAGGGGTTTTTCCCGGTGCAGGATACGGGAGTGATTCTTGGCATCAGCGAAGCGCCGCAGACGGTGAGCTTTGCCAGCATGGCGGCGCGCCAGCAAAAACTGGTGGACATTGTTCTGCAGGATCCGGCAGTAGATAACATCTCCTCGTTCATCGGCGTGGACGGAACCAATACAACGCTGAACTCGGGCCGCATTCAGATCAATCTCAAACCTCTCGACGTGCGCAAGATCTCGGCCACCGAAGTCATTCGCCGCATGCAGTCGAAGCTTCAGGGCGTGGAAGGCATCCAGCTTTTCCTGCAGCCGCTGCAGGACCTGACGGTGGAAGACCGCGTTAGCCGTACCGAGTTCCAGTACGCGCTTGAGGACCCTGACCAGGTGGAGCTGGGCACTTACACGCGCAGGCTGGTGGCGGAGCTGAGCAAGGAGCCAGTGCTGACCGATGTGGCCAGCGACCTGCAGGATCAGGGGCTGGGCGCGAAGCTGGTGATTGACCGCGACACCGCGGCGCGGCTGGGCATCGCGATGGCGGATGTGGACAACACGCTCTACGACGCCTTCGGGCAGCGGCAGGTCTCGACTATCTTCACGCAGCTGAACCAGTATCACGTGGTGATGGAGGTAGGACAGAGCTTCCAGACCGACCCAGCCACGCTTTCGGCACTTTACGTTAAGTCAGGGAATGGCACGCAGGTTCCGCTGAGCATGGTAGCTCATTGGGAACAGGCAAACGCGCAACTGTCCATCGGTCACCAGGGACAGTTCCCATCGACCGTGATCAGCTTCAACCTTGCGCCGGGCAAATCGCTGGGCGATGCGGTAACCGCGGTGAACAGGGTAGAGCAGAAAATCCAGATGCCGGCGGCAATCAATGCCAGCTTCCAAGGCACGGCGGCCGCGTTTCAAACCTCGCTGTCGAATGAGCCGATCCTGATTCTGGCCGCTCTGGTGACTGTATACATTGTGCTGGGCGTGCTGTATGAGAGCTATATCCATCCCATCACCATCATTTCAACGCTGCCCTCTGCGGGCGTGGGCGCGCTGCTTGCACTGATGATTACGCGCACGGACTTCAGCGTGATTGCGCTGATCGGAATCATTCTGCTCATCGGCATCGTGCAGAAGAACGCCATCATGATGATCGATTTTGCCTTGCAGGCCGAGCGGGATGAGGGCAAGGAACCTGAGGCGGCGATCTTCCAGGCATGCTTGCTGCGTTTCAGGCCGATCATTATGACCACTATGGCAGCGTTGCTGGGCGGGCTGCCGCTGTGGCTGGGTGGGGGCGTGGGAGCGGAGTTGCGCTCTCCGCTGGGCATCTCGATCGTGGGCGGATTGATTTTTTCGCAGATGCTGACGCTCTTTACGACGCCGGTGGTTTATTTGTACTTCGATGTGCTGGCCAAGAGGCTGAGGCCGAAGGATCTGCATGCGCGGCGGGAAGAATTGGCTGTGAGCACGGATTGAGAAAGACAGGGATATAGGGATCAGGGACATAGGGACTAGGGACTCGGGACAAAGAGGTTGGAACTGGTTCTCTGAATTCAGCCGGCTCTTAGAAGCCGATCCCTCAGGGGCTAAACAGGCTGCTAAAAAGGCTCAGAAGAGGCAGGAAATGCGAGAAGAACTTCCCTCAGCGGCTAAAGCCGAGTTGATTTTATTGGGCTTAGTCGGCACGACTAAAGTCGTGCCCTTTCAAAGCGTCGGCGAAAATGAGTTTTTCCGCAACCTGTAAAGCAGTGCCCTGTTACAAAGCGCGAGAGTCCAGCGTTTGTTAACAGGTTCTCAGTGACACAGGAACGAAAGGTCCAAGGATTAGGAACACGAGGCAATGCATCTTTCCGCACCATTTATCAAGCGTCCGGTAGCTACTTCGCTGCTGAGCTTCGCGCTTTTGCTGGCCGGCGCCGTGGCTTACTCGCTGCTGCCGGTGGCGTCGCTGCCGGAGGTTGACTTCCCGGTGATCGGCGTTGGCGCGGGCCTGCCGGGCGCAAGCCCGGTGACCATGGCCTCGTCGGTCGCGACGCCTCTGGAGCGCCAGTTCGGGCGGATCGCGGGAGTAAATCAGATGACGTCGTCGAGCCAACTGGGTTCGTCGTCGGTCAATCTGCAGTTCGATATCAACCGCAACATCGATGCCGCGGCGCGCGACGTGCAAGCGGCCATCAACGCGGCGCGCAGCCAGTTGCCTGCTTACCTGCCGCAAAACCCGAGCTACCGCAAAGCCAACCCGGCTGAAGCGCCGATTCTCATTCTCACGCTGACCTCCGATGTGCTGTCAAAGCCGCAGATCTACGACATGGCGGATTCGATCCTGGCGCAGAAGATCTCGCAGATCACGGGAGTCGGCCAGGTGTTTGTGGGCGGCAGCTCCAGCCCAGCCGTGCGCGTGGAGCTGAACCCGATGCAATTGGGCAACAACGGCGTGGGGCTGGAGGCGGTGCGCACGGCCTTGGCAAACTCCAATGCGAATCGGCCCAAGGGCGCATTCCAGGACCCGCAACATCGTTGGCTCATCAACGACAACGATCAAATTTACAATGCCAGCGACTACGCGCCGATTATCGCCGGCTACAACCCGCAGACGGGAGCGCCGGTGCGCGTCTCCGATCTGGGCCGGGTTACCAACAGCGTCTCAAACATCCTGACCTCCGGTGTGGGAGGGATTAACCCGATCCATGGGCCGCCGGGCGAACTGAAGGACGCGATCCTGCTGGTGATTTCAAAGAGCCCGGGCGCCAACGTGATATCAACGGTGGACAACGTGATGGCGGAGCTGCCGCGCCTGCAGGCCGCCATCCCTCCTACGATCAAGATCAACGTGGCCGTGGATCGCACGGTCACCATTCGATCAAGCGTGCGGGACGTTGAAATTTCGCTGTTGATCAGCGTGGTGCTGGTGGTGCTGGTGGTCTTCATGTTCCTGCGCGAGATATGGGCGACGATTATTCCTTCCATCGCCGTCCCGCTCTCGCTGACAGGCACCTTCGGCGTGATGTACCTGCTGGGGTACACCATCGACAATCTCTCGCTGATGGCGCTGACGATTGCGACCGGTTTTGTGGTGGACGACGCCATCGTGGTGATCGAGAACATCACGCGCTATCTCGAAAAAGGCATGAATCCGTTTGACGCGGCGATGAAGGGGTCGAAGGAGATCGGCTTCACCGTACTCTCGATGAGCACTTCGTTGATTGCGGTGTTCACGCCGATTCTGCTGATGGGGGGAATTGTCGGCAAGCTCTTCCGCGAGTTTGCCGTAACGCTGAGCGTGGCGATCGCAATTTCGATGGTGGTTTCGCTGACGACAACCCCCATGATGTGCGCCATATTTTTGAAGCCGCACGATGACCGGCGGCATGGACCGATCTACCGAGCCATGGAAGGGGCGTTTGACTGGGCGCACAACGAATACGCATTGGGTCTGCGTTGGGTCCTGCGCCACCAGTGGCTGGTTCTGGGTGTGGCTGTCGGCGTTGGAGTGCTGAATGTCTGGCTGTTCATTATTGTGCCCAAGGGATTTTTCCCGCAACAGGACACGGGACGCATGGGCGGAACCACGCGGGCATCGCAGGACATCAGCTTCGATGCGATGAGCGTGAAGCAGAGACAGCTGGCGCAGATCGTGCTGGACGATCCAGCGATATCGTCGGCGACTGCCTTTGCCGGCGGGGGCGGACCGGGCGGCGGCAGCAACAATGTGGGCCGCATGTTTATCGCTCTCAAGCCGCTGAATGACCGTCCGGGGCGGGTTTCCGCCGACCAGGTAATCAACCGATTGCGCCGCAAACTAACCAGCATACCTGGCGCGGTGCTGACCCTTCAGGCCCAGCAGGATATTCAAATCGGCGCGCGTGGTTCAGATGCGCAGTACCAATACACGCTGTCAGACGAAAACCTGAACGAGCTAAATACGTGGGCGCCGCAACTGCTGGACCGCATGAGGAGCATGCCGGAGTTGCGAGATGTCAACACCGACCAGCAGGATCAGGGCCTGGCTACAAACCTGGTGATCGATCGCGACATGGCTTCACGTCTGGGGATTACGACCACCACGATAGACAACGTGCTCTATGACGCATTTGGCCAGCGTGAAGTTTCCACCATGTATACGGCGCTGAATCAATACTTCGTGGTGATGGAGGTTGACCCAAAATTCCAGCGCAGCCCAGACTCGCTGAACGGGATTTTTATCAAAGCAAGCAATGTTGCGGGTGCGCCGACGGCCGTGCCTACCTTGACGAATACAACGGCGGCAGCGGCAGCGATAGCGGCTGCCAACGCGGCTCCGGCGGCAGCGGGCGCCCTCACTCCGCTTTCGGGAGCCGCTGCCAGTTTTCCGACCACCGGCGGGAGCCTGGCGTCTTCTTCCGCAGCCTCCATCGATCCGGTTTTGGCGGGCACGTTAACGGGCATTCAAACGGCATCCAGCGGCGGCGCTTCTTTCGGCACGGCTGCCGCGGCCACATTGACGGCGTCCGGCGCGTCCGTAACTGCAGCGCCGGCAGCGCCTAATCAGTCCAGCGGCGGCGCGATGGTGCCACTGTCGACGATCGCGCACTATGAGGAGCAGCGGACTGCTTTGCAGGTGAACCACCAGGGCCAGTATCCCGCTGTGACTTTGACCTTCAACCTGGCTCCCAATGCGGCCCTGGGCGATGCGGTAAACGCTCTGGAAAAGGCGCAGCGCGATATGAATATGCCGAGCACCGTCCATGCGAGCTTTCAGGGTACGGCGCAGGCCTTTCAAGACTCGCTCAGGAACGAGCCTTATCTCATTCTGGCCGCAATTGTCGCGGTTTATATCGTGCTGGGGATTCTATATGAGAGCCTCATTCACCCCCTGACGATTCTTTCTACGCTGCCGCCGGCCGGCGCGGGAGCGATCCTTGCTCTGCTGATCTTTGGAAAAGATCTGAGCATCATTGCTCTTATCGGAGTGATTCTGCTGATAGGTATCGTGAAGAAGAATGCGATTATGATGATCGACTTTGCTCTGCAAGCCGAGCGCGACCAGGGATTGCCTCCGGTGGAGGCTATCTATCAAGCCGCTCTGTTGCGCTTCAGGCCGATCATGATGACGACCATGGCGGCGCTCTTTGGCGGCATGCCGCTGGCGTTTGGGATGGGCGTGGGCTCCGAACTGCGGCAGCCGCTGGGCATCGCGATTGTCGGCGGGCTGCTGGTTTCGCAGGCGCTGACGCTCTTCACGACCCCGGCGGTCTACCTCTTCTTCGATAAATTGCAATGGAAGTTGATGAAGCTGCACCGAGTCGGAGTCGAGTTGGAAGAAGCGCCGGGAGACTGAATGCGGCTTTCAGCTCTCAGCTTTCAGCTTTTGATTTGCAACCTTCATCTGAACGCGTGCCTTGAAAGGTTGCTTTCCGGTTTTCAAAGCCGATTCGCGGCCGGGGCGGATTGGTGATATCTTGAAATTCATCCGAAGCTGAAAAACCGCAGACTTCCTCTTCAACCAAACAACCAGCAGCCAGCCCTTTTCTTGTTCGGCGTTTGAGCCGATTGCACCATTGCCGCTCTTGTCAAGGCGTTGCACCGGTGTCGATCATTTCCACTCGATAATGCCCTTTCTGTGAAGTTCGTTGAAGAACTCGCGAAAGGCAAAAGCAGATTCTTCGACTCACCACCCCCGAACTGGAAAACGTTCGGGGCCCCGTTCGCTCAGAATGACAGCAACTGTTCTGTGGTGGACCTTGGAAACTGGACATCAGTGAAAGGCGAAGGTATCCCGATGACCGATCTCTACGATGCAACTGACGCCAACCTTGTGCTGACTTTGGAGGAGATCACCAGTTTGACCGAGGAGGGCGGCAAGGCTGCCGACACGCTGATGAACGTGGTGGCTTTGATTGCCGCGCGATTCAGGACCGACGTGTGTTCGGCCTACCTGCTGGAACCCGACCGGTCGAATCTGGTGCTGGCGGCTTCGCTTGGTCTGCATCCAAGATGTATAGGGACGTTGCGGATGCCGATTCTGCAAGGCCTGACCGGAATGGTTGCCGAGCAGGTGAAGCCGATTGCAGTAGAGGATGCGACGAAGCACCCGCGGTATAAGTTCTTCAAGGAGTCAGGCGAGGAGGTGTACCACTCCTTCCTGGGCGTGCCGCTGATTGACCGGGGAGTTTTGCAGGGAGTACTGGTGGTGCAGACAAAAGAGCCGAGGGTTTTCAAAGAGAATGAGGTGCGCGCGCTGGTGGAGGCGGCCAGCCAGGTTGCGCCGGTGGTGAGCGAAGCGCGGACGCTGGACCGCTTTATTGCTCCGGCACAGGAGCGGCTGTGGGCGCTGGCGCGTAACGTTTGGTGGAGCTGGGATCACGATTGCATCAGTATTTTCCGCGACCTGAACCCGACGCGCTGGCGGCAACTGAATCAAAATCCGATTGCACTGCTAAACGAGATGCCTCTGGGCGAGGTGGAGCGGCGGGCTACCGAGCTGGTTCTGCATAGCCGCATCAACTATGTGTATCGCCGGCAACAGGAGTATCTGAAAGCCGATCGCACGTGGGGCGCGGCGAATGCGGGCGTGTTAAGGCCGCGGCCGGTGGCGTATTTTTCGGCCGAGTTCGGACTGCACGAGTCGCTGCCGATTTATTCCGGCGGCCTGGGTGTTCTGGCCGGAGACCACATCAAGAGCGCGTCGGACCTGGACATTCCACTCTACGCGATCGGGCTGTTTTATGGGCAGGGCTACTTTCTGCAGCGGCTGGATAAGACCGGTTGGCAGTGCGAGGAGTATTTGCAGACGGATGTGAATCAGCTTCCCATGCAGCCCGCGATCGGCGTGAACGGCGAGCCTGTCGTGGTGGAGATTGCAACACGCGGCAGCACGATTCGCGCCAAGGTGTGGCAGGTGAAGGTGGGCCGCATCGATCTGCTGCTGCTGGACTCGAATGTGCCCGGCAATGCACCGGAAGATCTGGATACAACCTCGCGGCTTTACGGCGGAGACTCACGCACGCGCATCCGGCAGGAGCTGTTGCTGGGCGTCGGCGGTTTCCGCGCGCTTCGCGCCATGGGGATTTCGCCGGGAGTTCTGCACCTGAACGAAGGGCACTCAGGGTTCGCGGTCTTCGAGGCGATTCGCGACCGCATGGAGCAAGAGGGAATCGATTTCAACGCTGCGGCGAGCCAGATTCCGCGGGAAGTCATCTTCACGACGCACACGCCCGTGCCAGCCGGGCACGACCGCTTCAGCCCCGATCTGATTGAAGAGCACCTGGGACCGCTGCGCGAGCAACTGGGCATCTCGCATGACAACCTGATGGGCTTTGGGCGCGAATATCCAGACAATCCCCACGAAACATTTTGCATGACGGTGCTTGGCCTGAAGCTGGCGCGGAGGGTGAATGCCGTTTCGTCGCTGCATGGCGAAGTTTCGCGCGCCATGTGGAAGCCGCTTTACCCGAACCGGTCAGAGGATGCTGTGCCGATTGGTCACATCACCAACGGCGTGCATGTGCCGTCGTGGCTTGCGCCGCAGATGTGCCGGCTTTACGACCGGCATCTTGGCGTTGACTGGCAGAAGCGGAGCGGATCGAAGAGCACGTGGGAGGCAATTGAGAATGTTGACGATGGCGAGCTGTGGGAGACACACCTGAGCCTGAAGGCGCAGTTGCTCGACTTCGTCCGCAAGCGGGCGCGGGAGCAGTACGAGCGCCGCGAGGAACCGGCCAAGATTTTGAAGACGCTGGACAAGGTGCTTTCGCCCGATGCGCTCACCATCGGATTTGCGCGCAGGTTTGCAACCTACAAGAGAGCCAACCTGCTGCTCAAGGATATGGAACGGCTGGCAGAGATGGTCAACGATCCTAAGCGGCCGGTGCAGTTCGTGTTTGCCGGCAAGGCGCACCCGCACGACGAGCCGGGCAAGAAGGTGCTGCAGCAGATTGCGCAGATGATGCGCGACTCGGATTTTGCCGACAAGTTTGTGTTTGTCGAGGACTACGACATCAACGTCGGACGGCATCTGGTTCAGGGCGTCGACGTTTGGCTGAACAATCCCCGCCGGCCGCTGGAGGCGAGCGGAACCAGCGGGCAGAAGGTGGTGCTGAACGGCGGCTTGAATCTCTCGGTGCTCGACGGATGGTGGGCCGAGGCCTACGACGGGTCGAACGGGTTCGCGATCGGCACCGGGCGCACGCACTCAAACATGGATGTACACGACAGCCGCGACGGCGAGGATCTTTATCGCGTGCTGAACGACGAGCTGATTCCGCTGTTCTATGCGCGTGACCAGGACGGGCTGCCGAGAGGGTGGATCGTACGGATGAAGCGCACGATCCGTACGCTGGGATGGCGATTCAATGCCGACCGGATGGTGATGGATTACGTGATGAAGGGATATATCCCCGCGGCCGGCGGGACCAGCAGCGAGATTCGGCCACCATCTTAGAAAGAGTTGAAATTAAGGACATCCCAAGCGCCGATTACGCGAACGCTTCCTCTTCCACTTTCGCTTTTTCGATCAGCTTCATGGGGTAGTAGGCGTTGCGGATGTACTGCTTGGCCATGCGGTTGGTGTTGAAGTAGGAGCCGTTGAAGGCGATGGTGTTGCGCATGAGCCGGGCCCACTGCTCGGGTGGGGCAAGGTAGAGCGGGACTACGGCGGTTTCGAGCTTCTTGTAGAGCGAGTCGCCCTCTTCGGCGTCGTTTGCGCCGTCTTCGATGGCCCAGCCGGTGAAGCCTTCAATGCATCCTTCGATCCACCAGCCGTCGAGAATGGACAGGCTGGGAACACCGTTCAGCGCGGCCTTCATGCCGCTGGTCCCTGAGGCTTCATAGGGCCGGCGCGGAGTGTTAACCCAGACGTCTACGCCGGCGGTCATGAGTGCACCGAGACCCCAGTCGTAATTTTCAAGATAGATGATTCGCAACGTGTCGTTGGAGAGCTTGGCGGCTTCTTCGACGACCTCTTTGATGAGAGCTTTGCCGGGCTCATCCTGGGGATGCGCCTTACCGGCGTAGATGATCTGCAGGCCGCCTGCCTGTGCAGCGATCTGCTGCAGGCGCTCGGGGTGGTTGAAGAGCAGCGTTGCGCGCTTGTAGGTGGCGGCGCGGCGCGCGAAACCGAGCGTCAGGACCCTGGGGTTGAAGACCAGGCCGGTGCGCGCGGCGACCTCAGAGAGCAGATCGCCCTTGGCGCGAGCATGCGCGGAGAGGATCTTCTCCTCGGGCAGGGCGATGGCGTTGCGCAGGTAGAGATTGTCGCGACGCCAGGCGGGAATCTGCTCATCGAGCATCTGCTGGACGGGCTCGGAGACCCAGGTGGGCGCGTGCACGCCGTTGGTGATGGAGTCGATGGAGAATTCGGGGAACATTCCGCGCGAGACTTTTGCGTGCTGCATGGCGACGCCATTGGCGTAGCGGGAAAAACGCAGCGCGAGCAGGGTCATGTTGAGCAGGCCGTCGCGGAAGCAGCCCTGCTTTTCAAGACGCGCGGTGCGGTCGCCGCCGAGTATGCGGATGGTCTGCTCGGTGGAGAAGCGGTCGTGGCCGGCGGGAACGGGCGTGTGGGTGGTGAAGACGCACTTGCGGCGCACTGCTTCGATGTCGGTTTCGGTGGCCGCGCCGAGCGGGCCTCCGCCGAGTTGGCTCTCCAGGAGCGCGAGAGTGAGCAGCGCGGCGTGGCCCTCATTCATGTGGTACACGTTCATTTGCAGGCCAAGCGCGCTGGCCATCCGCGCGCCGCCCATGCCGAGAACGATCTCCTGCTGCAGGCGGTAGTTGGTGTCGCCACCGTACAAATGATCGGTCAGGCCGCGGTCCCAGCCGGAGTTGCCGTCGACGTCGGTGTCGAGAAGGTAGATGGGAACGATGTGTCCCCAGCGGCCCTTGAGGTCGTAGCGCCAGGCGCGGATGGTGACGATGCGGTCTTCCACTGACACGGTAACGCGTGCCGGCATCTCCGTGCAGAAGTCCTCGGGATTCCAGGACTGAACGTCTTCGCTCTGGGCTCCGGACTTGTCGAGATGCTGCTGAAAATATCCCTTTCGATGGAGGAGCGTGAAGGCGACCAGCGGCACGCCAAGATCGGCAGCGGAGCGGAGCGTGTCACCCGCGAGCACGCCCAAACCACCGGAGTAGGTAGGCATGGAGGGGTTGATGGCGATCTCCATGGAGAAGTAGGCAACGTGACCGGCGCTGGGAAAATCTTCGTAGGAAAATGGCGTAGACGATGTGGACGACATATGTTTTTTTTCATTCTCCGCGGCGCGGTCAATCTGCGCAGCAACTGGCCTGGGAAATGATCAACTAGAGGACTCCCAACGGTCAGAGGCTCCCTTAGTTCATCGGAGTAAACATCCCATAAGTTTAGCAAGGAAGGCTCAGGAAAAGACCTCCGCATGAGCCTACGGGAAGTGGTCCTTTCGTGGGACAGCCGATAAGTCCTATAAATAGATGCCTAATTCAGGAAACAGGGTGGCGGGGGAGCTCTTTAAGCTACGCGATGAGCGCCGTCCGAGGCGTGGCAGATGTGGATTTGCGGGGCGATTTTGGTGCGCGCTTCGTAGCCGGCCGCAAGTCGTTTGGCGAAGGATTCTGCCTCAGCCTGCTTGACGAGGTTGACGGTGCAGCCGCCGAAGCCGCCGCCGGTAAGACGTGCGCCGATGAGGCCGGGAAGATCCTGGGCGAGTTCGACCATCAGATCGGCTTCAGGGCAACTGGCTTCAAAGTCGCGGCTGTAGCTCCAGTGTGCTTCGGCCATCAGGCGGCCCAACTCGGGCATGTCGCCGCGAAGAAGGGCTTCGCTCGCAGCCACGGTACGGAGATTCTCGCCGATGATATGACGGGCGCGCATGAGAGGTTTGGGCTCCATCTCGTTGCCCCATTTGGCCAGGTCTTCAAGGGTCGCGTCGCGGAGGAAGCGGACTTCAGGCCGATGGCTGGCGATGACGGCACAGGCAGATTCGGATTCGCGGCGGCGGGTGGGATAGTCACCACCGGAGATGGAGTGCTTGACCATGGTGTTGGCAATGACCAGAGCGACATCCGGCGGGATGGGAGCAAGACGGAAGCTCAGGTCGCGGCAGTCGAGCAGAAGCGCGTGATCCCGCTTGCCGTTGGCGGAGATGAACTGGTCCATGATGCCGCAGCTGGCGCCCACGAACTCGTTTTCCGCGCGCTGGCAGAGGCGGGCGAGTTCCGGGCCGGAGTAGCTGGCGGGAATAAGCGAGAGAACGGCGAGCGCGGTGACAACCTCGAGCGCGGCGGAACTGGAGAGGCCGGAGCCGAGCGGAACATCGCCCCAGAGGCTGAGGCTGAAGGCGGGAATCTTGTGGCCCATTCCTGAGAGGATGGCGAGGACGCCGAGGGGATAGCTCGGCCAGTCGCCCGCTCCACGGGCAGGAAGCGACGCGAGGGCATAGGACTTCTGTTCAGCAAAATTCTCTGAGTAGAGAACAACTCTTCCATCGTTGCGCGGCGAGATGGCCCCGAGCGTGGCAAAGTTGATGGCCACGGGCATGACAAAGCCCTCGGCGTAGTCAGTGTGTTCGCCGATGAGGTTGACGCGGCCGGGAGCGACAAAGATCGCCGGCTCGGCCTGGAATCGGGCGAGATGCATGGTGCGAAGAGTGGCGGGATCGTGCATTTTCAACTCACGGTATTCACAGATTCGTTTACATCGGGACCGGCCGAACGATGAGGTTCCGATAAGTAACAATGCTTATGAGAACGTTTTCAGGACCGAGCCCAATTATATCCCTGGATTCGGTTTAGTCTCCGATCACTGCGGCCGTGGCCTCTGCCAGTCTTTCCCAGATCGCTTCGAGCCAGGCTTCATGTTCGGGCTTCATGAGCACGGAACGGAGGCAGGTGACGTGTTCGATCTTGCCGCTTTCTGCGGAGGGACCCGGCGGTTCAAACCAGGCATGTGGCAGCTGAACCAGCGCCAGATGCAAGTCGCGGGCGGCGCAGGCGGCAAAGACCTCGCGCGCACGAATGGAGGCTTGTTCAGAGCTTTCTGCACTCGGCTTCCAAACCACGATGTCGAGCTCCGGCGGACCGGCGGTGAAGGGTTCAAATCGATTGTGCTGGCGGATGCGGCGGTCGAGATCGAGGGCTGCCGCACGGCCGCGCGCCAGTCCTTGCGCAAACTGGCCGCCACGCTCGAGCGGGAGCAGTTGCTGCGTGGCCCAGAGGGCGACGGCTGCGGCTCCGGCGCGCGAGCACTCGAGGCTGATCTCGCCAAGGTGAAGTTGCGATGAAGTGAAGTAGGTGTACGGCGAATCATGTTTGTAGAACCGCCCCACGCCTGGGTCGCGGAAAAGGACGCAGCCGCAGCCGTAAGGTTGAAGGCCGTGTTTGTGGGGATCGATGACGATGGAGTCGGCTTGGCCGATGGCGGCGTATGCGCGGCGGGCGGGCTCGTCGAGGGAATCGGGAATCAGGGCGAAGTAGCCGCCGTAGGCTGCGTCGACGTGGATACGGAAGCCGTAGCGGTCGCGGAGGGCGAGTATCTCAGGCAGCGGATCGACTGCGCCGATGGCCGTGGTGCCAAGCGTTGCAACCACCGTGCCTACGTTGCCCTGCTTGAGCTCGGATTCGAGTGCGTCAAGATCGATGCGGCCGCGCGTGTCTGCGGCTACGGCAGTGAATTCGAGCTTGAGCACCGCTGAGATGCGGTTGTGGGTGTAGTGGGCTTGCTCGGAGGCCAGGATTCGAGTCCGGCCCCGCTCGCCTTGCATCAGTTGGCCGGCAATCCAGAGCGCCTCAAGATTGGCGAGGGTGCCGCTGGAGGCGAGATGACCCAGGTACTCGGTCCAGCCGAACATGGCCGCGATTTCGCGGACCGCTTCGATCTCCATGGCCGAGCTGGCACGGCCGCCGTCCCAGGCGTGGTTGTTGGGATTAATCTTCATGGCCAGTGCGTAGGCGGCGCGAGCTACCGGATGGGGTGGCTTGAGCATCTGGCCGGCGTAGAGAGGGTGAAAGTAGGGGAAATTGTCGCCTAAGCGGTGGGCTGTTTCCGCCAGAACCCTTTCCATGGCTACAACTTCGTCTTCGGCCTTCGGCGAGATTGGCTTAAGGAGAGGCAGGGCAGCGAATTCGGCTTCAAGCAAGTCTGAAGCGCGCTGAAGGAGGGCTGGAACTGGGTCACGATTCATGGCAGTGGAGTTGACGACCTCTCACGGTACCACAAACACGCCTGGAGAGGCGCTAGCGGACCTAAACCACATGGGGTCAGCGCTTTCCACGTGTGGGAATCGCCAAATGGGATGGAAAGCAGGAAATCATGCACTTTATTTTGACATTGATGATACACTGTTTATAGCGTTAGAGCCGAACCGGGCGTGAGCAGTAACTCGCCCAACCAAGCAGGATTCTGCCAGTGTCGCTCCGATTCATCCAGCGCAATTCAATCTAGGAAATACGAAAAAAATGGAACAAGGTACTGTGAAGTGGTTCAATGACGCGAAGGGCTTTGGCTTTATCTCGCGTCAGAACGGCGAAGATGTGTTCGTTCACTATTCTGCGATCAACTCAAGCGGTTTCAAGAGTTTGCAGGAAGGTCAAGCCGTTCAGTTCAACGTAGTTAAGGGCCCCAAGGGATGGCAGGCTGCCGACGTGCAGCCGCTCTAAAGCCACCTGGAGGCCGGATTCCGGCAGAATCTAGCGTGCATCAGGGCTGGGAGCGATCCCGGCCCTGTTTGTCTGGTGCGTTGAGCCACCTAGCATCCCTCTTGGTGTGCTGCGTCACTTCAATTGAGCGATGACTGAAGCGCGCTGCTCATTTCCCGCACCCTGCTTCGTCAGCTGCATCCCACCGTCAGATAGAATTTCACACGTAAGTGTTTGAGATTGTTGCATCGCGCGTGAAAACCATCGCTCTTGAGCGGAATCCGAGTAACAGTGTCCACTCTGCAATCGTGCAAGGTGACTTTTTCTTGAGAAAAAAGCCGCTTGACGGGCGTGCACTTGGGTACATCTACTCGGGTTCTGCTGTAGGCACGGTTCATTTGAGCGGCAGTGAGAAACGGGGCATGGACTCATGACAACATCTTCGTTCCCCCTGCGCTCCATAAGAGCTCGTGCACATGGCGCGACTGCCGCTGTCTGGATCACGGCTTTGTATTCGGTGCTGATCGGCGCCGCTACCTGGCGGCATGAGCTTTGGTACGACGAAATGCAGGCGTGGCTGATTGCCCGCGATACGCACTCTTTGCCTGGATTGTTTCAAGCTTTGCGCTACGAAGGGCATCCGGCGCTCTGGTATCTGGTCCTGTTCATCCCCTCGCATCTCACCTGGAGTCCCTGGCCAATCAAGGCCATCAACTACCTGTTTGCCGTGACTGAGGGCTGGCTCATTTTGAGCTCCCAGAGAGTACGCTGGTCCTTTCGCCTGCTCGCGATCTTTTCGTTCTTTATTTTTTATTATTTCGGCACGGTAGCTCGCAGCTACATGCTGGCGACGTTGCTGTTGACGGCCGCCGTGCGCTGTCTTCTGGCGGAGCGGCCGCGCCGGAAATGGGCGATCGTATTTCTGGCGCTGGCCATCAATACGCACATCCTCGCCATTCCGATTGTTGTAGCCATTGCGGTTTGGGGATTTTGCCTTACAGAAAGCGGCCGGTGGAAGAGCGTGAGCGATCTTCTCCGCGACGCGGAGTTTCAGATAGCTGTGCTGGCGTTGCTTGCTAGTCTTGCAGTGGCTTACCTTGCTGTCCGCCCACCCCCCGACCCCGACCCGGAGGTATGGAAGAGCGAGAACCATTCGCTGGTTTACAACACTTTTCTATCGGAGTCGAGATCGTGGGGCGGATTCATCCCCGCGGTGCCGGGATATCTTCCCGCTGCGATCCGCGCATGGTTGTACCCGGAGGAGCTGGGGTGGTTCTCCTCCCTGTTCTCGCTTGCGGTGCTGGTCCTCATCTTCCTTTCGCTCAAGAGCGCGCAGGCGCGCATGTTTTTTGCCGGAGCCACGACTCTGGAGCTGATTGCGCTTGCCGCGACGGTGAGAGACCCGTATATGCGGCATCTGAGCTTCCTGTTTGTGATCCTCCTGTTGGCGCTGATCATCGACGCGCAGCGCAGATTGAGCACGGACCGCAGTGCGTGGTTCCCTCAGGCGGCGGCTTCGGCAGTGGTGTTGTCGATTTTGGCAATCCAGGCGGCGGGGGGAATTTATGCCTCCGCGACCACGTGGATCCATCCTCACTCCAAGGGGAAGGAGGTTGCCGTATGGCTGAAGGAGCGAGGTCTGGACAAGAATCCGATGGTTTTGGAGGGATACTTCACTCTTCCGGTGATTGGATACCTTGAACGCTCGTCGGCCTATTCGACAGCTTGCCAGTGTTTCGCTTCATATGCCGTGTGGAATGAGGCGTTCTTTGGACCCAGGATCACCGTTCCCGACGACATCAAACGCGCGGGCGCGGGATCGACTCTGCCCGTGGTTCTGATCCGCGCGGGTAAGAAAATGGAAGCGCCGGATGCGCAGGCTCTCGGATTGGTTGAGATTCTCTCTTATCAAGCAAACGGCGGCGAAGACGAGGGAGCGTACACGGTGTATGAGCAGGAGAAACCGTGAGTCCTCGCGACCTTGCGGGGCCGGAAGATTGCACGGCGCTTGAGGCGGGCAGCGATTCAGGTGGCAAAGTTGAGAGGAATCGCGCGAGCCTTGCCACCGGATTAACGGCTCTTTATGCCATTCTGCTTGGCGCGGCTAACTGGCGCCATGAGCTGTGGTACGACGAGATGCAGTCGTGGCTGATTGCCCGCGACATGCGCTCTGTTCCTGACCTGATGCAGATTCTTCGCTTCGAAGGGCACCCTGCTCTCTGGTACTTATTGTTGTCCATTCCCGCTCACCTGACCTGGAATCCCTGGCCGGCCAAGGCGCTGACGTGTCTTTTCGCGGCCGCTGAGGTGTGGCTCATCTTCACCGCGCCGAAGTTGAATTGGCCGGTTCGTATACTCGCCGTTTCCTCGATCTTCATCTTCTATTACCTCGGAACCGTGGCCCGCAGCTACATGCTGGCGACATTGCTGCTGACTGCGGCGGTGCGCTGCTTTCTCGCCGACCGGCCACGGCGCAAGTGGGCCATTGCGTTTCTTGCGCTGGCAATCAATACCCATATCCTCGCCATTCCCGTTGCTTTTACGATCGCCATGTGGGGCATTTGCCGCAAAGAACAGAACCGATGGCGGCAACAACCATGGAGAAACTTCCCGAATCTATGGCGCGACGGGGAACTCTGGCTTGCCATAGTTGTGCTTTGCGCAAGTGTGGCGTTCGCCTACATTACTGTGCGTCCCGTGGCCGATCATCCCGACCCGTGGAATAGCCGGGAACATTCGTTCGCGTTCAATGCCGGCATCACCGAGTCGAGGTGCTGGAACGCGTTCTTGCCCATTACGGAGAATCGCCTTCCCGATGGAATTCTTCAGTGGCTTGCCGGGGGCGATGGTATCCCCTGGGGCGGCTGCACGTTCTCGCTTGCCTTGGTGGCATTGGTGGTCTTTGCACTTAAGAGCAACGAGGCGCGCATGTTTTTCATTGTGGCCCTGATCCTGGAGATCATGGCGCTTGCGGCGACGGTGAGAGATCCATACCCGCATCATTTGAGCTTCATCTTCGATGCGTTCCTGTTTGCGCTCATGATCGGCGCATGTAACGCCGGCGACAAACGCGGGAGCTGGTTTAGTGAAGCGGCGTCGTCGACTGTGATCTTGGGGATTCTTGGCATCCAGGCGGTTGGAGGCGTTTACGCCTCAGTTTCCGCATGGAATCACCCCCACGGGCAGGGCAAGGAGATCGCCGTCTGGCTAAAGCAACGAGGCCTCGACAGGAATCCGCTCGCATTAGACAGCGACCATGCCCTGCCGGTGCTCGGGTATCTTGAGCGTCCGTCCGCCTATTCCACACAGTGCCAATGCTTCGGTTCCTATGTTGCGTGGAGTGGAATTCACCGTGACGCAGGGATCATTTCCGCCGACGATCTGAAGCGGGCACGCGCGAACTCTCCATTGCCCGTAATTGTCATCCACGCGGGCCAGAAGCTCGACCCGGCCACGACTCGAAAACTCGACCTGGTTGAGATTCTCTCGTTTGAGTCGGGGGGCGCGGATTGGCGTGACGAGGAGGCGTATACGGTCTATGAGCAGGAGAAGGTATGAGACCGCAGAAACAGCCCGGAGTGGTACTGATTCTCCGTGTTTTTAGGACGCCCGTGGGCTTTTGGCCGTCAGGTAGAATAATTCATATCTGTTTGCTTTGATTTCACACCTGAGAATCATCGCTCTGTGTAGAGTTCTTCCTGAGCGGCAACACGACAACAGAGGAATTGGGAAGGACTCATGACGACATCTTCGACCCCGTTGCAGGCGCGGGGAATCCGTACGAAGGACCCGATTCGAGTTATGGGGAATATGGTCATCAATGCAACCCTGCTGGTCGCCGCGATCGGGCGGCACGATTGGAACCAAAGGTAGGATATGAAGCAGGGAACAGCTGTGATCATCGGGGCGGGTCCCGCGGGGCTCACCGCGGCTCTTGAATTGCAACGCCATTCCGGCGTCAAGCCCATCCTGCTTGAGGCAAGCGACGACGTTGGCGGCATCTCACGGACCATCCGCTACAAGGGCAGCCGAATGGATATCGGCGGCCATCGGTTTTTCTCCAAGTCCGATCGCGTGATGCGCTGGTGGCTTGACTTGATGCCGGTGGAGAACGGCGCCGGCGATGCAGGCCATTTGCGCTACCAGGGCCAGCAGCGCGCGATGCCGGCGACGGCAACGCATGCTCCCGATCCGCATACGGACGACCTGGTGATGCTGGTGCGGCAGCGCAAGAGCCGCATCTATTTTCTGCGCCGGTTTTTCGACTACCCCATCCGCCTTACAGCGGACACGCTTATGAAGATGGGGGCGGTGCGCACGGTGCGCGCCGGCTTCAGCTACGTGCATTCGGCCGTGCTGCCGCGCAAGCAGGAGAACTCGCTCGAAGATTTTCTGATCAACCGGTTCGGAAAGCAGCTTTACCTGACCTTTTTTAAATCGTATACGGAGAAGGTTTGGGGCGTGCCCTGCCACGAGATCAGCGCTGAGTGGGGCGCGCAGCGCATCAAGGGGCTCTCGCTGAAGAGCGCAGTGATGCACTTCTTGAAGAAGACCTTCGAGCGCAAAGGGTCAAAAGACATCGCGCAGAAGCAGACCGAGACATCGCTGATTGAGAAGTTTCTTTATCCCAAGCTTGGCCCCGGGCAGCTTTGGGAGCATGTGGCGGACCTTGTTCGAGAGGGCGGCGGCGAGATTCATTTTGGCATTCACATTGACCGTATTCATGTGGACGGAAACAAGATCGTCTCCATTGAGGGCGTGGATAAAGCCGGCCAGCGCCACACCTACTCCGGCGACTACTTCTTTTCGACCATGCCGGTGCGCGATCTGATTCGCGCCGTCTCAGACGGTGTGCCGCCGGAGGTCGTTGAGGTGAGCGAGGGCTTGATGTATCGCGACTTCATCACCGTTGGGCTGCTGGCCAGCAAGCTGGCGGTGACGGAAAAAGACGGATCGCCACTCAAGGATAATTGGATTTATATTCAGGAGCCCGATGTAACCGTGGGCCGGCTGCAGATCTTCAATAATTGGAGCCCGTGGCTTGTCGGCAGTCCTGACAAGGTGTGGATTGGCCTCGAGTACTTCTGCAACGACACCGACCCGATTTGGAAGCTCGCCGATGATGAGATGGCGAAGCTGGCCATTTCAGAAGTGGCCAAGATCGGCATTCTCAAGGCCGAGGATGTCGAAGACTCGCACGTGGTCCACGTTCCCAAAACCTACCCCGCCTACTTCGGCAGCTATAATCGCTTCGACGTAATTCGCCGGTACACCGATCGCTTGGAAAACCTCTTCCTGGTGGGCCGCAACGGCATGCACAAGTACAACAATCAGGATCACTCGATGCTGACCGCGATCACGGCCGTGGAGAACATCGTCAACGGGGTCAAGACCAAGGACAACATCTGGGCCATCAATACGGAGATGGAATACCACGAGGAAAAGACGGAGAAGTAATCCGGAAGACTCGTTGGTTGCGATCGGTGCTCCCATTTTGAGAAGCGATGGTGCGGAATTGGCTGCCGCGTGATGGAGTGTGCCGCCAGCGGCTCGACTTTGAGCCCTCAGTGCTTCTATCCTCATTCCATAGGCCGAGTATTCTTCTAGCTCGGGCCGCATTGGATTTCTAACATCATGAGCACGCAGACGATTGCAGTACACCTGCCCGACGGGGCGATTCGCGAAGTGCCGGCAGGCACAACACCCTTTGAGATTGCCAACTCGATTTCACCGCGCCTGGCTGCGGCGTCCGTGGTGGCGCGGCTGACGCCGCTTTCCGGTACGGCTGTCGCGCAGAAAGATACCGCCGCAGATGGGGAGGCGGCTATGTACGCTTCAGAGGATGCCGCGGCGGCGCGGTTGGTGGATCTGGCCACCCCGCTGACAACGGATACGCGGCTGGAGTTGTTGACGGAGAAAGATCCCGATGCGCTGAAGGTGCTGCGCCACTCCGCCGCGCACGTGCTGGCCACAGCGGTGCTGGAGCTGTTTCCAGAGACCAAACTGGGTCACGGTCCGGCGACGGACCAGGGATTCTTTTACGACTTTTATCGCGAGAAGCCATTCGTACCCGAGGACCTGGAACGGATTCACGCCAGGATGGGCGAGGTTGTGGCGCGCGACGAGCGCTTCTCGCGCCTCTACGTTCCAAGGGAAGAGGCTCTCGAAGAGTTCCAGCGCGACGGCGACTTTATGAAGACGCACTTTGTGACCAAATTCACGGTGCCCGGGTCGCAGGTGAGTTTCTATCGCAACGGGAAGTTTGTGGACTTTTGCCGCGGACCGCATGTGCCATCGACGGGCCGTGTGAAAGCGTTCAAGGTGCTGTCGCTCGCGGGCGCTTACTGGCTGGGCGACGAGAAGAATCCGCAACTGCAGCGAATCTACGGGACGGCGTTTTTCTCACAGAAGGATCTGGACGCGCATTTTGCGCGGCTTGAAGAAGCGGCCAAGCGCGACCATCGCGTGCTGGGAAAGCAACTGGACCTGTTCAGCATTCAGGAGCTGGCAGGCGCGGGGCTGATCTTCTGGCATCCCAAGGGCGCCATTATCCGCAAGGTGATGGAAGACTGGATGCGCGACGAGTGCCTGCGGCGCGGCTACTCGCTGGTCTTCACTCCGCACGTGATGCGGCGCGAGTTGTGGAAGGTGAGCGGGCACGAAGGATTCTACTCCGGCAACATGTATACGCCCATGGAGCTGGACGACGCCGAGTACCGGCTGAAGCCGATGAACTGCCCGGGGCACATTCTGATCTACAAGAATTCGCCGAAGAGTTATCGCGACCTGCCGCAGCGCTACGCGGAGCTTGGCAATGTTTACCGCTATGAACGCTCGGGGACGATGCACGGTCTGCTGCGCGTGCGCGGATTTACGCAGGACGATGCGCACATCTTCTGCACTCCGGGCCAGATCGAGAGCGAAGTTGTCGCCTGCATCGAATTTGCCGAAGCAGTGCTGAAGACCTTCGGCTTCAATGAATTCAAGGTGGAGCTTTCGACGTGGGATCCGAACGATCGCGCCCACTACGCAGGCTCCGACGAGAACTGGAATCTTGCCATAAGCTCGCTCGACAATGTGCTGAAGAGCAAGGGCATTCCGTACAAAACGATTCCCGGCGAAGCTGCGTTTTATGGCCCCAAGATCGATATCAAGCTCGTCGACGTTCTCGGCCGCCTGTGGCAGTTGTCGACGGTGCAGTTCGATTTCAATTTGCCGGCGCGGTTTGAGCTCGAATATGTGGGTGAAGATGGAGAACGGCATCAGCCGGTCATGGTGCATCGCGCGCTGTTCGGGTCGGTGGAACGGTTCTTTGGCGTATTGATTGAACACTACGCCGGCGCGTTTCCGCTTTGGCTGTCGCCGGTACAGGTAGGCCTGGTGCCGATCAGCGAGCGGCATCTCGACTACGCGAAAAAGATTGAGGCGGAGTTGAAGGCCGCGGGCTTGCGCGTAGAAGTGGACGACCGCAACGAGAAGATGAACGCCAAGATCCGCGACTTCGCCAACCAGAAAACGCCGTATATCTTAGTCTTCGGCGACAAGGAAGAAGGCGCCGGAGCAGTCAGCGTCCGCGCCCGCGGTAAGGGAGATCAGGGGTCAGTGCCGCTGGCGGAATTCATTGTCAAAGCAAAGGGGCTTGTGGAGAGCCAATCTACTGATCTTTAGCGAAATCGTTAGATTGGGAGGATACTATTTCCATGGCAACGCAGCCCGCATTCGACAAGCCGATCAGCGTCGAGGAGTATCTCGTTGCCTCTTTCGAATATGACTGCGAACGGGTGGACGGCGCGCTCGTCGAACGGAACGGTGGAGAATTCGACCATTCGTTGCTCATGACGCTAGTTGGCGCGCATATTCAAAATCACCGTGCTGAATGGAATGTGATCTGTCTCTTTGGTGTGCGGGTTCGGACAGGAGTGGCGCGCATTCGCGTGCCTGATCTAGCTATCCTGCGCGCGGGCGCGCCCCGCGAGCGCATCCTCACCCATCCCCCGCTGCTGGTAATCGAGATTCAATCGCCCGAGGACAATTTGCGCCGCACGACAGCAAAGGCTGCCGAGTATCTTGCCTTCGGCATCGAGCATGTCTGGGTTATCGACCCTGCCGCTCGCGTAGCCTATTGCGGCACACCCAGCGGATTGGAATTGGCGCGATCTGGCGAACTCACCGTGCCCGGAACCCCGATCCGCATCGTTCTCGAAGAGCTGTTCTCGGAACTGGATCGGGCCTGACGATTCAGCAGTTTAAAACCGCAGGAGGAGACTCTGGTATCGTGTGACGCATAGGTTAAATCCTTCTATGCGATATGTGATAAATCCGCCGATATGGTCCGGATCTCTATTCCTGCGTGGCATGCATGCGTTGATTTTGTCGGCATTCTGCGCGACTGCTTCGATGGTTGTATACGGCCAGAGCCCGCAGGTCCGGCCTGCGTTCGGCCCTCCCGAGCAAGACACGGCTTCTCAGCCAGCGTCCCCGCAGCCTAAGCCCGCGCCCGTCTTTCCGTTGAAGTCCGAGCCTGCATCCGTCAAGAAATCCACTGACACATCAAAGGAAGCCCTGGTTTGCGACAAGCTGAGTACGCGCTTGCGCGAAGAATCAGACGGGACCAACTCCCGCGAGGTCACGGCGCGCTTCCGTATCCTGACCGACGCCGGCGTGAAGGCAATGGCCGTCCTTACCTTTACCTACACGGCCTCAAGCCAGCAAATGGAGTTTGGCTACGTGCGTGTGATAAAGCCCGATGGCTCTGTGGTGGTGACGCCGGATTACAACATTCAGGACCTGCCTGCGGAAGTATCGCGCGATGCGCCAATGTACTCCGACGTTCATGAGAAGCATGTCGCGGTGAAAGGCCTCGGCGTGGGCGACACACTTGAGTACAAAGTGACACAGAGAACTATCAAGCCCGACATTCCGGGGCAATTCTGGTATGAGTATTCCTTCGAATCGGAAAGCATCGTTTTGGACGAACAGCTCGATCTGGATATTCCCGCGGACAAATCAGTCAGAGTCACAAGCGCCGATGTTCAGCCCACTGTCACCACGTCCGCCGGACGCAAGCTTTATCACTGGGCGAGCGCCAACCGTGCGCGTCCCGATCCGGATGCGCCTGCCAAATCTGATAAAAACTGGAAGCCGTCGGTACAGGTAACTACTTTTGACAACTGGCAGCAGGTAGGCGCATGGTACGCGGCGTTGCAGAAGGAGTCGCTGGCGGTCACGCCGGCTATCCAGGCCAAGGCGGCCGCTCTGACTAAAGGAGCGACGAATGACGAGCAGAAGGTCGGCGCCATCTTCAATGACGTTGCGTTGCACATTCATTACGTGGGCCTTGAATTCGGAATCGGCCGCTATCAACCCCACCCTGCCGACGATGTGCTTTCGAACGAGTACGGCGACTGCAAGGACAAACATACGCTGCTCGCCGCGATGCTCAAGGCGGTTGGGATTGATGCATGGCCGGCGATTATCTCAAGCGACCGGCCATTCGATCCCTCCACCCCGTCACCCGCGCAGTTCGACCATGTCATCACCGTCGTCCCGATGGCAGGCAAGCTTCTGTGGATGGATTCTACTGAGGAAGTGGCGCCTGTCGGCGTGCTGGCAGAGGGGCTGCGCGACAAACGTGTTCTTGTGATTCCAACAGACAAGCCGGCTTACCTGGAAACGACGCCTGCCGATCTGCCTTTACCTCGATCGTTCCGAGTCGAAGTAAATGGTTCTCTATCGGAACAGGGACAGTTTTCAGGAAGCATTTCCGAAACTGCAAACGGAGATGTAGGAATGATCTTCCGCAGTGCCTTTCGCCAGGTTCCGCCGGCACAGTGGAACGAGTTGGTTCAGCGGATTGCGAGCTCGGAGACTTTCGGCGGAGAGACTTCTAATCCGCAGGTGGGCGAGGTGGAACAAATCGACCAGCCATTTCATTTCTCTTTCAACTACACGCGAGAGAAGTACTTCCAATGGGACGACAGCTATGCGGCGCATTGGATCGGGCCACCCATGCCGCTCTTCGGCAATGAATTGATTCCCGGCGCTAAGGAGGAGAAACCGGCCGACGACCCGGAGCTTGGCGCGACAGGAGAAACCGTCTTCAGATCCACTTTGCAATTGCCGTTTGGGTGGTTGATGGCGCCCCCGAAGGACATGACCCCGCCAAGGAACATGGATCTGATCCGCGACTGGGCCGAGTACCATTCGACTTATAGCTTTTTGGACGGTGTCTTTATTGTGGAACGGCGACTCATGATCAAGAAGACCAAGATCCCGCTCGAGGACTGGGAGGCGTGGCTCTCATTCCGGAAAAGTCTGACCGAGGATGAGATCACGCAGATCCTTGTCGGGCCAGGCAAACCCAAGGGCAAGCATCGTTGGTAAACGGGTAGACACTCGTGCCATGAAGCCACGGCCCGTTATGCTCCGAAGCTTTACGCGTTGATGGCCATGCCTTCTACTGCGCCGTATGCGTCGAGCATGGACTCTGACAGCGTGGGATGAGCGTGGATGGTGTACATCAGTTCCTCTACCGTGCCTTCGAGTTCAAGCACTGCAACGGCTTCGGCTACCAGCTCAGTGGCTTGCGGGCCGATGATGTGGACACCGAGGATCTCGCCGTATTTGGCGTCGGCGACGACTTTGACAAAGCCATCGTGGCTGTCAACGATGGTGGCCTTGGAGTTACCGGCAAAGGGGAATTTGCCAACCTTGATTTCCAATCCTCTCTCTTTGGCCTGACTCTCAGTCAGACCCACTGACCCGATCTGCGGCTCGGTGTAAGTGCAGCTCGGGATGCGGTCGCGGCGGATGGGGCGGAAGTTGCGGCCGGCGATTTTGGCTACGGCGATCATGCCCGCCATGCTGCCGACGTGGGCAAGTTGCGGCAGGCCGGAGACGATATCGCCGATGGCAAAGACGCCGGGCTCGGCAGTCTCCTGGGATTCGTTGACTTTCACCAGGCCGCGATCGAGCTCGACTTTAGTGTTCTCAAGGCCGATGTTTTTGGTGAGGCCGGCGCGGCCCACGGCGACGAGAACTTTGTCGGCTTCTTTCACCTGCGATTTGCCGTTCTGGTCGGTGTAACTGACTTTCACGCCGGTATCGGTTTTCTCCACCTTCTCAACTTTTGCGCCGGTGTTGACGTCGATGCCGCGCTTCTTGAAGAGGCGCGTTAGTTCCTTGGAGATCTCCTCGTCTTCAACGGGAACCATGCGAGGCAGGAATTCGAGAATGGTGACCTCGGCGCCAAAGCTGCGGAAGATTGACGCGAACTCGACGCCCACCGCGCCAGCGCCGATAACGACGAGCGATTTGGGCACCTGGTCGATGGCGAGGATTTCAATGTTGGTGAGGATGGTGCTGTCCGCCTGAAGGCCGGGAAGCATTTTGGCCTCTGAGCCGGTGGCGAGGATGACGTTTTTCGCTTTTACCTGAGAGATTTCTCCGCTTGCCGCTTTCACTTCCACGGTATGCACGCCTGCCTGCGCGGGGCCTGTGAGCTTGCCGAATCCGCCGATGACAGTGATCTTGTTCTTCTTCATCAGGAACTCAAGACCCTTGACGTGCTTGGCGATGATGGAACTCTTGCGCGCGAGGACGGCGGACCAATCGAGCGCGGGCGCGGCGCTGAGGCCGATGCCGAATTCAGCGGCATTCTTCAGGTGGTCCCACAGCTCGGCGTTGAAGAGGAGAGCCTTGGTGGGGATGCAGCCGACGTGGAGACAGGTGCCGCCAAGCTTGGGGCTGGCGTCGATGAGCGCGACTTTGAGTCCGTACTCTCCGCCGCGAATGGCCGCCGTGTAACCGGCCGGACCGCCGCCAAGGATTGCTACGTCGTAGATGATGTCTGCATTTGTCTCTGCCACGGCAAGCTCCGTTCTGGCGACGGGTCTGCGATGCGCCGCCTCGCCTTGCTTAGTTTAATGGACGGTGGCATTGGCACGGGACAGCACGGAATCGATCAGCTCCGAAGCTGCGGATTGGGTGACTGTGTCGTCGCCGAAGCCAGCGAGCCAATGCACTTCCGGCTCGCGACGAAACCATGTCATCTGGCGCTTGGCATAGTTGCGATGGCCTTGCTGGGCGGCAGCTATCGCGTCCTCGACGCTCAGGGACTCGCGCAGCGCGCGAAGTGCCTGGCGGTAGCCGAGCGAGTCAAGCGCTTTGACGGGGCCGTAGCGCTCGAGGAGGGCGCGGGTCTCTTCAACCAGACCGGCGGCGAACATGGATGCCGCTCGTTCGTTAAGGCGGGCGTAAAGCTGCTGGCGCGGCGGGTTGAGGCCGATGCGGAGCAAGCGAAAGCCGCTGAGCGGATTTTTTTCCTGGTTTTGGAGGAGTGTCGAGAGGGGTTTGCGGGCGGCGATGCAGACCTCGATGGCGCGAATGAGTTTCGGGGCATCGTTGGCGTGGATGCGCGCGGCGGAGGCGGGATCGAGGCGGGTGAGAAGCTTGTGAAGCGCAGCGCTGCCGCGGGTTTGCGCTCTGAGCCTTAGGCGGTCGCGAAGATTGTCTTGCCGCGCCGGACCGGCGAAGAGGCCTTCGGTCAGGGCGCGCAGATAAAGGCCGGTTCCTCCTGTAACGATGGGCAGGTGCCCGCGCACATCTATATTCTGAAGTGATTCACGGGCCAGGCGAGAGTAGTCGCCGGCGGTGAAGGGTTGGTCGGGGTCGGTAACGTCGATGAGGTGGTGCGGGAGGCGCGCGCGCTCGGCCGCGGTGGGCTTGGCGGTGCCGAGGTCCATGCCGCGATAGACGGCTACCGAATCGCAACTGACGATCTCGCCGTTGAAGCGCTCGCCGAGGGCGAGGGATAACGCAGTCTTGCCGCTGCCCGTCGGGCCGAGGAGGAGGACAACGAGCGGGAGCCTGGTTTCGTCCGGGGCGGGGCTCGATGCGATCATGTCGAAGCCGCCGTCCGCTGTGCGCGCAGCACTCATGGACGCCACCAGCCGGGAGGGAAAATCCAATTCGGGTTGGTGTGGAAGAGCCACCAGACGCAGATGGCCGCTGCGACCATCAGAACACCGAAGGTCTGGTTGCGCCGATAAGCGCGCGTCTGCTCTTCGCGGCGCGCCTGCTCGGCGACTTGCTCGTTATACGGCTTGATGCGGGTTTCTACCACGGGCCTCTTCAGGGCAACCCTAGGTCCGGTCGACCCGTCCCAACACAAGTGTAGCGATCTTTATCACCCGCATTCCTCGTTGGCACTCATGATATTCCTGGTGGCGCCTCGTCATACGTTTGACTAGACCCCCCTCAATTGCCGACGATTGTTCTTCCGGCAAAGAGAAAGCTGGGGGAAGGTTTGCTCAATTGAAAGTCTTGATTTTGGGTTCGGGGGGGCGGGAACACGCGCTGGCGTGGGCGGTGCGGCGAAGCGAGCGGGTCACCGAGGTGGTGTGCGCACCGGGAAATGGCGGGATTGCGCAGGTGGCGCGGTGCGTGCCGGTTGACCTGAAGGATGTGAGCGCGATGGTTCGGCTAGCGGAAGCGGAGCGGCCGGGGCTGACGATTGTCGGGCCGGAGCTGCCGCTTTCGCTGGGGATTGTGGACGAGCTTGAAGCGCGGGGGCTGCGGGTGTTTGGGCCAACGCGGGCCGCGGCCATGCTCGAAAGCAGCAAGGGATTTGCGAAGCGATTCCTGCAGCGCCACAAAATTCCTACGGCTAAATACGCTGTCTGCACCAACCAGGCGGAGCTGGAAGCGGCGGTGGTGAAGTTTCATCCGCCGATTGTGGTGAAGGCCGATGGGCTGGCTGCGGGCAAGGGGGTGGTGATCTGTCCCTCGCGGCAGACGGCGATTGAAGCGGCACAGGGACTGTTTACAGGAGCGCTGCTGGGCGCCTCAGAGCAGCAGGTGGTGATTGAGGAGTTTCTGCAGGGCGACGAGGTGAGCTTTCTGTGCCTGTCGGACGGAAAAAGCGTTGCGCCGCTGGCGGTTGCGCAGGATCACAAGTGCATTGGCGAGGGCGACACGGGGCCGAATACGGGCGGGATGGGCGTCTACTCGACCGACGAGATTCTTGAACCTGCAATGCAGGAGTGGATTCTGCACCATGTTGCCGAGCCCACCGTGCGCGGCATGGCAGATGAAGGTACGCCGTTCAAAGGCGTGCTTTACGTTGGACTGATGATGACGGCGAAAGGGCCGCAGGTGCTGGAGTTCAATGCGCGATTTGGCGATCCGGAGACGCAGGCGATCTTGCTTCGTCTGGAGAGCGATCTGTTGGAAGCGCTGGAGGCTTGCGTTGACGGGCGGCTGAACGAGGTAAAGCTGCGCTGGACGCCGGGCGCATCGGCTTGCGTGGTGGCGAGTTCGGCAGGATATCCAGGCAGCTACCAGACCGGTTTTCCGATTACCGGGCTGGGTACGGCGGCAAGGATTCCGGGGGTGCAGGTGTTCCACTCCGGCACGTCGCACCTGGACGGGCAGACGTTGACCGCGGGTGGGCGCGTGCTGGGAGTTACAGCCGCAGCGGGATCGCTGGAAGAGGCTCTGGGCCGCGCTTACGAGGCGATGGCGGAGATTCACTTTGACGGCATGTATTTCCGGCGCGACATCGGCCATCGCGCCCTGAAGAAGAAATCGTGAGGAGGACATCGTGAGCGCTGCAATCACGCTTGAAGAGTTGCTGAAATGGAACGACGAGTCAGCAAAGTTTTGGAAGACGCATCTTGAGGCCAACTCCGCGCTGCTCGAGTTGCCGTGCGGCATTGGGGGCGCGGCGAATGTGCAGGAGCTTATTCGCCATGTGTGGGGCGCTGAGCTGCGCTGGGCGGAGCGTATTGCAGGACTGCCCACAACGGACCGAGAGTTGATACCCACAGGCCCGGTGGAAGCGCTGTTTGGCGTGCACCTGAAGGCCGGGGAGATTTACCGCTCACTGCTGGACGATGCAAAACTCGACTGGGACGAGAAGCTGACGTTTGATTTTCCATGGGTACCGGAGAAGAAGCTGACCGGGTCGCGGCGCAAGCTGATGGCCCATGGACTCTTTCATAGCCAGCGGCACTGGGCGCAACTGGCTACGCTGGTACGCACGGCAGGATTCCCGTCGAAGTTTTTCGGGGATATTCTGTTCAGTTCCGCGTTGAGTTAGAGAAACCTTCCCGGTTCCAGTTGAGGAAGCGTCGTGCTCTCCCACCCTTGCGACGGAAGGAAGTCGCGAGGACGGGGCACGGAGCGGTTCTACTGCAATGCCGCGGACTTGTGGAACGAGGTAACCACCTGGATAGCGAGCGTGTTGGCCGTACGATACTCGCCTGAGCTCAAATGCCGGAATTCATAATCGACCTTGACGATCTGGAAACGGTTAGGGCGAAACCCAGCCGCGGCTTCGAGGCTCTGCTCCGTGAGGTAAGTGGATTGCTTGAGGTAACCGTTGCGGGCGGCAACGTACCAGCGGGGGCTGAGCACCTGTTTTAACTCGAAATACCCCGCCCAATCGTGGACTGTGGGAGTCACGGTGTAGGGCAAAACGAAGCTCTGGGCTTCTCCGAGCAGGCTTGAATGGCGCCGCGTCAATGCGGCGTCAACGCCCACGGCGTGAGCGGGCAATGTATTAGGGTTTGCTTCACCGAGATGGAAAAACTTGTATTGCCTGTCGAGATAGGGGCCGCGAAAAGCTGAAATGCCCACACGAAGACCTTGGCGAATGGTGTAACCGGCGCCCCCGGCCCAGTTGCCATATTGGTCGTGCGCAAACAAACTGCGGGGATTGGTTGGCGAGGAGTTTGCAAATTGGGCGCGCGCGTCCCATTTTCCGCGCGTTGCGTCGACCTGAGCGCCAGCAACGGGCAGGGTGGATACGGGCGAGTAATAGTAGCCGTATTCAATCGGCAGATCGACCACGGGGTTGTCCGCGTCGTCGTAGCGCAGCAGAAAAGAACCGAAGGATGTGGAGAGCTCACCGGCACGCACCAGAATTGAGCCGTTTCCGGATACGTGCGAGTAGTTGAGGCTGGCCTGAAGAATCTCACCCTTCGCGCCATACCCGGCGGACGAAAGATCCTCAAAGAAGTAGGGGCGCGTGTAGAACTGCAGAGCGGCTGTGACGGCCCAGGAGCTGTCGATCTTCCAGGTGGGATATAAGACAGAGCGGAAGCCCGCGGTTTCAGGCGATCCGTCTCTCGGGTCTTGAGTCGACAGGCCCGAAGCCGCAAATTGGCCGCTTAGACTCGCGCGAAGGTCGAAGCCGGAGTTGGCTTCCTGTGCGGCGAGGGTCGGGATGCAGGTCACCCCCATGCAGGTCATCCCGAAGACCAGCAACCAGACCCCACGGCGGCAGGCCGGGCCTGTCATCCTGCACCCACCGGTTCAAGCTCCGTCATAACGCTGCGACGCTCGGAATCATCTGTGTGGCGAGTAAGAACCTCACGCGGAAGACTGACAAAGATCTCAACAATGCGCGGGTCGAACATGGTTCCGGCATGCGCAATGAGATCCCGAATGGCATCTTCGTGCGTGAGGCCGCGCCGGTAAGAGCGGTCGGATGTCATGGCGTCATATGCGTCGGAGACATGGATGATGCGCGCATCCACCGGAGTTTCTTCGCCCGATTGCCCTTTCGGATAACCGGTGCCGTCCCAGTTCTCGTGATGCAGCTCGACGGCTCCCAGAAAGGGCGCAAAACCACGCACGCCTTCGAGAATCCTGCGGCCGATCACGGGGTGTTCCTTGACCAGATCGAACTCCTCCTTGGTAAGCTTGCCGGGCTTCTGAAGCACGGAATCCGCGATTCCAATCTTGCCGATGTCGTGGAGCAGCGCGCCAATGCGAATCCGTTCCAGGTGAGCGGAATCGAGGCGCATAGCCGTTGCGGTAGCGCAGGAAAGCTGGCTGACGCGCGAGCTGTGGCCGGAGGTATAGCGGTCGCGTGCGTCGAGAGCACTGGCTAGAGAGCCGACAAATTCCAGATACGCGGC
>Ga0181516_10000489_pt1 | contig 36406 bp, 31 predicted proteins | sample PEATcosm2014_Bin_25_FD_121104 | JGI IMG/M metagenome (GOLD analysis project Ga0181516, IMG submission 121104) | Peatland microbial communities from MTU Mesocosm Facility, Houghton, MI, USA - PEATcosm2014_Bin01_10_metaG | ecosystem: Environmental > Terrestrial > Soil > Wetlands > Peat | place... | reverse complement strand
AGAAGAATTGGTTGAAATCCATTCCTTCTTGAATGACCGACCGAGAGAGGTGCTTGGATTTAGAACTGCGTCGAGTTACTATTATCAACAAGAGAGTGTCCTACTTAAGGGGTAACTGGAGGCAACCGAAAGACTCTAAGAATATACATCAAAGCGGCTTGAAAATCAAGAGGTGAAGTGTATACTTTGCGTATGTCTACAACCCTCATCTTTGAAGCCCACGGCACGACGTTCGACAACGAGGCCCACCCAGTAGGCGAATCTGCTGATTCGCCTGTCATCGGGCTGGAACGACGTGGCGCTGTCGCCCTTGGGCGAGCAGCAATCGCGGGAGATGGGCGAACGGTACAAGGACGACCATTTCGACGCCGTCTTCACCTCGGACCTCTCGCGCGCCTGATTCAGTAGAATCACCTACTGGGTATCGTTCGGCAGAGATCGGCTTTGGCGACCGATGGCCGATCATCCGCGACAAAGCGGCCCAAGGCATGAATCTGCTGATTCACTTGCGCGTCCCCAGGACGATTCTGCTGAATCGAGTGCGACTATGGCGACCTCACCCAAAAGCCGAGCGAACTCGTCGACGCCGAAAAGCCCGGCCGCCTCCATGTTCCGTTCGTCAATGGCGAGAGCTATGACCAAACCCTCGCGCGCATGAAGTCCTTTCTCGATGACCTCTAGCGCGATTATGCCGGCAAGCGAGTCATGGTCATCGGCCACCGCGCCACCCAATACGCCATCCAGCATATCGTCGAGGGAACTCCGTATGAAAAGCTCGTCACCACGCACTTCAAATGGCAGCCAGGGTGGAGTTATGAGGTGTGATAAAATAAACCTATGACCAAGTTAACAAAACAACAAATTGAAAGGCAAGATTTCGTAGACAATGAGATTTTTGGTTTGCTACAAAGACTTTCTCCGAAAGCAAGTTCAATGGAATGGAATATTGAAGCAATCGGTGCTGTTCGAGATACGATACAGGAACAGATTGTTAATAAACAACCGGATATGAGCGAAATGGAGTTTTATCCTTAGCTTTTCAACTTTTACGTATTTTGCCAATGTCTCTTTTGTGGTAAAATAGGAGTAATGAAGCCTATTACTACTAACATAATTTTTGGAGATTCAAAGGAAAAGTTGAGGGAAATCCCTGACAATTCTGTTGATTTGATCATAACTTCGCCTCCATATGCGGATAGCCGTGTAAATACATATGGCGGGATAAAACCAGACAAATATGTCGAGTGGTTTTTACCAATATCGTCAGAAATGTTGAGAGTTTTAAAGCCGACAGGCACTTTTGTCTTGAACATAAAGGAAAAAGTAGTGGACGGTGAACGCCATACGTATGTTATTGAACTCATTTTAGCTTTGCGAAAGCAGGGGTGGTTTTGGACCGAAGAATTCGTTTGGCACAAAAAAAATTCTTTTCCCGGCAAGTGGCCTAATCGTTTTCGAGATTCATGGGAACGGCTTTTGCAGTTCAATAAAACGAAAACTTTCAATATGTACCAAGAAGAAGTTATGGTGCCAATGGGTGACTGGGCAAAAAGTAGGTTAAAGAAGTTAAGCGAGACAGATCTCATCAGAGATGAATCAAAAGTGAGTAGCGGCTTCGGTAAACGTATTGCTAACTGGGTAAATCGAGAAAAGGCATACCCAAACAATGTTCTTCATCTTGCTACAGAGTGTGGAAACAAGAACCACAGCGCTGTTTTTCCAGAAGCTTTACCGGAATGGTTTATAAAGCTTTTTACAAAAGATGGTGACACTGTCCTTGATCCATTTCTTGGTTCAGGGACGACCAGCCGCGTAGCAAAAAGACTTGGAAGAAACTCGATTGGCATTGAGGTCTTGAAGGAGTATTATGATAATGCTGTCGAAAATATTAACAATAAGAACGATATTAGCTCTCTCGTAGTGGAGATGCGGCAACCAGTATGAGTAAATTAAACCTGCAAGATGTGACAGATTATGTTGAGAAAAACATTGGCAGTTTTCATGCGGCGCGTTTGCAGGCATTGTCAGGACTTGGTTTGAAAAAAATCTTACAAAGAAAAAATCCTTATCTTTTCAAAGCGAAAAATATTTTGACATCAGGGGCATTGGTTACAACTTTACTTGATGCGCATCTATCTTCACAGGAGGAAACGATGTTCGGACAATTTTTGGAAGAATTGGCGATTTTTATCTGCGGAAAAGTCTACAAAGGCAAGAAATCTGCAGCAGAAGGTATAGATTTGGAATTTACTAAAGGTGCAGTGAAATACATAGTCGCCATTAAATCTGGTCCGAATTGGGGTAATAGCAGTCAGATCAGAAAAATGGAAGACGATTTTGGCAGAGCGAAACGTGTTCTCGGTACGAATACTTCCAAGACGAATATCGTAGCTGTTAATGGTTGTTGCTATGGGCGAGAGAACCAGCCGGATAAAGGTAGTTATTTAAAGTATTGCGGACAAGCGTTTTGGGAGTTTATTTCTGGTAATCAAGATTTGTATATTGAGATTGTCGAACCGCTTGGTCACAAAGCAAAGGAAAAGAATGACGAATTTCAAAAAGCTTACGCACAGATTATCAATAACTTTACGTCAGAATTTAGCAAAGAATTTTGCACAAAAGGACACATTGATTGGCAGAAAATTGTGGAGCTAAATTCTAAGAAATAAGATAAAGAATGAAATATATATGTATCGATTCAAACATCTATAGGAACATATTCTCACCATCCGAGAGTTTTTCTGATGAAATTAAAGACTCTATACTTGAACTAATTGATAAAAATAAAATATCTTTACTTCTTCCAGTGCAAGTTAAGCAAGAAGTTGAACGTAACAGGTTTTCAAGTTGGTACGAGTCTTCGTTATCAGACTTTACCCAAAAGATTAAGAAGAAAGAAGAAGAAATTGAAGCTGTAAAACTCAAATATACTAGTTATAAGGCTCACTCTGCCTTAATAAAAGATATCCTAAAATCTAAAAAGGAATTAGAGAAAATAATACGAGATCTAAAGAGTCGTTTTAAGAGCAAAAGAAGTAGAGCTAATCAGACCTTGAAAGATATTTTCGATAAAGCAGTAATCGTTGGTGAGTCTACAGAGATAATAGATAGAGCGGACACACGAACTAAGAAAAGAAATCCACCTAGAGATAGTGAAGGTTACTACGGAGATGCAATCATATGGGAATCCCTACTTCAATATTTTAGGAATCGTGATAATGGATCTGACGAACTGGTCTTAATTTCAAATGATAAAACCGCCTGGGGCACTGACGGGTTAGATTTATGGTTGGAAGATGAATGGAAAAAAGAGGCAAAGTGTAAAATAAAACTTGCCTATGCTATTTCAGAGGTGCCAGAACTCGCGAAGGAAAAACAAGAGAAGATGAAACAAGCTGAGACTGATAGTCTTAAAGAGAACCTCATCAACGATTTCATAAATAGCGGAAGTTTTATTGATGCTGGACATAATGCTGATAAATTACTGACCATAAAGAATAAACTTACTAAAGATGATTTTGAGAAAATTATAAGCGGCAGTTTAAAGAACCATGAGATATTTGGATCTTTCTTTACACCTGCTCCTCTCAAACAATTAGTTTCAGATAAGGGTGAATTTGTTAACAGTGAAATTGAAAACATAGACGATAAACTTTGGGAAGAATTCAATAAAAGGTTTGAATTTGGATTATTTAGGATAAAAGACATTCCGTTCTGAATAGTGAACACTCGTTCCATATTTTGTTTCAAAGAGTATAATACTCAATATGGAACCCCTCGCAAATAAAATCCGCCCGCAGACGCTCCGGGACTTCGTCGGTCAGGAGCATTTGGTCGGCCCTGGCAAACCGCTCCGCAAAGCCATCGAGGACAAGCATTTGCTGTCTTTTGTGCTGTGGGGCCCGCCAGGCACGGGCAAGACGACGATCGCCAGGATCTATGCAAAAGCAGTCAATGCCAGAATCTATGAATTGTCCGCCGTTTCGGCAGGGAAAGAAGATATACGAAAGATCATCGATGAACCTGACACGTTGCTCGAAGGGCGACCGAAAGTGCTGTTCCTCGACGAGATACACCGCTTCAACAAGGCCCAGCAGGATTTTCTCTTGCCCTATGTCGAATCAGGCCGCCTCACCCTCATTGGCGCGACGACCGAGAATCCGAGCTTTGAGGTCATTCCCGCGCTTCTCTCGCGCTGTCGTGTCTTCGTCCTGCAGTCCTTGTCCGAGGCGGACATCAAGGCCATCGTCAAGAGGACCAAGATAAAAGTGGGCAAGGACATCCTCGAATGGCTGGCTTCACTCGCAAACGGCGACGCGCGTATCGCCATCACGGCAATCGAGAACTGCCAGCGACTGTATGGACCCATCACTCTAGAAAATCTGAAGAATACCTTTGAGCATTCCTTCATCCGCTTCGACAAGAAAGGCGAGGAGCACTACGACACCATCAGCGCCTTCATCAAGAGCATGCGCGCCGGAGACGCTGACGCCGCCATCTACTATCTGGCGCGTATGCTAGAAGGCGGCGAAGACCCGAAATTCATCGCGAGGCGCATGGTCGTGTTCGCGAGCGAAGATATCGGCCTGGCTCAGCCGACCGCCCTCGTCGTCGCCAACGCCGTCTTTGCCGCTGTAGAATATATCGGTTTGCCCGAATGCCGCGAGAACCTCGCCCACGGCGTATGCTACCTTGCCCTCGCCGCCAAAGACCGCTCGGCATACAACGCATACATGGAAGCTTTGAGCGATGTAAAGAAGACAGGGAATTTGCCGATCCCTCTTAAAATAAGAAACGCGCCGACGAAACTGATGAAGGATCTGAATTATGGAAAAGGATATGAGAAGTATCCAAAGAAGCCTGGCGCAGCCGAAGACAGCTATTTGCCGGAGAAACTGAAGGGGAAGAAATACTTGAAGAGGAAATAGATATTAGAAAATTCGTAAACATGCTATTATCAAAGCATCCTAATGTTTTCAGAAAAAGAACCAAAACTAACATCTGAAACCGCTGAAGGCGCAGAAATGCGCGAAGAAGCATCTTTGTCTGAACGCCGCATAGAAGATAGACATGGATATCTTATCCCTGAGAGCGCTATCAGTAAGATTATGTCATCTTCAATAAGGAGGTTTTTCCCGTACATCGATCTCATAAAAGAAAGAAAACTCGACGATGATTTTTATCAAGCTCTTGCTAGGTTAACTGTTGAGATCAATGAAGAGTTCAATTGTGTATATGGCATAGATATCATCAAGAATGAGCGCATCGAATTCACTCCAGAACAATTCGATTTTATATACAAGAAGCTCCACAGGTCATTGATGCTTTTCTTGAGAGAGAATGGTCTTGGATCATCTGATCTTGAACGTATGGAAAGTATTGAAGGGCTTGTTGCAGAATCTGGTTATGATGATAGCGATGGATCGAACGCCGACAAGCTAAAGGTACTTGCTGACAACAGAGGGATCGATCAACCAGACGACATGATAAAGGCATACATTGAGAAGGGACATGCTGCAATTATGGAGTCCAAACTCGATGAAGACAAGAAAGCCCATTTCATGGAGCTGTTCGATTCGCTCATAAAGCATGGCTCAGCTTATTTTGATGTAATACAAAAGCAAAAGAAAAATGTCGTTAAAGATATCGCCAGCGAACTCGGTTCTGACAGCAATCAGACAGCCGAGGACCTGAGAGACCTTGTGAGCATTATCAGGGATCGCTGGAATGTAAAAAGCGAAACCGACCTAGTATTTACCGGAAGTTCGATGTATGGGGTCAAAGAGTCACAAAAACCTGTTTGGTTCGATGTGCCGCTCGATAAACCTACCAGCGAACAGATTGAAATAATAAAAAAAACTATCGGTTTTACCGAAGATGACATGAAAACAAGGCGGACGGTGCCGTATACTCTCTTAAAAAGAGCCAAAGAAAACGGAGGTAAATGTTATTTTTTTCCTGGTTACCATAAAAAATAAATATTCCAAAAAGACTTGACAAGTAGCATTTAGGTATGCTATGGCTACGCTAGCCAAGCACTTTGACGAATCAATTTGCCCAGCGAGGGCGTTTGGTCGGCGCTTTTTTCTTGGATAAATTGAAAGGGAAGAAATATAAGATCTTGCCTGTATAACAAAAAATGGGAGGGGTGGGCTGTAAAGTCTCATAGGATTTGGCATTCTAATTATTGGATTAAAATTTAATCCAATCCTAAAGTATGCGAAAACGACGAGTCAACCATCAAAGGATTTCAAATTTACTACTATACATCGCACTAGCTTTTTCGAGAGGTTAGCGCTTTTTTATTTACGAGGAAGGATCTGACCCATTCGGTGGCTTTCTTTTTATCGGCCGGATCGAACCATTTTATCTTCTTGTTCCTCTTCCACCAAACCATCTGGCGTTTGGCGTAATGCCATATCTCTGTATCCAGTTTCTCGACGAGCTCTTCATTCGATATTTTTTCTTGCAGATATCTAGCCAGATAGCGGTACTCTAGACCGAGCTCTTCCATGCGTTTCCATGAAAGCCCGCGCGCGTGGAGGCATCGCGCTTCATCCACCATTCCAGCGTCGATACGATTCACCAGACGAGCGTGTATCCTCTTTCTCAATTCATCGCGGCTCGGTTTGATTCCTATAAAAACCGTGCTATATTTTCCACAGAGGAGTGGCGTCATCGACCGCTTACCGCTGGTTTTTGCTGGCAAAACGGACCCGTCGTTTATCCAAGGGTAGCCCTTGGATTTTGATACAGCAGCTATTTCAATGGCTCTGATTATCCGTCTGGCGTTTTTTCTCTCGGAATCGCTTTTTGAAATGGCTTTTGCCCGCTTTTGGTCTAGCTTTTTCAGGATAAGCAGAAGCTGTGAGCACGATTTCTTTGCCATCCTTTTTCTCAGGTCTTCGTTTGGCGGCACATCTGGAAACGGATCATCATCCAAGGCGGCGTTTATATAAAAACCGGTGCCGCCGCAGATCATCGGCGTTTTTTCTCTTGAAAATATCTCATCGATCGCTCTGCGAGCGAGGATGCGGTATTCTCCGGCACTGAATCTATTTTTTGGGTTTGCGACGTCGAGCAAATGGTGCCGAATCCCTCGCATCTCTTGTCCTGTGATCTTGCCGGTGCCGATATCTAATCCACGGTAGACTTGGCGCGAATCGGCTGAAATGATCTCTCCGTTGAATTTTCTTGCAAGGGAAACCGCCAAGTCGCTCTTGCCGCTAGCAGTTGGACCGACTACGATCAGGATCTTTTTCTTCATTTGTGCCGGGAAGAGGGCTTGGTCACGGATAATTTTCTCGCCGTCGCTCGAAAATTTCCTCGACCCCTCCTCGCGGCCTCGCTTGCTAGCTCGGCATCGCTCCGGCTGTTCAAGTCCGATACGCATTGCTCCGCAATGCTCTGTATGTAGTTTCATAATGTGCCGGGAAGAGGACTTGAACCTCCATGGATTGCTCCGCTTGCTCCTAAAGCAAGTGCGTCTGCCAATTTCGCCATCCCGGCATTTTTCAAACTTGTGGTCACGGATATTTTTTTGCTGAAAAACTCCGTGACCTCATTCGAGTCTGAGGATCTCAGAGTCGAAGACCCGCCTCGGTCTCGTCAGACCTGCGGCTCGCACAGACCTGCGAGCCGTCGGTTTGTGCGCCCAGTAGGGATCGAACCTACGACCTTATCCTTAAGAGGGATCTGCTCTACCAGCTGAGCTATGGGCGCATATATCAACGAAAAAATTCTAGCAATTTTTTCGACTTTTAGCAATGCTTTGTATAGTTAACAATATGAGGTGACACTCGTGACGGATCGGGGCGACGTGGATTAATTAGAGACTAGATTGTGCGCGATACAGGATTCGAACCTGTGACCCTCCCCACGTCAAGGGGATGCTCTACCAACTGAGCTAACCGCGCAAGTGATGGAACAAAGAACGAGCTTGCTTGGGTTTTTGCCCGAGCGCCGCGATCCTATGCTGTTGCATGATCGCGCAGATATAAAACTGCACCTTACACTAGCATAAAAATTTATTTGCGGCAATTTTTACTTAAAGTTCGAACTTTTTTCGCCGAAAATCCTGACCGCTGATTTGGTTTCTGGTTGCGCCGTCGCTCCGCTCGGCGCGTCGTTCGGACTGGCGCGACGCAGTTTTCGGGGAGGAAAGTGTCGCGCCAGTCCGCCTGTTTTTTCGGGCGGGTGTGGTTTGATACCTAATCGGGTCAAATGGTGGAAATGACCCGATTAGGTGTTTACCATCTGACCCGATTATTCTAGCGCGGAAGTGCGTAAAAAACATCTCTACCGGCTCCAGAACGTTGGAGCTTTCCCTGTGTCACAAGTTTATTTAAATAACGTTCAGCAGTCTTGTCGGAGATCCTCAAGACCTTTTCTGCTTCATTGTTGGTGATTTTACCTTTGATTGTTACAAATTGCATAAGAATACCGAGTTTCTTTTGTTTGTTTGACTGAATCTTCGCTTGAGCTTTGATGAGCAAGCTGTGGATGAAGCTGGTCTGGTTCTGTTGCGCCGACGGTTGCGTTTGTGGAGCTGTCGGAGTCGGTGGCGTCGGCGCTGACACAGGTGCAGATTGCACTGGAGCTGGTTGGATTGGTTCAGAAATTGGCGGCTCATCAGTTGCAGGAACTGGTTCAGAAACCGGCTGGTCGTCGACCGGGATTTCTGGCTCACTTGGAGTAGAAATTGGCTCTTCCGGTGTGTCGCTTCCAGGCTGATTTATAGGTGGATTTTGATCTTCAACGGGAGTGCTATCAGAAGCGTTTATGGGCGATTCTGGGGCCGTAGGAGGGGTATTGGGGGTATCAGAACCTATTGTTTGGTCAGAAACTGGCTCAATAGGAGCAGGAGCCTGTTCTGGCGCTTCCGTATCATCGACTGGCGCGCTTGGAGTATTTTGATCGTCCATGGAATTAGTTTAGCATAAGTTGAAGCGACAATATGTCGGAATTTTCGGCACATTGAAAATAAGATAATTGATAAGTCTTTGATTTAAGCGGCTGGGGCGGCTTTATCAATTTTATTATCAACCCCCCTTGAAAATAAACCCTTGGGAACTTCTTGTCCAGGCTTTCTGTAATAACAATCTTTTTTAGCTTTACCAATTTTTTCCAACAGTCCTTTCTCAACCCACCCGCGCAATAATCTAGACATTTTCAAAACATCTTGGACACCCGTTATTTCTCTCGCCATTTTGTTGGTTATGCGATAATTTTCGTCAAGATATTTACTGACCGTATCCCAGTACTCGATCTTGTGAATATTAAGAAGCAATAGCAAGACTGTATTCGGCCTGATCGTCGGTGGAAAATATAATGGCTCGTATAGATTTTTTTCTTTCATAACTTTAAACATGCGATCGACTCCTTCGCCTATGTCCAGATTGGGAGCAGTTTGAAAACGATTAAGAGTCCGCAAAATCAGAGGGTTGCGCGCAAAACGCTCGTCTCTGATATTTTCCACGGTTATATGACCCGGATATGTTCCAGGACTCTCTACTTCGACACGGTCGTCAAAAAACCTCACTTGAATATCATCTTGCACAAAATAATTTCGATGAATGACGGCATTTGTTATTGCTTCTTGAAACGCCCATTCCGGTATCAGAAATGTTGGATTAAACGACGCTCCGCTTAATTTTGGTGGTGAATCTTTAACTATCTTGCGAAAATATTCGATGGCTTGTTCGATTTGTTTCATCAGAGGCCCCTCGACAGTAAACGGCCTTGTAACAAAATTCGGCTTGTCGGTATAGGCAGGCTTGGTTCCATAATAATGAGATACCTTTATTCCGCATTTGCTAGTCAAAGCGATTGAAGGATTCTTTCCGAAAAGCAAAACTCCCGCTTTTGTCAGTTCGTATTTATTCCCTTCCCCGATCGCCAATCCATTGTCTTTCAAAAATTGCCAATCATCCAAGCCTGCGCTTGAAGTGTCCTTCTTGTATTGCAACAAGAGTTCTTGGTCGATATTTTCAAGGGAAGCGATGCCTGATTTTTCGCTCTCGAACTTGATGGCGCCTTTTTCATATTTGAGGCGCATTATTTCCGTAGAACCTATTTTTACGTTCTGTCTTCCTTTCCTTAGGAAGGTATCTCCGCGCTTGAGCGAGTGCACATCGTTGCTCTTTTTTATGTTGAGCACCAACAACTTGTCCGCTTGCCCAAGAATGTTGACGATATCAAGTTCGAATTTCCCCCACAATATAAGCGGCGGCTCTATCTCCTTATCGACCAATTTCAGTATGTCCGAAACATTATCAGCGTTTTCACTTATTCCTAGCAATCGTTTTCCAGCCGGAGCTTTTACTGGATCGTCCATGCCGACGACTATATAGCCACCGTCCGAATTCGCGAAAGCAACCACCGTCTCCAACAAATCGGCAGGCTTAATGGCCGCCCTCTTACATTCAAAAGTCTGCCATTCTTGCGTATCTAAAAATATTTTGATTATATCCTCGTCTTTCATAAGGGTATTTTACCACAGATCCCTCCTTTTCTAATAATTTAAAGCTGTATAATATAGTCGATGACAGACATATTCTCAAAAACAAAACGTAGCGAGATAATGTCGGCAATCAAAAGCAAGGGTTCGCGCATTGAAAATCTTTTTGCAAGACTTCTAAGAAAAAATGGTGTACGAATTTCTTCTCACTCCAGGTCTTTGCCTGGAAATCCTGATTTCTTTTCCAAGAAGAAACAAATTGTCATATTTATCGATTCTTGTTATTGGCACGGGTGTCGTTATCATTCATCACAGCCGAAAAGCAACAGGTCTTTTTGGAAAGATAAAATTTTAAAAAATAAACTGCGAGATTGGCATGTAAATATGCAATATCGAAAAATGAAATGGAAGGTGTTTAGAATTTGGGAACATTCATTGGTAAAAGACGTGCCTGATCCAAAAACTTCAATGTTGCTGAATTTTTTGAAGAAATGATGATATAATGATTCAAACATGAAGACCAAAAAATACAAAGCTATCGACTTGTTTGCCGGCATAGGCGGAATGAGAATGGCATTTGAGAAAGAAGGATTTGAAATAGTCTATTCAAACGACGTCGACAAATACGCGTGCAAAACATACCGCGAAAATTTTGGGCAGATTGATGAACGCGACATACGTCAAGTAAAGACGAAGGATGTTCCGGAATTCGATATTCTTTTGGGAGGATTCCCTTGTCAACCGTTTTCTCTTATAGGAAAAAGAGACGGATTAAGCGATCCTCGCGGTCAATTGTTCAATGAAATTGTCAGATTTTTAAACTACAGACAACCTCGTGCGTTTGTATTGGAAAATGTTAAAAATCTTTTGAAACATGATAAAGGCAAAACGTACTCATTCATAAAGAATTCTTTGGAAAAAGCTGGTCGCGGTTACAAAGTTTTTGAAAATGTCCTTGACTCGAAAGATTTCGGCATACCGCAACACAGAGAAAGAGTCTACATAGTCGGAATACGAGATCCTCATAAAGACTTCATATTCCCGACGCATGCATATGGACGCGGCAAAACGAACGTATCTGGAATCTTGGAAAAAAACGTTCCTGAAAAATATTATTTGACTCAAAAATACTATGACGGACTTATTAATCATAAAAAAAGACATGCGGCCAAAAAAAGCGGATTCGGTTGCGAAGTCATCGACCCGAAAGGTGTTTCCAACACGCTGGTGTGCGGAAATATGGGGCGAGAAAGAAATTTGATCGAGGATCGCCCGGTTTCGATAAATCGATCCGGAATCAGAAAAATAACCGAGAGAGAATGTGCCAGATTGCAAGGGTTTCCCGATAATTTTAAGATTCCCGTATCAACTACCCAAGCATACGTGCAATTCGGCAATGCGGTATCCGTACCGGTAGCGCGCACGATAGCCAAGTTCTTGATAAAATATCTTGAAGAAAACGATCTGTTTAAGGAAAAACCTCCGCGCAGTTCATTTTTAAGAAAAAGTTTTGTTCCTCCTGTTCTTGCTTGATTGTCCCAAAATTCGACCTGAATTAAGAAGAAAACATTTTTTACAAAATACGTTTTGTGTTTTGGTTATGTACAAATCTCTGTTATAGACAGATATGGCCTGTTCTCTTGCAATGCCGCATGAATCACACTTATTCCCGTGCTCAATTATTATGTGTTCTCTTCTGTCGTCTCTGTAACCGCCGACGCACTTTTCGCACAACCCCTTTCTCACATGAGGATATGTAGTCAGACCACATGATTTGCACGTTATATAATATCGACTCCATCGTATTTCCTTGGGCGTTTGAATAATGATAGGTTTTTTCTTTAGCTTTGCGTTGTTTCGCTTTTTAAATTCTTCCTCAAGAACAATTTCTGGGTCAAGTTGTATTCCTCTTGTTATAGAGTCATTGACAGCCAATCGTTTGATCGCCATGATCACAATCTGTCGTATTCTTTCATGCGTAATGCCGAAAAACTCTGAAATATTCCTTAATGTCAGTCCTTCACGGTAAAGCTCCAGAATTTTCATGTCTCTCTCGGATATCTCTTTAAAAACCATCCCTTTTCTACGTATTTTTTCTGCCTCTGCAAAGACTAAAATCTGTTGTGCAATTGTTTTCTCAATGCGTTCTTTCTTATCTTTTATTGATTTAACCTTGTCTGTAAGTTCGGATATCTCCGCATTCACAAGCGGATTTTCAGCGATCAATTTCTTAATCTTGTTATACGAATGGATAATGGTCGTGTGATCTCGTCCACCCAACAGTTCTCCAATCACCGGATACGACATGCTCGCATATTCCCGTAAAAGATAAGCTATGTAATCTCTTACCCTAACAATTTCTTTTTTGCGCGAAGGACTTTTTATGACATCTTTGGAATAAGAAAAATGTTCGGCAAGAATGGAAACAATATCGTCATTTTCTTCAAACTCTAATAAAGCGGGGACGCTTTCAATGACACCTGCGTCCGCTGAGTATACGGTACTGGCTTCGACCGAAGGACTTGCAATCGGTTCGGAATTATTTGATCCCAAGATCATCTGCTTATAACGATCGGTTTTCTCCTTGATTTCCCTTATGGATTTTATCCCGAGGCCTTCTATGAGGAGCAACCCGGATTCGCCTTTTCTAAAGATTCCTCCCAGCGTTCTGACCCCGCCGTTTCTTAACGCTTTTTCCGCTCGATAACCGAGCCCCAAAGATTCAATTCTGGTCTTGTATAGGTCATTCAACTCTGATTCATGATTTGTCATCATTGTTTTTTGGGAGCATAGTTCTCATCGAACAAAAATTGCTCGAGGTCTTCTTTGGCGCTTTGATGTATCCTTTTCACTACGTCGGAAATCTTTTGGTCGACAGTATCGGCGTTAAAATTTTCAAAGTCTTTCTTTTCCAACTCGTGTATCGCCTCTTTGACAAAAATATCGACATAACGCTCAAACAGGAAATTCCGCCATTGGATTGAATCGAATGTAAACCGATCATATATTTTTGAAGCCATGGGGCTGGAGGTATTAATCCAATATATTCCCTGCGCAACGTCTTGCGGTCTCTGATAAACCACCGGCTCTCGTTCGCCCAGATACACGGTACCGTCGGGCGCCAAATTCAACGGATCCGCATCGTGCCCTGACAATAGAACTTTTGGAAACGATTTGCCGGATTTTCCTTCTTTTTCCTCAATCACATTGATTTTTATCGTACTTGACAATTTTCCTGCAGAAGCTTTAAGAACACAGAACGATCCAATCTTCAAGCCGGTAACGCCGACATCAATAAATGCAACTTCGTCTCCTTTGGAGGTAGTCTTTAGATAGTCTGACTTTACGCAGTATTTGTTTGCATCCAACGCCACCGATTCTTTGTTGTCCATGGATAAAAATATGATGGCGCCAAGCGGCAACGCTTGCGGAACACTAACCTTTAGAGTGACCTTTGAAGCAACATTTATCTGAATTTCGGTCTCTGGGTATTTGAAATCAAATCCGTTTATCGGCTGGGTCACTTCCGATCCTATGCGACCGGAATTGTCTCCTTCGGTCCCGCCGCCGTTTCCCGCGAACAGGTCCGACATTATCTTCCTCATATGTTTGTTCTTCCATTGATTCAAGACGTCGTTAAATCTGGAATTTATGTCTTTCTGCAATAATTTATTCTTTTCCCGTTCTACTGAAGCGATTTCATTCGCAAGCTTATCGATTTCTTGTCCGATCCAAAGCAATAAAGCTTCGGTTATTTCATTTTTTACAAGTTTGGCGCGATCGTTGGATACGCAATCATTTTTAGGATCTTCAAGAATCGGCGATTCACATTCTCCATATATAAAAGCGGCGTGCGGCCATCCATTCAGTCCCATTTCATATAATTGATATGAGCCAATTACTCCGATCTCTCCAAGCATATCGATCCTGTTAAGCTCGCCGAGCTTGCTTCCGCGAGCCAGAGCTTCTGATGAGGTCTTTAATATCAATCTTCCAGAAGGATATTTTTCATTCGTCATTTTTACTTCGACTTTTTCCGAAGATGTCTGAAACGTCAATTTCTCCGGAATATTGATTATTCTGGGTATTGAAAATTTTTCCAAAGGACTAAGTTCGTCCGGTTTCAAAAGACCGTGCAATGAATCTTCGTTATATACTACGGAAACATTTGCCGTCAATAATATTCTTCTTGATTGGGGATGGTTTTTAAACCTCTCGATTTCTTTTAATTTAAATTTATGCTTCACACCTTCGGGACCGATTCCTTGAATCAAGGTGAACCCTGTTTCTCCGTTGAGAATTTTTTGCTTTATTTTTTCGGGAACAGGGAAAGAGTCCAACTCGGCAAATTTTAAAGCTTGAGCTGGCTTCATTTTCTTTTCCTTGTATCCTTTCGCATAACCGTATTTTTTCTCATCATTAAAACCAAATACGTTTAAGATGCCATTTCTATACGTAACGAAACGAGATTCAAAAAACATTTGTCGCATGTAGAATTTTCCACCGTTGCCGTGACCGCCGTAAACTTTCGCCTTTGACCCTCTTTTGGCTGCGTTTGGATCTCCCCACCTCTTGAACGCTTTCTCTATGTCAATTTGTTCCATACCGACAAAATCGGCACATTCAATCATCGGTTTTGACACACCCTTGTCGGTGAATCTATAAATTATCCATTGGTCATCATGAGGAACTTCTTCTCGAATATATGCGTCAACTGAATTCTTCAGCCACTCCGCCATTCCTTTTACATGATCGAATTTAAATTCATTGCCGATTATGTCAAGCAAATGATCGTCTATTATGTTCTTTTCTTCCTCAATTGTTATGACTTTTTCACTCATGGTTTTTTATTGATTTATAAAAAAATCGGATAATTTGGCATACTTTTCAAACATACAATCGTTGTATTTGATAATATCGCGATACGATTGATCGGTCGGGGTCTCCCTTAATTCCGAAATCATGGCCTTTATAGTTTCCAATCTGCCGACAAAGGCATTCTTTGGTGTGCGCACAGTCACTGAAAGATAATTATAAAAGTCGCTTTCCGATAATTGATCCATTTTGTCTTCCTTGAATAAAACAAAACCTTCAAGGTGTTTTATTCTGTTGACTTCGGCGCTCGTGCTCCTGGAAAGTCGATCATTGGACGTCGTGTGCGATCCGGAATCTCCATGTAAAATCTGTTTGGCAAACTCGATTCCTCTTTCTGTAAGAGAAAACACTTTGTTCGCGGCAGTGAGGTATCCCTTCTTTTTGAAATCATAAAGGGGTTTATGTACAAGATCGCCGGAATCCGGATATTCCTTATACCCCTTTAAATGAAAATCGGACGGATATTTCTTGAACAGACCGACAACGATGTCTTCGAAGCGAACATTCGCCTTTTCCCCTTTTCCGAAATCAAGAAGAAACAACAATATTTTTTCTCCGCGAGTGAGGTCGTTTGAATTTTTGGTCATAATATTTGATCAGAGCCTGAATTGCTCGTTTTTATTGATAAAATGAAATCTAGACTTGGTTTCCTTAACCTTCTTTTCAATCTCTACAAATATTTTTTCAATGTCGCTCTCGTCAAATTCATACATTTGCTTGTTTGCACAATTGCCAAGAATTTTTAGCCTGTGCAACACGGTATTTGTGCGCATGGTCGCCAAACGCTTGAATCTTTCTCGTTTATTGTTGTTTTGTTTTTGCATGGTTAATTAATGTTTACCTATTTAATTAGCATATCACATATTATATTTTAATGCTACCTTTTGCAAGGGTGTCATTTTGTATAGAACATCTTCACTTTAGCACCTTTTTGTTAAGAAATGAAACATATAGATCGCCAATTTCCCCCCCACACCCGCCCGAAAAAACAGGCGGACAGGCGCGGCATTCCTCCCCGAACCCCTCCTGCCGCGCCGTCCGAACCACACGCCTCGCAGAGCGACGGCGCAACCAGAAACCAAATCAGCGGTCAGGATTTTCGGCGAAAAAAGTTCGAACTTTAAGTAAAAATTGCCGCAAATTCGCAAAAGTCACAAAATCGTCCGAAAAAGGCGAAAGAGAAATACCAAGTGGAGGGCGGGGCAGAATTCCCCCCTGAAACCCCCCTTCCGCCCCGCCCGCATATTTGTTGGCCGTTTTGGGAATTGCCGGAACAAATGCAAAAGGTGCGCGGGGCGAAAAAACGAGGGCGCGGTCGCGTGGAAAGGAAGAAAAAGGAAATCATATTTTCTTTTTGAAGAAAATGAATACATAAGAAGTACGCGGATGTCAGAACGGCTTCGCACGGGAACCCGCACCGTCGCCCGAGGCGACCGTGCGGTGCTTCGCCATACAGACATCCGCTAAAACAGAGGTTGGGCAAGTTATACACCAAAAATATTTCTTGACTTGGAAATATTTTGCTAGAATTCGCTTATGAGTGACAAAAAATATTTTATCTATGCTCGAAAATCCACTGATGACAAAGATCACCAGATCAGAAGTCTGCCTGACCAACTAGCTGAATTACGCGAGCTAGCCAGGAAGGAACAAATTGATGTTGTCGATACCTTTATAGAGAAACAGACCGCCAAAGTACCTGGCAGGCCTATTTTCGCAGACATGTTGGATCGTATAGAAGCCGGTGAGGCTTCTGGAATCCTTGCATGGCACCCTGATAGACTCGCTCGCAACTCTGTTGATGGTGGACGTGTCATATATTTGGTTGATACCGGCAAAATTACTGACTTGAAATTCCCGACATTCTGGTTTGATGCTACTCCACAGGGTAAATTTATGCTTTCGATTTCCTTTGGTCAATCGAAATATTATGTAGACAATCTATCGGAAAATATCAAACGTGGACAAAAGCAAAAACTCAAAAATGGAATCTGGCCACAGAAAGCTCCACTTGGATATTTGAACGACAAAAAAATCAAAACCATTGTCGTTGATCCGGTAAAATCTATACTCGTCAAAAAGACATTTGAAGCGTATGCGACTGGAAACTTCACCTTCGCCCAGGTCAGAAGAAAAATTAATGATCTTGGCCTTAAAGGTACTGGTGACGGCATACTTTCCATTTCCAATTACCAATATCTTCTTAAAAATCCTTTCTATCATGGTCTCATCCGCTATCATGGAGAATTTTACGAAGGTAAACACGAACCGATCATTTCAAAAAAGCTTTTTGATGACGTTCAGGAGGTGATGACACGAAAAAGTAAACCGAAAACTGCAGAGTTAAAACCTTACGACTACAGAGGTCTATTTCACTGCGGTGAATGCGGCTGTTTCATTACGACAGAGACACAAAAAGGCCACAATTACCTCCGATGCACGAAACGGAAAGGTTTATGCAATCAGAAATATGTCCGCGAGGAAATCATCACCTCACAGATGCAGACAGAATTGAAAAAATATTCATTGGCTGACGAAGTAACAGATTGGTTGATCGCCGAAAATGAAAAAGATAAATCCGAGAATGATAAACTTCTGAAAAATCAGACGGATAAAGTGAATGCCGAGATTGCTATCGTTGATTCAAAGCTCGACAAACTCATGACGGCATATCTGGAAAACGCTTTAACGCTTCCGGAATACCAGGAAAACAAGAACAAGTTTGTTGTCGAAAAGCACACCTTGAATGACAAACTGGCATCCTTGGCACAGGTTTCAACAAATCGGTTCGAACCGGTGAAAAATTTCCTAGAAGCGAGCAAACAAGCCAAGATTGTGGCAGACGGAGGTGATCCGACTAAAATCCGATCTTTTTTCCAAAAAATCGGTTCGAACTTTGCCATACGCGACCGCGCCCTCGTTTTTTCGCCCCGCGCACCTTTTGCATTTGTTCCGGCAATTCCCAAAACGGCCAACAAATATGCGGGCGGGGCGGAAGGGGGGTTTCAGGGGGGAATTCCGCCCCGCCCTCCACTTGGTATTTCTCTTTCGCCTTTTTCGGACGATTTCGCGACTTTTGCGAATTTGCGGAAAGGGGGGGATTCGAACCCCCGAGGAGCTTTCGCCCCTGCCGGTTTTCGAAACCGGTACATTCGACCACTCTGTCACCTTTCCTTTGATGGACATATCCACATCCGAACTTGAACTTCTTTAACCTTACCATTTCTTTGCCATTTTTTCAAAAAATTGCTATTATTTCGTCAAGCGAGGATCGCATAAAAAAACGGCCCTATCGTCTAGTGGTTAGGACAGCGGGTTTTCAATCCGTTAACCAGAGTTCGACTCTCTGTAGGGCTACAAACATCTTTAGAGGAAACATAGCGGAGCAAGCCGTGTCTTTTATTTTGCCTTTATGAAAAGATAGATGTCTTCGAGCGCTTTTATCGCGTCGCCGACAGCGATGTTGTTTTGATGGAAAAGACCGTCAGTCACGTCGCCTGCCGCCCATATCCCGGAAACGCTGGCGCGCTGATTCTTTGGATCTACGATTATGTGGCCGTATCTGTCTAATTTGACAGAGTTTTTTATGAAGTCAGTATTTGGAATGGAGCCGATCTCAGCGAATATGCCGGTGACATTGATGGTTGCATCTTTTTTTGTGGTCGAATCGGTATAAGTAAAACCGCTGACGAATCTGTCGCCGAGGACCTCTTTTGGCACGGCGTTCTTTATTGCTTTCATCTTTGGATTTGAAGTGATAGCTTCGATAATGACTGGGTCGGCTTTGAAGTCGTTACGAGAAAGCAAGGTGACAGATTTGCAATATGCCAGGAGCTGGGCGGCTGACTCGAAACCAGCATTGCCGCCGCCTACTACAGCTACGTCCTGTCCGGCAAAGAGCGGACCGTCACAAGATGCGCAATAGGTGAGACCCTTGTGTTCTAGCCGATCAGCGCCGGGAATATCTAGCTTGCGGCGGCTCGAGCCGGTTGTCACGAGTATTGTTTTTGCTTTATAGGTGTCTTTATTGGTTGTTATAGTAAAGAATCCTGCTTCGGCAGATACATTCTCTCGTCGGGTACGCGTATTTTCTGCTGAAAATCCGTTACGTCCTCGAGCCAAGCTCTGCGGAGCCCCTCCGAGAGAAGTGTTTGCCGTCGCGCGTCTTATCATTTCGACATCCATCGCCCATTCGCCTTCGCATATATGCAAGACATCGCCGGCATATGCTTTTAGATGATTTTCGAGTTTCTTTGAGAGGTCGAGCCCTGATATTTTTACTTCTCCTATCCAATTTTCGATTCCTTCGGAAACGGAGCTCTGGCCGTTCCAGTCCTTTGTTATAAAAACAGTTTTGAGCTGTTTGCGTGCGGCATAGACGCCAGCCGCTACGCCAGCAGGACCGCCACCGAGGATCGCGAGGTCGTATTGTTGCATGGAGATAAGTATACCAGAAAATTATATAAGAAGACCAGCTTGTTTCCCGTCTTATTTTCTGCTATTATGAAACTATGAAGAAAATCTCGTTCAAAGCATCATTGCCAGTCATGTTCCTTCGCGAAGGGAAGGGTTTTGTGGCGTATACTCCGGCACTTGATCTTTCTACATCTGCTTCTACTCTTGCCAAGGCAAAGAATCGCTTTGCCGAAGCAGTGGAAATCTTTATTGAAGAATGTCACAGAATGGGCACTCTCGAGTCTGTTCTTGAAGACCTTGGTTGGAAGAAGTCAAAAGCTACTTGGAAACCTCCTGTTATCGTCGGTCAAAGTTCCATTCCGTTCAAACTACCGGCTTTTGCTTAAAAAATATGCCCGGCATCGCTCAAATCTCTTGGAAAGAGTTCGAGAAGTTTTTGAAGTTTGTCGGCTGTGCCTTTGTCCGCGAAAAAGGCGATCATCGTGTCTGGACTCGCAAAGGATTGAGACGACCAATAATCATTCCGCGCGATATGTGTGTGCCGATTTTCATTATCCGAAATAACCTACGGCTTCTTGATGTTTCGGTGAAGGAATACTTGGAGATTATGGGAAGGGTGTAAATACCAAGTTCTACTTAAGGATTATTAACTTTGAACACGTAATATACCAAATTGCTTTTACCTTTTTTTCTTTTCAATTCAGTCAATGAAAAACCATAACATTTTGCTATATTTTTTATTACTCTTATTTTTCCGAATGAGGACCAGCATATGAAAGCTCGGCCATTCTTGTTCAGATGTTTATTCAAACCCGCAAAAAACTTTTTAACGGCCTTGTTATCCTTGTCCCAAAAGCTTATCTCATAATTATTTCGAGCCTGATGATTGGTAAAAGGGGGATTAAAAGTGATCACGTCAAACTTTTTATCTATATCCCCAAAAACATCGGCTTGCTTCACATCTACTTTTAAACCTGTCATAACACTATTTTCTTTTGCATTCTTGACTGCAAATGGATTCAAATCAGTGGCAAGAACATATCGAGCGCCTCTTTTCTTTGCTTGCAAAGCGGCTAGGCCAGTTCCAGTGCCAATGTCCCAAGAAGTCTCGCCTTTCTTCACATCCAAGACGTCGCATAGGATCTCGCTATCTGTACTCCCTTTGAATACTTTTGGTAAAACAATATAATCAAAGCCCGCAAGTTTCTTCTTGAATGGCCTTACCTTTGCCATTTCTTGAAGTTTTCTTGCTTGAAGTTTTAAACTTAACTGGTTCAATGTTTATTTAAGCTTTGACCTTCGCAAGAACGCTGGTATCGCGCCCCAATCGTCATCGTCGTCTTTGGCGACAGGAGCGGTTGGCTTTTTTTCTTCAATTTTTTCTTTTGCAGACTCTGGAGCGGGGGCTTCTTTTGGCAAGGAGGCGATTGGCGATGCATCATGAGCCGGTTCGCTGTGTTTGTCGGCAGGCAGGCGCGACAAGCTGTTGAAGATACGGTTGCGCTGTTTCTCTTCTTTTACAGGGAAGACCTCTTCTATTGTCCTTTGAACGGTCGGACGAGCTTGCGCATTTGCTTTTGAAGTCTCAGGGAAGCCGGCGGCGATGACTGTGATACGGATCTCGTTCTTCTTTAATTTATCGTCGCGAATGGTGCCGAAGATGACTTTTGCGTCCTTGTCTATAGATTCAGTGATGACCTTGGCAGCGTCTTGGATTTCGAACATGGTCAAATCTTCGCCGCCAGCGATGGAGAAGAGCACGCCTTTTGCGCCAGCGATCGAAACATCGAGGAGAGGCGAATTGATAGCTTGGCGGGCGGCTTCGGTGGCGCGATTCTCACCGCTAGCCGAGCCGACGCCCATGAGGGCGGAACCGGCGTTCTCCATGACGGCGCGAACGTCGGCAAAGTCTATGTTTATGATGCCGGGAGTGGTGATGAGATCGCTGATGCCTTCGACTGCCTGACGCAAAATCTCGTCGCAGATGGCGAAAGCGTTCTTCATTGTCGTATTTTTGTCGACGATAGATAGGAGGCGGTCATTCGGAATGACGATGATTGCATCGACCTCCTTGCGCAGTTCGTTCAATGCCGCTTCGGCGATGTGCGAACGCTGATGGCCTTCAAAGAAGAATGGTTTAGTGACGACGGCGATGGTGAGGGCGCCGAGCTCTTTTGCGATTCGAGCCGCGACAGGGGATGCGCCGCTAAAGGTGCCGCCTCCTGCCCCCCCAGAAAGAAAAACCATGTCAGAGCCCTTGATGATCTCCTGGACCTCTTCTTTGCTGTCTTCGATCGCGCGCCGTCCCATTTCTGGATTCATCCCTGTGCCGAGGCCGCGTGTCAGATTTTTACCTATATTGACGCGTTTCTTCGTGAGCGAACGATGCAGATCCTGCGCATCTGTGTTGATGGCCACAAATTCGACGCCGCGAACCTTTGAATTGATCATGTGGTTGACTGCGTTGCCTCCAGAGCCGCCGATTCCGAGGACCTTTATGCGTGCGAATGTTTCGATTTCAGGATTTACGTGTGGCATGGTGATGAAATTAAAATGTAAAAATCAAAATGTAAAATGATTATGAAATAATCAACTCGAGAAATTTTGCCGGGCAAAACTTCCTTGCGGGTAGTTATTAGACAGTATCATAGCAGGTTATAAAGGTCATGCAAGTGTGTAAAAACCGAGTCCTATGATCAATTGCGACGATCGATATGAAATATCAACCGCCGCGAAAAACGGATAAAAGAAAAACCCGCTCCGAAAAGCAGGTTTGGTGATTCTGTGTCGGCCTTGCCGATATCCTATCGATCAACGGCCGAGACGTGCGACATATGCAGCGGCTTCTTTCTTGCGTTCTTCGATAGTCATGGGAAGCCGATACCAGATGAGATTATTGGCGTTGCGTCTCTCTGCTTTTTCTTCTTCGACAAGTTTATTCATTGTAAAGCAGAACAGATCATCGGATATATGCAAGCCGTCTTTGGCTAGCATTTGCCGCAAGTCCCTGCCGCGGATCCATTCGGTTGTCAGCATAGCCAAGATTTTGTTGCCGGCTTTTTTGCGGATCGACTCGTAATAGACGAGCAAAGCAAATAGCGCTAAAAATGTTAGTCCAACAATACAGACGATTATATAGTACGATTCAGAGTTCATAATTTTTTGCAAAGTCCTTTACACCCGCTTCATGCGGATGTTTCTGCGGATGACATTAGCATGCAGTAGATAGCGAGTCAAAATTTAAACGAATATCATTTACATGCTCGGGGTGGACCTAGGTGTGATACAATAACGATTATTATTTAATCAAACGCATATGGTATGGCCAAGCTAGAAACTTGCTAATTCGCCTATGCAAAAAACATGAAAAAACAAGCCCCGTTTCTCGCAAACATCGAAAAACAGACTCTGGAAAATGATTATTTCCGTCATGTCTTATTTACTGCGCCGCACAGCCAGGTGGTGCTCATGTCGCTTTTGCCGGGCGAGGATATCGGCGTCGAGGTCCATCATGTCGACCAATTTTTCCGTGTGGAAGCAGGCAAGGGCAAGGCGATCGTCGATGATGTGGAATACGAATTGGCCGATGGGACTGCGCTCCTCGTATGCGCCGGTTCGGAACATAATATAGTGAATACAGGCAAAAAATCTTTAAAACTCTACACTATCTATGCCCCAGCGAACCACATAGACGGGCGTATCCATAAAAATAAAGCCGAAGCGATGGCCGATGAAGAGGACGAGGCATTCGGACCAAAGATCTAGACGACAGGATATCTATTGAAATATATAGAATAGATTTCCACTCAAACGCGGTTTGTAGTATAATCCGGACATACTTGGTGCCGAATGACAGGCGCCGCGTTATTTTTTTATCCTGTTCAGCGAAAATCGGCGTGGACGATTGCGTACATGACGAACGATCGGAGACAGGAAAAATAAACTTTATCAAGTCAGCATAACGATCAATTCAAATCAAATGGCAAAATCAGCAAAGTCAAAGAAAAAGTATGTTTATCAATTCGGCAACAAGAAAGCCGACGGCGACGCTAGCATGAAGCCGTTACTAGGCGGCAAGGGCGCTAATTTGGCAGAGATGGGACGCATCGGTTTGCCTGTGCCTCCCGGCTTTACCATCACTACCGAGGTCTGCACTTATTATTATGAAAACAAGAAGCAGTATCCGAAAGCGCTCGAGCCAGGAGTAAAGTCCGGCATTGCCGAGATCGAAAAAATGATGGGCGTAAAATTCGGAGACAAAAGATCTATGCCTCTTCTAGTCTCCGTCCGTTCTGGCGCGCGCGATTCTATGCCGGGCATGATGGACACTATTTTGAACCTTGGTTTGAATGACGAGACCGTTGTCGCATTGGCTAACGCGACAAAGAACGAGCGTTTCGCATGGGACTGCTATCGCCGTTTCATCCAGATGTACGGCGACGTCGTCATGAACGTGCAAAAGCGCGCCGGCGAAGATCATGAGCCGTTCGAAGTGGTCATACACAAGCTAAAGCATGATCTCTATCATGCCGATATCGAGGACACAAAGATGACTGTCGATGATTTGAAAGAGCTCGTAAAGCGCTTCAAGACCCTGATCAAGGAACGCACGAATAGCGAATTCCCTCAGGATCCTTGGAAACAGCTATGGGGTTCGGTCGGTGCAGTATTTGGTTCATGGATGAACGATCGTGCCATCGTCTATCGCCGAAAATATGGAATTCCGACCGAATGGGGAACAGCTGTCAATGTACAGGCCATGGTCTATGGGAATACCGGAGAAAATTCAGGGTCAGGCGTTGCCTTTACCCGCAACCCTGCAAATGGAGAAAAAGAATTCTACGGCGAGTTTCTCATCAATGCACAGGGCGAAGACGTCGTTGCAGGCGTTCGTACTCCAGAGCCGGTCGCTCAATTGATAAATCAAATGCCGAAAGCATTCAAAGAATTAAATGACATCCGTGCAAAGCTCGAAAAGCATTTCAAGGACGTGCAGGACTTTGAATTTACTATCCAAGACGGCAAGGTGTTCATGTTGCAGACTAGAAATGGCAAGAGGACCGCTTTGGCCGCCTTAAAGATATCGATGGATATGGTCAAAGAAAAGGTGATTGATTGGAAGACAGCAATAAAACGCAATCCAGCCGACCAGCTCGACCAGCTCTTGGCACCGATATTTGATGCCAAGGCAGAAAAAACGGCAAAAGTGATCGCAAAGGGTTTGCCAGCCGGACCAGGCGCCGCCACGGGAAAAATATATTTTAGCGCAGAGCGCGCAGTCATGGCAGAAGGAAATGGTGAAAAGGTCATTTTGGTTCGCGCAGAGACCACCCCGGAAGATTTGCGCGGAATGATCGCGGCAGAAGGGATTTTGACGGCAAAAGGCGGTGTCAGCTCCCATGCGGCCCTAGTCGCTCGCCAGATGGGCAAGGTATGCGTCTGCGGAGTGTCTGCCTTGCAAATAAACTATGAAAAGAAAACTTTGACTGTCGGAAACGATATCTTCAAAGAAGGAGAGTATCTATCGATCAACGGGACTATCGGAAATATCTATGCCGGTCAGATAAAAACCGCGCCTTCAGAGATAATCCAGGTGCTCATAGACAGGACGCTCGATCCAAAAAATAGCGAAACATATAGAATGTACAAAACCCTCATGGATTGGTGCGCAAAAGCGACGAAACTGCAGGTTCGAACGAACGCAGATACGCCGGAACAGACGAAAAATGCTCTTGCATTCGGCGCTGTCGGCATCGGCTTGACCAGGACGGAGCACATGTTCTTTGAAGGGGATCGCATTGATGCGATGCGCGAAATGATCCTCGCCGACAATGTGGAAGACCGTAAAAAAGCCCTTGCAAAGATCCTTCCTTATCAAAAATCAGACTTTGTCGGCATGTTCAAGGAACTGAAAGGATTTCCTGCCACAGTCCGTTTTCTCGACCCGCCGCTCCATGAATTCTTGCCTCACGAGTCAGCCGCTCAAAAAGATTTGGCTGAAAAGCTCTCTGTGCCAGTCGAAAAGATAGAGCAGCGCGTCAAGGAACTGCATGAATTCAATCCGATGCTCGGTTTCCGCGGATGCCGCCTCGGCATCGTCTATCCTGAGATCTCTGAGATGCAGGCCAGAGCAGTGTTCGAAGCCGCCGCAGAGGTGCAAAAATCAGGGATCAAGGTTAAACCGGAGGTTATGATCCCGCTTGTTGGCTTCAAAAAAGAGCTTGATCTGCAAGTGGCTGTCGTGCATCGCGTAGCAAAAGAGGTCATGACAGAGAAAAAAGTAAAGCTCGATTATATGGTCGGCACAATGATCGAGATCCCTCGCGGCGCTCTGACGGCCGATGAGATAGCAGAGACGGCGCAATTCTTCAGCTTTGGCACAAATGATCTGACTCAGACATGCCTCGGCATGAGCCGCGACGACTCTGGTTCGTTCATCGGCACATATCAGGATGACGAAATAGTCAAAGCGAATCCGTTCGCCTCGATCGATCAGACCGGCGTCGGACAACTGATGAAAATCGCTGCTGAAAAAGGCAACAAGACCCGTCCGGGAATCAAAATGGGTATTTGTGGCGAGCATGGCGGCGATCCTGCCAGCGTCAAATTCTGTCACAAGATCGGGCTCACCTATGTCAGCTGTTCTCCGTTCCGTGTTCCTGTCGCGCGCCTAGCTGCGGCCCAGGCGGCGTTGGAAGACGTGAAATAAAAAAAGTAAAAATCGAAGCAAAATAAAGCACCTTGTCGCGAGGTGCTTTATTATTCTTTTCCAGAAAACCCCGCACGTAGGATGCGTCGCTCGAGCTTGAAGTAGCAAGCCGCAGTGCGGGGATGAATGGATCTGGAGCGGGCCCGACGAGCGGAGCAATGCTTCGCGAAGCGGCCTCAAAAGGAAACCCGCAGGAACTGCGGGGAGGAGGTCATTTTTTGTCAGCACAGGATTGGATTAAAAATTAATCCAATAACTTATCTTACCAATATAGTATAACCGGCTTTGACCCTAGCGATTCGTTACTTATACGCTCTATAGCTCACCAATGAAAGATTGATTTCTCATCAGCGGTTATTGGATTCAAACTGAATCCAATTATCTACCGAGCCCAGTGGTACGTCTCTGTCCATTGCTTGATGCAAGAAAAAACAGATTTCAAGATGAAAGAGCGACCTGACCAGAGGCCGCTTTTTCTTTTCCAGGAAACCCCGCAGGAACTTGCGTGAAGAAGGTCATTGTGCAAAAAAATCACTCGCGACATTGAATTTTTTAATTGTGGAATTTTACAGGATCATTGTGCTTGATATAATTATTGGAAAAATCGGTGTTTCTTTGCTAATATCCTTCTCATGAACGAAAAATTCCTGAAACCATACGATCCGACCGAAACGGAAGCGCGCATCTATGAGCTCTGGGAGAAGAGCGGTCTTTTTGATCCGGACAATCTGCCGGCGGACAAGCCGGGTCGCGGCAAAAACGGCGAGCCGTTCTCCATCGTTCTGCCACCGCCTAATGTGACCGGCACTCTCCACATCGGACATGCGCTCACGATCACAATCGAGGATGTCATGGTCCGTTATGCTCGCATGACTGGCAAGAGGACGTTGTGGCTCCCTGGCACTGACCACGCCGCTATCGCTACTCAATCAAAGGTGGAAAAAGAAATTGAAAAGACGGAAGGCAAGCGCCGGAGAGACTTCACCCGCGAGGAATTCCTGAAGAAAGTAGACGCATTCGCCCAAAGGAGCCATGATACGATCGTCGGTCAGCTGCGCAAAATGGGCGCTTCTATCGATTGGTCGCGCGAGGCATTCACTCTAGACGAAAAAAGAAATCTGGCGGTTCGCACTGCTTTTAAAAAAATGTACGATGACGGGCTCATCTATCGCGGCTACCGCGTGGTAAATTGGGATCCGAAAGGCCAGACTACTATATCTGACGACGAGATCATCTATGAGACACGCAAGACAAAGCTCTATACCTTCAAATATTCAAAAGACATTCCTATCTCGATCTCGACGACGCGGCCTGAGACAAAGCTAGGCGATACTGCCATTGCTGTTCATCCTGATGACGAGCGATACAAGAAATACGTCGGCAAAGAATTCGACGCTGTATTTGCTGGCGAGCCGATACATCTGAAGGTCATCGCCGATATCGCTGTCGAAAAGGACTTCGGCACAGGCGCCCTTGGCGTCACTCCAGCGCACAGCCAGATAGACTGGGAAATGGGGCAAAAGCATGGTTTGCCGCTCAAACAGGTCATAGATGAATTCGCTCGCATGACTGTCGGCAATGAGGATATCAAGGGCAAGAAAGTCGCCGAGGCCCGCGGAACAGTCGTGTCTTGGCTCAAATCAGAAGGATTGCTCATAAAAGAAGAAGACATCGAGCACAATATTTCGCTCGCAGAGAGGACCAATGGCGTCATCGAGCCATTGCCAAAATTGCAATGGTTCATAGCAGTCGACAAAGATTTCAAGCACGAAGGTCGATTGATCACTCTAAAAAAGCTCATGAAAGAAGCGGTAGAGAGTGGAATCAACGGTTCTGAACCGATAGAGATCATTCCTGATAGGTTCAACCGGGTTTATTTTAATTGGATAGATAATCTCCGCCCATGGTGCATCTCGAGGCAGATATGGTATGGGCATAGGATACCGGTGTGGTATAAGAAAGCTACAAATAAAGACAAATCGGCATATTTGTCCAAGGAAGAGATTTACTGTGGCATTGAACCTCCAAAAGGCGATTGTTGGGTCCAAGACGAAGATACTCTAGACACATGGTTTTCATCCGGTCTTTGGACGTTTTCTACGCTCGGCTGGCCGGAAAAGACCGATGACCTCGAGCGCTATCATCCGACCACGATCCTAGAGACCGGCTATGACATACTTTTCTTCTGGGTCGCCCGCATGATCCTGATGAGCACGTATCTCTTGAACGAAGTGCCGTTCAAGACGGTTTATTTGCACGGTCTAGTCAGAGACGGCAAGGGACGAAAAATGTCGAAGTCTCTCGGTAATATAATCGACCCGCTCGATATGATAGCAAAATACGGTGCAGATGCGGTGCGCATGTCTCTAATCGTCGGCGTCGGTCCGGGCAATGATTCAAAGATCGACGAACAAAAGATAAAAGCATACAAACTCTTCTCGAACAAGCTCTGGAATATCGCGCGCTTCATCTTTGAAAATACAGCGAGCGAAACCGAAAGTCGAAAGTCAGACGTCGAGAGTCAGAAGTTGAAAGTCAAAAGTCAAGAGAAAAATGACTCCGGGCTCAGGGCTTTTGATTCGGAATTTGGCTATACTGAAGTCGACCTCGCGCACCTCAAACGGTTGAATGATCTCATGAGCGAGATAACAAAAGAGATGGACGAGCATAAATTCTACTTTGTGGCTGAAAAGCTCTATCATTACGCTTGGCATGAGCTAGCCGACAAGATCCTAGAAGAGAGCAAGAAGATATTTAAAGAGGGAATAGAAGCAGATAAAAAATCCCGCAAGCGGTTCCTCTTGCACACTCTGGATGAGCTTTTGCGCGCGCTTCATCCATTCATGCCATATATCACCGAAGAAATCTGGAGCGAAATGCCTACGGGAGAAAAATCGATGCTTATGGTCGAAGATTGGCCGACTCAAATCCCGAGATCAGATCTTGGACAAAAATAATCTATGAACAATAAGACGCCGATAAAGTCATTTAAATTCTGGAGATGGACGACCAATGCATGGACTCTCATCTTTTTCATCGCCATCGCCTATGATTTTTTCAATGGGAATGTCCTTGTAAACAATGACGTCATACTGACTCTCGCCGCTATCTATGTGGCACTGCTCGGAATATTCAGCGCAGAAAAGGAATTCAGACGTTGGAATAATATGCATGATTCTATACATCCAGGCGAGCTTTATGCCCTGGTTTGGACTGCGCTCATAGTGTCTCTCATCATAGGAGGGATTTATATGAACAAGAGCTATCATTTGCCAGCAGAAGTCAGCGCTTCGTATATCGCTGTCATCAGCATTCTGGCGATAACCAGAGAATCAAAGAACTTTTACAAAAAGAGAAAGCAGAGTACAAGGTAGCACCTTGTACAAAAGAAAAACGCCAACACTAGGTCGGCGTTTTTTTGTTAAGCTATCATACTTAGCGGCGGAACCTGTAGTGTCCCCGATAACTGTAATGCGAGGAGCACCGGCGCGAATCACCATTGCTGATAGGTTGATTCGTCGGCAAGGACAATCTCTGCTCTTGCCGCACAATAGGATGAGTTTTACCCCAATCCATCGCACCATCAACAACGCTGTGCATTTTCTTGAACCACCGACTGGCAGTCTCTTGACTGACAACTGATCCTATCGGCTTTGCGAATTCTTCAGCTGAAAATAAATCTAGCTGAAGAAGATTCCCGTTTACTGTTTTTGCTTTTGCCATAAAGAACCTATTCCTTTTTCCTTTTTGTTTGTAAATTGGTTTGTATTTCTTCCATTATTATAATAAATATAGGTAAAAAAGTCAAGGAACGAGAAAAATCTACCCCCTGTTGATAACTATCCTGAAATAATCGGCCATTGTTGCTACAATCAAAGCATGGATTTTGCGTTTATTCACCTCTATATTAACCTCATTTTACATGCTTAAAAAAATATCGTTCACGCTAGCTGTATCCTCATTCGTTCTCTTTTCCGCGACCTGCGCATATGCCGCCACATCTCTATCCGGCTATGCGTGGTCATCGAACATAGGATGGCTTTCATTTAACCCGTCGGACGGTGCTACGGTCCAATTGTCTACGACTACAGGATCATCCGTTGGCTCCCTATCAGGAGACGCATGGTCTCCGAACATAGGATGGGTCAGTTTTGACCGTGCTGTCACAGGCAATCCTCCAACAACCGGTACTGCCGATCCAGGCAATGGTTCTGGCGCCATAGCTACGGTCAATATGACCACAGGAGCAGTGAACGGCTGGGCCAGAGCGTTGGTAGGATGCCAGAGTGATTTATGGGCGACGACTACGTTGTCACCGACTATAAAAGTTTGTACAGGTTCAGGGCCGGGGAGCGATAATGGGGTGACAGCTAACTCCAATACTACAAGTTCTACTGGCGCGACAACGACAATCACTTATAGTATTCCAAATGAATATACCTGGACAGTTCCTGCAGGAGTGACTGCCGTACTGGTAAAAACTGTCGGTGCTGGTGGCGAGAGCGGAGATAGCGATACATGCGGTTCTCCTGCTCATGGCGGTCCAACTAGTTTTGTTGGAGGATGGGGAGGTGATGGGGGATATGCAAAATCACTTATTAGTGTAACTCCAGGTCAATCGTATACTGTATTAGTTGGAAGCGGAGGCACTTCTACTGATGATCAGGATTACGTTGGCTCTCCAAGTTCGTTTGGCACATCAGCGACATCTTACATAACTGCGGCCTATGCTGGTGGTGATGGTGAAGATGGAGAAGATATCGGCGCAGGATGTAATACGGGTGGATTACTATATGGTAGCGATGGCACCAATGGTTCTGGAGTGGGACAGACTGTAACAAGTGGTGGTGGTGCTGATGGTGGAGAAGCGGTAGTTCTTCCTACTAAAGACGATCTTCATGCTTATCCAGTACCAGGTAATGATGGATCAGTCACTATTTCTTTCTCGAGTACAACTGTCACCACCACAACCTCCACCTCCAACACCGGCTGGGACGGATGGATAGAATTGTCCGGAACGGGTCATGCAACGGTGACAGGTCTCACTGGAACAGCAACATCTAGCGCCGGGGTCTCTTTCAACACTTCGAACAACCAATTCAGCGGCTATGCATGGGGCAGTGACGTGGTCGGATGGTTGAGCTTCAATTCAGGGTCTAGCACCACCAGTGGAACCAGCAGTCCCGTTTGCCTGGGCAATAACTGTGTCACGCCGCCGACATCGCCAACTCCGATCCTCTCTTGCACCAACGGAACCTCTCTAGGAACTGTCCCGGCTGGCGGGGGAAGCGTGACCGCATCGGCCAACAACGTTTCCGTGAGCGGAGGCACAAGCCCATATAGATACAGCTGGAATCCAAATTCAACAGTAGGGTCATGGACGTCTTTTAGCCCTTCAACCACGACTACCCTGTCATATTCTTCCATAGCCGCGACGAACACATATTCTGTCTATGTCCAAGCAGAAGACTCGGCCAATGCCACATCTAATCAGAGACCGTGCGGAACGGTGACAGAAGACGGCACAAGCGGCAGTAACAGCCCAACCGTCGGCTTCCCGGAGCTCTGGTTGGGCAGTTCCGCCACCCCTCCAGCAAATGCTAATTTCCAGCAGACTACCAACGCCAGCGGGAATTACCTGACCACCGCCAATATCCAGCCAGTCACTGTCCTGCCAGGGTCCAGCGTCACGGTGAGCTATGCATATCCGGCAGGATTATTGTCTTGCGCTGAATCCTTGACTCTGCCTAGCGGCGTCAGCTCGTTGCTTTTCAGCCCAGATTGGAGCGGACTTCTTCTCAAGAGCATATCCGGTTCGACTCAACTCCAGAATTTGAGTCAGGGAACATATTACATACAATACTCATGCAACGAGCCATCGGTGGCATACAGATATTCGAATCCTCTGATGGCCGCTCTGCATGACCTGTTCGCCAGCAACCCTACGCCTACAGCGGCCCTAAGCAACCAGATCGAGATAGACGTCGTGCCTTCGTCTATACATGAGAATTAGGGGCAATATGAATAAATTATACTTCATCAGCCCCCTTGTCTTGCAAAAAATAATCTGGATACCGACGAATATTGTCCTTCATTTTTTTGGACACCTCGAAGTCAAAGGACTGGAAAATTTAAAGGAAATCAAAGGAAACGCTATCTTTGCCTGTAATCATATGAGCGAGCTAGATCCAATCATTCCTCCGGCCGCTCTGCCATTTTGGTCTCATTTCTCGCCGATGTTCTATGCTTCCCGTGAGAACAAGTTCTATGGCGGATCTGGTTGGCGACGGCATTTTTACGGCGGGGATTTTTTCAAGGCATGGGGATCTTATCAGGTATTTGTCGGCTTGCGCGATTATGAAAAAGCGTTAGCCAATCAGATTCGAATCATCAATGACGGCGGAACTATGTGTTACTTTCCGGAAGGCAGGACTACTCCAAACGGCATGATCCAACCGGCAAAGGGGGGTGTTTCTTATCTCGCATATGTAACCAAGGTTCCGATAGTCCCTGTCCGTCTCGAAGGTATGTTCCATATTTCTGTGAAAGATTTCTTTATGAGAAAAAGAAAGCTGTCCATAACATTCGGCAAGCCGATATATGTCGCTTCGCATGATAGCCCCATGCCCATAAAAGAGTTTAAAGATAGATCGAATGAAATAATGACGGCAATTAAAAATATGGTATAATGCTGGTACGAAACATGAAAGGAGTTTTTATAGACGATGACCAAATGTTAGATTACGAAACAAATTCGTTTTTTCGAAAGATAGCGAATATATTTCTCATCCCTACCCTAGACATCTTGCCTGTTAGCACGAGGGTTTTACTCAAAAAGACCCACAGATCCGGCGAGGAAATAATCGAACATGCCACGAACCATAGGGCAATGGAAGTCCTATATGACCGCAGTCCGCGTCCTCCCGGCAATCGTCTTCAGAATTTTTTTCTTTCAGTATGGTTAGGAACGAATAATGCAAAAGCAGTCAGGAATCGTCTGAGACTAGTCAAAAAGGAGATAAAGAAAAAGATCGCCCAACTGATAGCGGAAGACAAAGACGTCAAGATCGTCAATATTGCGTCTGGATCGGCAAGGGCAGTCCTTGAATCGGTGGATGAGATGCCCCTGAACGATAGCTTTCGGTTGTCGGCGATATTCATCGACAAGAATCATGAGGCAATCTCATTTAGCCAACAGTTGGCCGGAAGCCATAGATATCTATCCTCTTTTCAATGGGTCAAAGATACTGCGGAAAATTTCTTCGAGACGCATAGCCATGGAATGAAGTTTAACATAGCTGAACTGGTGGGATTGCTTGAATATTTAAGCGATGAAGAAGCGATAAAGATGTTCTCGATGGTGCGCGATTCTCTAGATCCAGGCGGGATCCTCATTACATCGAATATCGTAAAAAACATTGAAAAACGCTTTATCTCTGATGTCCTGGGTTGGAAAATGAAATATCGCACAGCCGATGAATTCTCATCTCTACTCATCGCCGCAGGATTTTCTTTGGACAAGATGAATATCTATTATGAGCCGCAACGTATACATTGCGTCATAACGGCGCAAAACTAATTTTATGGGAATATTCGCCATATCAGGACTGATAAACGGAATCATAGCAACGACATTCGGTTTGCTCGTCATCAGCAAGAATTGGCGAGAGCGGTCGAATCAGATATATTTTCTGATGACCATGGCTTTGGCCGTTTGGTCTTTTGGCTATTGGCAATGGCAGATAGCCGTCGATTACAATACAGCGCTATTGTGGGTCAGGATTTTGTCGGTTGGATCCCTCTTTGTGCCAGTCCTGTTCTTTCATTGGATCAGCATATTTATTGGAAGAAACAAGGTGAACAGCGTGATACTTTGGGTATCCTATGCCATGATCGCCTTCATCCTCTTTTTCGTCGCTAATCCATTGTTCATAAACAGTCTTCAACATGAAGCTATCTTTCCATTTTGGCCGATAGCAGGCAGAGCTTATGATATATACTTCTCTTATCTATACGTCGGGCTTATCACCTATACCGCATATTTTCTATTTCGGTCATATTTCACAGAAAAAAATAAGGAAAAGAAAGGTCAGATCTTATATATCATTCTGGGCAGTATATTAGGTTTTGGCGGCGGTCTGACCAATTTCCCATTATGGTTCAATATCCCGATACTTCCATATGGCAATTTCCTCGTTGCGACCTTCCCGTTCCTTCTTGGATATTCTGTTTTGAAGTTCAAGCTGTTCAATGCAAAGATGATAGCGACAGAGATCCTGGTATTTTTCATAGCTATCATCCTTCTCGTGGATGCCACTCTGTCATCCTCTGCGATCGAAGCGCTTTTGAAAGCGGCGGTCTTTCTGGTCGTGTCTATATTCGGATATCTGCTGATAAGGAGCGTCTATCGCGAAGTGGCCCAGCGCGAAAAAATCGAGCTTTTGGCCAAAGACCTGCAAAAGGCCAACGATCGTTTACGCGAATTGGACAAGCAGAAGACAGAATTCATCTCGTTCGCCACACATCAATTGCGCGCGCCTCTCACAGCGATAAAGGGCTACGCGTCTCTAGTTCTCGAGGGCGATTTGGGAGAGATGTCATCAAAGGTGCGCGACGCGGCCTCTCGCATATTCGAGTCATCAAAGACCCTGGCCAATGTCGTCGACGATTATCTGAACGTCTCGCGCATCGAACTCGGCAGTATGAAATACAATTTTGAGCCGCTCGACATAAATATCCTCGTGGACGAGATCGTCGGCGAACTAAAGCCGAATATAATGAAAGCCGGGTTGAAATTCGATTACAAGGTGGTAGGCGAAGGACCATGGAAGGTCTCGGCCGATCCAGATAAATTAAAGCAGGTCATCTCTAATATCATAGACAATTCCGTCAAATATACGCCGGCAGGTTCGCTGTCTATCGTTCTCGAGCGTGTGCCGAACGAGGACGGGACTATTCCTGTTCGGTTCAGCGTCTCGGACACTGGTATCGGCATAGCTCCGGAAGTCATGCCAAAGCTTTTCCAGAAATTCTCTCGTGCCGATAATGCGAACAAGCAGAATATCCATGGCACAGGCCTAGGGCTGTTTATTGCGAGCGAGATATTAAAGGTTCACAAAGGTCATGTATGGGCCGAATCGGCCGGAGAAGGGAAAGGGGCGAAGTTTAGCGTAGAGTTGCCGGCAGTATAATATATAAGTACAGAATAACACCAAAATCCGCCGATCTTTTCAGATAAATTTTGATGTTTTTTGCGCTACGTCAGCACTATGAGATCGCTTCGATCACTGCTTTTACGTCTGCACCTTCTGCCTTGCCCTTTAATTCTTTCATTATTGCGCCCATGAACTGTCCGGCTTTTGCCTTGTCGAATTTGGCTCCAGCGGCGATCTTCCCCTTGATGAATTTTTTGATCTCTTTTCGGCTCATTGATTGCGGCAAGTATGATTCGAGGATGGCGAGCTCTGCTTTTTCCTTGTCGGCGAGGTCCATACGAGCGCCTTTTTCGAACTGTTCGATGGAGTCGCGGTGTTGTTTGACCGCACGGCGTATGACGACGATGACGTCTTCATCAGAAAGGCCTGTTTGACTGTCTGACGTGGAAGTCGGACCTGATTTCGGTTTCTTTAATAATTCGCTGTTAAAAACTGCTAAAAGGCCGCGGAGGGTATCGAGACGTATGGAGTCTCTGGCTCTCATGGCCTCTTTTATGTCATTTTTTATTTTTTCGTGCATAGTGAATGAAGTTTACAACGAAACTATGAAAGTGGAAAGGATGTTGACATTGCGTTGCTTTAGTGATATTTTCCCTTTGAATAAAGGAACCTCCAGTTACCCCTTAAGTAGGACACTCTCTTGTTGATAATAGTAACTCGACGCAGTTCTAAATCCAAGCACCTCTCTCGGTCGGTCATTCAAGAAGGAATGGATTTCAACCAATTCTTCTT